>Ga0055584_100000053_pt1 | contig 100253 bp, 84 predicted proteins | sample OSDHelmetaG_FD_58716 | JGI IMG/M metagenome (GOLD analysis project Ga0055584, IMG submission 58716) | Pelagic marine sediment microbial communities from the LTER site Helgoland, North Sea, for post-phytoplankton bloom and carbon turnover... | ecosystem: Environmental > Aquatic > Marine >... | reverse complement strand
GGAATAAAACCGTCCTCTTTAAAACCTGAAAACAACTCATTCTCTTTTTTATCAAACCAATCCAGTGGAAAAACAGGGAATCCAAACTTAGCACCATCTCTTTTGCTCAGTTTTCCTTTACCATTTGGTTTTAATATTAATGGAAGGTGGGCAAACTTTGGAATTTCTCTTTCCCATCCAAATGCCCGATACAACAGAACATGATGACCTGTGCTAGACAACCACTCTTCTCCCCTTATTACATGAGAAATCTTCATCAGAAAGTCATCAACAACATTAGCTAAATGATAAGTTGGCATTCCATCAGCCTTCATCAATACTTTATCATCTAATTCTTCGGATTGAAAAGAAACTTCACCTCGCACTTCATCAGAGAAAGAAATTATTTCATTTTTAGGCACTTTGAGTCGCACTACTACATTGGAGCCTTTATTTACTAATGACTTAATATCATCGTCAGAAAGAGTGAGACTGTTTTTCATACTTTCTCTTGTAATCTGATCATATTTTGGGGAATGCACTCCTTCTGCTTTAAATCGATCTCGCATTCCCTCGAGTTCTTCAGCACTATCAAATGCATAATAAGCATGACCGCTTGATATTAACTTGTCTACATATTCCTCATAAATGTTTTTCCGGTCAGACTGTCTGTAAGGTCCATAACTTCCTCCTTGTTCTGGTCCTTCATCGATATTCATCCCGAGCCACTTCAAAGACTGTATTATATAATCCTCTGCTCCAGGGACATATCTAGACTGATCTGTATCCTCAATTCTGAGCAGGAACTTTCCCCCATTTTTTTTCGCAACTAGATAATTATACAAAGCCGTTCTCACTCCTCCAATATGAAGTGGGCCTGTTGGTGAAGGTGCAAACCTTACTCTTACTTCCTTACTCATCTATTATATTATTTTTAGCAGTCTATATGTTCTATTTTCACAAAATCCCCAGTTTCATTCAAAAAGTATATAATCAGCGCCAATGGCAGGTTACTGCTGAGGATAAATCTCTTTTTCTCACTTTTGATGATGGCCCTCACCCTTCACTAACTCCTAAAATCTTAGACCTCCTTTCAAAATTTCGTGCAAAAGTCACTTTTTTTCAGTTGGGATCAAAGATTGAAGCTTACCCTTCCTTACATAGAAGATGCCTAGATGAAGGTCATGTTGTTGGCAATCATGGTTATTACCATTTAGATTCCGTTAAAACGCCTCTCAAGGAATTCATCAATAATATTGAATATGGGGCCTTAATAAGTAATTCTACATTATATAGACCTGCTTTTGGAAGATTACCATTAAGAAGAAAAAAAGAAATCCTTAATAAATACAAAGTTGTGATGTGGGACATCATGCCTGGTGATTTTGATGTAAAACAGGATACAAAATCTTGTGTCAAAGTTTTAAAAAATAATGTCACACGAGGATCAATAATTGTCCTTCATGAAAATGAGCGGGCTAAAGATAAAGTGATTGATATATTAGAATGGGTTTTGAAGAAATACTCAAAAGAAGGGTATCAATTTTGTTGTTTGGATCCATATCATATTTAATATCGTTTACAGAAAAAATTCTAATCCTATGAATAATACACCTAATGCAGATTCTAGAGGAAGGTTTAACAATGCAACTTCAGCTGTATTTACTGGAGTTTTAGAATTATTCAAGAAGAAAGAAACCGTCAGAGACCTCATCGATGAAGACAGATTAGATGGAAAGATAGTCCTTGTCACAGGTGGAAACTCCGGATTAGGGTTGGGCATAGCAACACAGTTTGCAAAGAGAGGTGCTCAAATAATCATTGGGTGCAGAAATGAATATCCAGAAGCAGTAGAACAAATAAAATCATTGAGCCTGAATGACAATGTTTCCTTGAGGAAAATAGATCTTACCTCTTTCGAAAGTATAGACAAATTTGTGAAAGGCTTAAAAAAAGATGGGATACGGCTGGATATTAGTATCCATAACGCAGGAGTTACTCCTCCAAAAGGAAGAAAAACAGCAAATGGCTTAGATGAAATGTTCATGGTGAACTACCTATCAAAATTTTATTTAGCAAATAGTCTTCTCAATGAAGGGGTTATCCCGAATAATACATATGCAGAAAACCGAAAAGAGAATGCTAATACACACATAATTTTCATATCATCTGATTCTCATCAAGGAGCATCTGATATTATCATTGATCAATTAGGAATTTTCGAGCCTTATGTAAGCGCCAATCGTGGTGTTTCACTTTATAGTTATAATAAATTGATCCTCAATACTTACTCAATAGAACTTTCAAAGAGGCTCAGGGATGAGGATCAAATAGATGTACAGGTCAATGCCATCTGTCCGGGACCAGTAAATTCTAATATCATTCGTGATGCACCATTCATTCTGAGAGGATTTTTAAAATTTATTTTCTTACTCTTTTTTAAAAATCCACAGAAGGCTGCATTACCAGTAGTCTATATGGCAGCAGCTGATGAAATGAGTCAAAAAACAGGAGAATATTTCCATATGAATCGACCAAAAAAAATGGATACTAAGTGTTATGATGAAACAGTAGGAAAACAACTTTGGAAGAAATCATTAGAAATAATTTCGGACAAAACATAAGGCAGACTTCAATTACCTATTTAAGAACCTAATATCTACTTCAGGCTTCTCATCTTTTGGCACTCTAACTCTAAAACTCTCATTAATAATTTCCCCTCTTCTGATACCATAACCTATAACAAATCTGTCTTTCTTATTGACTGTCTCATCATCATCTCCATTACATTTAGCACATTCATATAAAACATCTTTCTGTATTTCTTTGCCCAAGATATTGCCGTCTTTAACAGTGAGATTAGACCCTGTGGCATTTTCAAATCTGAATTCTGCAATGGCATATTTTTTTAGGCTAAATTCTGCTTCACCGATGTTCTGTTTGAGTACAATCATATCATAACTATTATTTCTTACGCTTACTTCAATATCATATACATCCTGAGTTTTACGATTTTTAACGAATCGGGCATTGTAAGTAGCGCTAAGGTTTTCATGGATAGAGTCTTCATTATCTTCCATCCTTTCATATCTCTGACTTATCAATGTAGAACAAAAAAGTAGGGTTATTAACAGTGTCAATATGGATTTCATACTAAATAATTGCTTTGGTTTCATCCAAAAATAGAAAAGTTACAATTATCATAAAGCTATTTCTGCCCTATAAAAACTATTACATTCAAATCAAACAAAATGTAAAAAATGGAAAACATTAACATCCTCTCCGTTATAATCGCTGCTTTAATACCTACAATTATTGGTTTTATTTGGTATAGTCCGATGTTATTTCAAAAATCATGGATATATAGCCTTGGTATGACAGAAGAGAAAATGAAATCAATGAATATGCCATTGACTATTGGGTTGTCATTAATTACATCTTTTCTATTATCAATATTCTTAATCAATTTTAATAATCAACCTGGCCAAGAAGGGCAGTTTGACACATTCGGTCACGGCGCATTCCACAGTATATTTCTTATGATCACATTTGTTCTACCCATTCTACTCAGCAAAAAACTATATGAACAATCTTCATGGAAAAATTTGTGGATTAATCTTGGATATTGGGCAGTGACGATTGCTCTAATGGGAGGAGTATTAGACATGATGAATCATTGGCCCAATGTTATGTAACACAAATACATAAAACTCAATTAATTTATCTTAAGTGGAAAGAGCTTTCATACATCTAAAGGCTATTCTACTTATTTTGCACTTCATGCTAATCGATAATCACGGAAGAGAGATAAACTACATGAGGCTGGCAGTTACAGATCGCTGTAATCTCAGATGCTTTTACTGTATGCCAGAAGAAGGGATCACATATGCTCCTAAAAAGGAATTAATGTCCTTTGCGGAAATGTATCATATTGTAGATCTTTTTTCTAAGCATGGTATCGACAAAGTTCGAATCACAGGTGGTGAACCATTTCTGTGGAAAGATATGATGACCTTTTTAGACGCAATTTCAAAAATTCCAACACTTAGCAAAATTTCTATAACAACTAATGGCACCCTCATCCACGATAAAGTAGACCGACTAAAAAGTGTAGGTATTAATACTGTGAATTTGAGTTTAGATAGTATAGATCCTGATCGGTTTTTCCAGATTACTAGGAGAGATGACTTTTCTAAAGTCATGGAAAGTATGGACCTTATGATTCAGTCTGGAATACATGTTAAGTTGAATATGGTTGTCATGAATGGAAGAAATATTGAGGATATTATTCCAATGTTAGAGTTAGCTAGAGATAAACCTATATCTGTGCGCTATATAGAAGAAATGCCTTTCAATGGGACTCAAGGTCAAGGAAATAAGACCTTATGGACTCATACTCAAATTCTAGATCTTATTACAACTCATTTTCCTACATTACAAAAACTTGTTGATCCTCCTGCATCAACAGCTATGAATTATAAAGTCCCTGGATTCAAAGGTGATTTTGGAATCATTGCGGCATATAGCAGGACTTTTTGTGGGACTTGCAACAGAATTAGGCTCACCCCAAAAGGAGTGATCAAAACTTGTCTTTATGATGATGGAATTTTTAATGTGAAAGATATGATGCGTTCTGGAGCCAATGATGAGGAGCTCATAGGCGCACTTCAATCTGCTCTCGGGAATAGAGCAAAAGATGGTAGAGAAGCTGAACAGAATAGAAAAGCCCTCAATCCAGTATCAGAATCTATGGCAACGATAGGTGGATAATTCTATGATTACATTTGAAGAAGCATATCGCATTGTATTAGATCATGTTCAAGATTTTGGCACTTCAGATGTCCCCCTTCTATCTTCCTCGGGAAGGGTATTAAGAGAATCATGGAATGCTGATAGAGATTTTCCTCCTTTTGATAGAGTGATGATGGATGGTATAGCTATTCACTATGATGATACATTTAGTCCAAGTAGTCAATTCCCTATTGAAGGAGTAGCTGCTGCGGGAGATTCTGAAATGGAATTGAAAAGCAAATCAAATTGCATAGAAGTAATGACTGGAGCGGTTCTCCCAATAGGAACTGACACCGTGATCAGATATGAAGATGTGATAATAGAACAGGGCATAGCCACCATTAGGCTAGATGTTCATAAAGGGCAGAATATTCACCTTAAAGGTAATGACAAAAATAAAAATGACCTTCTTCTTGAACAAGGAAAAGTACTAAATTCAGCGGATGTTGGTATTGCGGCTTCCATAGGAAAAACTAACGTTAAGGTCAGTAATAGTCCTAAAACTCTTATAGTCTCTACAGGTAACGAGTTAGTAAATATCAATCAAACACCACTTCCTCATCAGATCAGAATGAGCAATGTATTTCAGATTGCTTCAGTGCTAAATGACTCATTTAAGATTAAAGCAAATCAACTACATCTTTCCGATAATCAACGTGTAATAAAAGAAAAATTAGAATCGGAGATTAACATCAACGACTTGATTATTCTTTCAGGAGGTGTGTCCAAAGGTAAATTCGATTTTATACCTGAGGCTTTACAATCACTAGGTGTGAAAAAACTTTTTCATAGAGTACAACAAAGACCTGGCAAGCCTTTTTGGTTTGGGGTACATCCAAATGGATGTACTGTTTTTGCTCTTCCAGGAAATCCTATTTCTTCGTTCATGTGTACTCAGATTTACTTAAAATCTTGGATAGAGAAATCACTCCAATCCGAACGAAGAGAGAACAGTTTTGCTCAACTAACAGAAGATGTTTTTTTCAAACCAAATCTTACTTACTTTATGGAAGTGAAGTTGAATATTAATTCCAAAGGGCAGGTTTTAGCAAAACCCCAAAAGGGAAATGGTTCTGGAGATCTAGCAAATTTAAGTAGAGCAAATGCATTTCTTAGATTGCCTCAAGGAAGAGATGTATTCGAAAAAGGAGAAATTTTACCTTATCATCAATTTTCAACAATTTGAGACCAGCCGATCAAAAAATAGGGTGGCCTACTGCCATGTGGCTAGTGGTGGCATGTATGATAGGTACTGGAGTATTTACAAGTTTGGGCTTCCAATTAATGGCTGTAAAAAATACTTATACTATTATTCTACTCTGGGTATTAGGAGGTGCATTTGCGTTGATTGGAGCATTTACCTATGCTGAATTAGGCACACATTTCAAAGAATCTGGTGGAGACTATATTTTTCTATCTCGAATTTTTCATCCATTTGTTGGCTACCTCTATGCATGGACATCACTTTCAGTAGGTTTCTCCGCACCAATAGGAATAGCCGCCATGGCTATGATTAGCTATCTAGAACCTATCAATCCTTCCATTTTTAATACTTGGTTTGGAATAGGAGTTATAGTTCTATTGACTTTAGTCCATTCGATAAGTGTGAAGAGAAGTGGACAAGTTCAAGACATCACAACATATATTAAAGTTGCATTTGTCATTGCTTTAGTAGTCATAGGTTTTTGGATAGCTCCAAGTGAAGAAAATGCCATTTTACTTGACTCTTCTTGGCAAAAAGAACTACTCCTTCCTGGGTTTGCTGTATCACTGATTTATGTGACCTATGCTTATACAGGTTGGAATTCCGCAGCATATATTATCGATGAGATAAGAGAACCATTAAAGAATTTACCAAGGGCGTTGATTTTAGGAACCATACTAGTCACCATTGTCTATGTATTATTACAGGTGGTATTATTAAGACATGCTACTGTAGATCAGCTCTCAGGTCAGGTAGAAGTAGCAACAATTTCCTTTTCTAATATTTTTGGAAACAACGGAGTCCTTTGGGTAGGAGTATTTATCGGCATCCAACTTGTCGCTACAATTAGTGGATATCTCTGGATAGGGTCTAGAATCATCTACGCTATGGCTGAAGAACATCCATTGTGGAATAAACTAGTGTATAAAAACAACCTAGATATTCCTACTCGAGCTCTATGGATACAAGCAGCCATCGCAATATTACTTACACTGACTGGCACATTTGAGCAAGTGTTACTTTATGCAAGTTTTGTGCTGCAACTTATGGGTACGTTGACAATAGCATCCTTACTTTGGGTAAAACGAAAAAGTGGCACATTTACAAGTCCTGGAAGACCTTACTTCCAAATTATTTACATTCTTTTTAGTCTTTGGGTCTTAGGATATATGTTAATTGAGCAACCAAAGGAAAGTTTTGTAGGATTAGGGATTGTGGCTGTGGGTGCTATAAGTTATTTTATTAGGCCCAAGGTAAATAAAACATAAAATGAGAAATTCTACCCATTTAATAACGCCACAAAATCAGCCTCAGTCATAATCTGTACAGTTCCTAAAGCTTCAGCTTTTTTCAATTTGGAACCGGCCTTTTCACCCACTACTAGTATGTCCAAATTACTACTTACGGCACTGATATTTTTTGCTCCTGCTTTTGCTGCCATCTCTTGAGCCTGCTTTCTATTTACTTGCTGAAGTGAACCTGTGAAAAGGATTGTTTTTCCAAAAAGAGGAGCATCATCAGCAACTTGAAGTGGTTTGTCTTCATCTGTTTGATATAGATTTACTCCATTAGACTCCATTCTCTCTAGTAATTCAATATTCTTTTCTTTGGTAAAATATTCCACTACATTCTGTGCTACTACAGGGCCTATATCGGGTATCTCTGTGAATTTTTCTTCATTCCATTCTCTAAGATCCATGACATGTGATATACGTTCAGCTAAAAGCTTAGATGCTTTTTTACCTAGATGATGAATACTAAGACTATGAAGTAATTTATGGATAGGATTTTGTCTGGCCTTATCAATAGACTTCTTCAGATTATCTACGGATTTCTGTCCGAAGCCCTCAAGATCTTTTATTTTGTCAAAGTCCATATCATAGATATCAGCTATGTCTTTAATCCATCCATATTCATAAAATTTCTCTACATATGATTTTCCAAAACCATCAATGTCCATGGCGTTTTTACTTATATGAAATATCATTTTCATTAGATCTTGAGCACCGCATTGACAATTAGTACATCGCCAAGCAGCTTCTCCTTCAGCCTTAATTAGTACAACTTCTTTATCTGGAGCGATAGGGCAATGTTTAGGAAAAACGAGTGACTCCTGAGACCCATCTCTTAATTCTGGTATCGATCTGACTATATAGGGTATAACATCACCGGCCCTTTCGATAACAATACTGTCCCCTATTCTTAAATCTTTGGAAATGATAAATTCTTCATTATGCATAGAAATAGACGATACTGTTACTCCTGCTAGATGAACTGGTTTCACCTTGGCAACAGGAGTAATCGATCCTATTTTACCCACTTGATATTCCACATCTTCTAGTACTGTATTGGCTTGTTTTGCCTTGAATTTATATGCTACAGCCCACCTCGGATGATGGGCCGTGCTACCACATTTCTCTTGCAGTTTAGTATTATTTACTTTGATTACCATACCGTCAATTTCATAGGCATAGGTATCTCTTTTTTCATCCCATTCTGCTATATACTCTATTACGTCCTCAATGTTTTTACAAATTCTTAATTCCTCTTTTGGCACTTTGAAGCCAAGAAAAGAAAGCGCTTCTAATTGTCCACTATGAGTAGGAATGTCATCTAACATATTTCGACTTGTACTATCAACAGCATGGCCCAATTGAAACACAAAAATTTCAATACCACGATTTCTGGTTTCTTGTGGATTTTTAGTGCGTAATCCGCCTGATGCTGTATTTCTTGGATTAGCAAAAAGAGAGTCCCCATTTTCTGCCCTCTTTTCGTTTATTTTATCAAAAATGTCCTTTCTTATCACCGCCTCTCCTCTTAATTCAGCTGTGATAATATTGTGTTTTTTGAAATCCGCTCTGAGAGGAACAGATGGAAGGGTTTTGGCATTTGGAGTCATTTCTTCTCCTTGTTGTCCATTCCCTCTTGTAGCAGCTCTAGTAAGAATTCCATTTTCGTACACAAGTGCAACACTCCCCCCGTCAAACTTGGGCTCTACTGTATATTCAATTTCCTGCTGACCTGTCAATTTTACTATCTGAGAATTAAAGTCTCTTATATCTTCTGGGCCATAAGCATTACCTAAAGACAACATTGGTATAATGTGCTTTACAGCAGGAAAGTCAGGGTTAAGTGCTGTTGCAACTCTTTGGGTTGGGCTATCAAGAGTGATACTGCTAGGATTATTTTCTTCTAGCTTTCTTAAATGATTAAAAAGTATATCATATTCTCTATCAGTAATCAGTGTGTTATTATCTACATAATATCTCCACTCATGAAACCTGAGAACATCCCTAAGTTCTTCTATACCAGAAAGTCCCGGCAAATTATCAATTAACAGATTAGTCTTCTCAGCTAGTCTTTGAATTTCAATGGTATCGTACATCTATATCTTTTCTATCCTTTTGCCTTTGAAAAACTAAATTCTGGGATTTTCCCCTTATAGCCATCATAAATATCTTCAATATCACTCTGATCTTTTTCAATATCATCAGTGAGGTAAAAGAAGTCTTTCATAATCATTGTCTTATTTTCAAAATCAAATATCACTGGTAATATGGGCACTCCAGCTCCTTTGGCAATGAAGTAATATCCAGTTTTAAAACTTTTGACTTTTTTTCTGGTTCCTTCAGGAGTTATCAAAATGCGATGGGACTTTCTAGTTTTAAAATCCTTCACTACTTCAAAAACAAAATTCGTGTTTCCTGACCTCTTAATTGGTATTGCATTAAGACCTTTGAGAATTATACTTATTGGAAAAAAAAACATTTCTTCTTTGACGTAGAAAGCGACATTCATTTTCTTCCACCATTTTACACATATTCCTATTGGTACATCCCACATGGATGTATGTGGTGCCACTATTACAACAAAACTATTTTCATTGCCAGGATAATCACCCTCAAGTTTCCACCCAACTAGATGAAAAAGGAACTTCCCTATTATTGATAACATAGTTGTACTAATTTCAATTATTTAAAAGATTACAATAATCTGAATTAAACCTTTGTAAAAATAACAAGTCATATAAGTGTCTGACAAATAATAGTGAAGGATCAAATCATAAATATCAAAGAAAGCAATAATGATGAAGAAATTCTAAGTCTATTCAGAAGTGAAAAGACAGTGAATAGTGGAATGAAATTACTTATGCAAAATCATAGACAATCACTATATCATCACATAAGAAGAATGGTAGAAAGTCATGAAGACACAGATGATATCCTTCAAAATGTATTTGTGAAAGCATATAAGGCAATTGCAAAGTTTGAAGGGAAATCAAAATTGTCGACATGGCTCTATAGAATCGCAACTAATGAGACTCTCACATTCTTAAAAAAACAAAAAATAAAAGTGGTGGGATCAGAAACAAATGAAAATATGCTTAACCAAGTTATTGCAGAACCGCATATAGAAGGAGATCAAATCATTGAACTTTTGCAAAAGGCTATTTCTGTACTTCCAGAAAAACAAAAGTTAGTCTTTAGCATGAGATATTTCGATGAAATGAGCTATGCAGATATTAGTCAAGTACTAAATGTAACCACTGGTGGGCTTAAGGCTTCTTTCCATCATGCCGTGAAAAAAATTGAAGTATTTGTAAAAGAAAATCAGGAGTTATGAGTAATGAAATAACTGAAGAGATAAAAGGAACTATTCTAGAGCAGATTGATAAAAAACTTCTGAATCAAGAAGTTCCAGAAAGCTACTTTGAAAAAACAGAAAAGGAGGTCTTCGGAAGAATTGAGCTTGATGAAAAGAAAGTAAAAACCATCTCTATTCCTCGATTAATGTGGCTGGGAATCGCTGCATCAGTGTCTATTTTACTAGGCTTCCTTGTGTGCATGAAAAATTCTGAATCCAATAATAATATATTCCAGAATGCTGATAACGAGATGCTTATACAATATGCATCACTTGATATGGACCTTACAGATTTGACTTATGAAGAATTAGTTGGGGAAAGTGAATTCTCAGATTTTGCCAATATAGATGATGAGGCTTTAGATGCATATATCGAAGATCATACAGATATAACCGAATTAGAAGAAATACTAGAATATTTATAAATAAAAAATATACAAAAAGAATGAATTACAGAAAATTGATAAGCACTGGACTTATTGTCATGATTGCTCTCATTGCGAATGCTCAGAGAGGCCAGCAAAGTGCTAGAAACGAAAGAATAGAGTCATTGAAAGTGGCTTTTATTACTGAAAAATTGAATTTCTCTCCTGAAGAATCTGCTACATTCTGGCCTCTTTATAATGAGATGGAGAAAAAAATAAAAGAAGTGAAACAAAACCCAGTTAGGAAAGCAAGAAGTATTCAATCTGACGCTGAAGCAAAAGCATTTATTCTTGAAAGAATCGATGATGAAGAGAAAGCTTTAGGTATAAAAAAGGAATATTACTTAAGACTCACAGATAGTATTAGCGCACAAAAAGTGATGAAATTGAACCAAGTTGAAAATCAATTCAAGAGAGAATTATTAAAAGAAGTGAGAAATCGTCAAGGTCAGAGAAAAAATAGGTGAAAACCCTAGATTTTCAAAATCGTTATACAGAAGCAAAAGAGAGAGAGCAAAGTACATATAATACTAATCCTCAATTTGAGTATAAAATCAAATTGAGGATTTTTTATATATGTATTTATTTAATGTTTAAAATACTGTTATACAACATATTGTAAAGTTTTTAATATAAAAGGGCAAACCCTCATGTTGAAAAGTTTTATTTAAAAAGTAGGGTGGATAACTGAGGTATTTAATTATATTCGCATCGTATTAGTTAATCCCTGAGAATTGTATTATGACGGAAAGAACAAGGCTGTCCCCCTCCTTGCTCAATCTCATTACAGATTTTGAGCAAAGCCTGACTGACGGAATCAACACTGCACTCGATGAGCGTGCTTATGCGCAAATCGTAGAATATTATGAAAGTGAGAATCGTCAAGATAGAGCAGTAGAGGTTGTAGACAGAGCAATTAATCAGTTTCCACTGAACATTGAATTTCATAAACTTAAAGCAAGTTTGCTGATCAAATCTAGAAGATTTGATGATGCGCACAAGACTTTGAGCAGTGCTGAAGTCAAAGAACCATTTAATGTGGATCTTTTGCTTTTAAGAGCTCGAGTTTTAGCAGGTCAAAATAAATTTGATCAAGCATTTGATATAGTGGATGATGTGAAATCATATGTGGACAAAGACGATGAGATCAAAGCATTTTTGACAGAAGCAGAAGTAGCAGATTTGAGTCAAGACTACGAACAAATGTTTCAAGCACTGAAAAACGCATTAATAGTAGATCCTGAAAACATCAACGCTTTAGATTTAATGAAAAAAGCGGTTAATCTTTCGAGACAACACTATGAAGAAAGCATACTTATTCACACTGTAATAGTAGAAAACCATCCGTACTGTGCTAAGGCATGGTATAACTTAGGTCATTCCTACGCCTTTGTTTCAGAATATGAAAATGCAGTAGAAGCACTCGAATATGCATTCTTAGTAGATTCTACTTTCGAAGAAGCTTATAATGATTGTGCTGAATTTTGCATGGAGATCTCTGAGTTTCAAAGAGCTGAAATCATATTGCATGAAGCAATGATGCAATTTGAATACAATTATGACTCTTTGTATAATCTAGCTCTATGTCAATATCACATTGGCAAAATTGAGGAATCTAAAAGAACTCTTTTTGAAGCCATGCAATTGGAGCCTTATTGTGAGGAACTTCACTTCCTAATGGCAAAGTGCGATATTAAGGATGGCAACTGGATGGGTGCAATTCAAATGTTAGAAAAAGCTATTGATCTTGACGATCAAATAGAAGATTATTACTTCCATTTAGGTCAAATATACGAGAAGATTAACAAGGAGGCCAAAGCCAATGTCTTTTATAGAAAAGCTGCTTTCCAAGGAGAAGAACAGTCTTATTACTGGGAAGAATATATTCTTTTCTTAATCAGAAAAGGGGATCTAGAAGTTGCTGATAAATACATTAAAATATCAGGAGAATATACATACTCCACACGTATAGGATATCTAGACGTAGTGAGTAAGTTACTAAATGGTGATCGTAAGAAAGGCATTGAGTTATTCACTGAGCTAATTCAAGAAGACTTTGACAGCAAAGAGATTTTAGTCAGAGCAGATGAAAGTTTAAAATCTGACAAAGAGATATTATCAATCATCAAATATTACGAAAAGGAATAAAATTATTATTAGAACTAGTTCTAATAATAAAAAAATGGCTATCTCTTCATTGGGATAGCCATTTTTTATTGAATTATTATTTAGTCTATACCTGTACACACATTACATTATTACTTAATTTGTGATGCAAGGCTTTTTATAATGAAGAAAAAAGCATCACTTTCAACATATGTATACAAGTTCAAACGATACATTCCATGGTTCGTTTTTGGATGTATTATACTTCTTTATGCAAATACACTTGGGCATGAGTTTACTCAGGATGATGCCATAACCATATATAAAAACCAATTCACGAAACAAGGTTTATCCGGCATTTCGGATATATTCACAAAAGACACATTCTACGGATTCTTCGGAGGAGACAAAAGCGACTTGGTATCTGGTGGTCGATACCGGCCATTAACCTTAGCCTATTTTGCAATATTGTGGGAAATTTTTGGGGAGAACCCACTACCATTCCATATCTCTTCAATTCTAATGTATGGAATACTATGTGTTATACTCTATCATTTCTTTCTCAAACTTATTGTCTTTAAGAAAAAAAGCAAGAATATTCTCTTGTCAACAATCAGTACTTTAACATTTGTAGCTCATCCTATACACACTGAAGTAGTAGCTAATGTAAAAGGACTAGACGAAATATGGAGCTTAGCCTTTGGGCTACTATCTACTATATTAGTTTTGAAATTTATAGACAAGAAGAAATTCATTTATCTTTTAAGTAGTGCTTTTTGTCTCATATTAGGAATTCTAGCTAAAGAAAATGCAATCACTTTTCTCGGCATCATACCGCTCACAATTCTATTTTTCAGAAAGACAAACTGGTCCGTAAAATGGAAAATAGTCGCAATGCTAATTATTTCATTGTCTATTTACCTTGCTATTAGAATATCTGTGATTGGACTCACTTTTGGCAATCCTCCATTAGAAATGATGAATAACCCTTTCATGAAAATGATAGATGGTGTGTATTATCCTTTTACCACAAGTGAAAAATGGGCAACTATTATTTATGGATTAGGAAGATATGTTGGGCTTCTATTTTTTCCACACCCACTTACTCATGATTATTATCCAAGACATTTCAATGTGATGACTTTCGCTGATATCAAAGTCATTTTAGCCTTAATTCTCAATGTGATGATTATTTCATTTGGGATAGTTGACTTTAGGAAAAAAACAATAGTATCATATTCTTCAATTTTCTATCTTATTACGATAGCATTGACATGCAATGTAATTTTCCCTATTGGAACACATCTTTCAGAACGGTTTTTGTTTACTCCTTCCATTGCATTTGCACTATTGATAGGGCTATCATTTACGGTATTTTCACATAAATGGAATGTAAAGTGGATATTATCTATCTGGGTCATTTTGATTATTTTATTCTCTATTAAAACAATTGAAAGAAATTGGGTTTGGAAAAGCGACTATAGCTTATTTACTACTGATGTTCATACTTCTCCGAATAGCGCTAAAGTTCAAAATGCTGCAGGTGGTGCAATGATTACTAAAGCATCAGAAATTACCAATAAAGAAGAACAAAAAGCCTTGAGAACTCAAGCTAAAATTCATTTGAAAAGAGCCTTGGAGATCCATCCTTCATATAAAAATGCACATCTACTATTAGGCAACGCGCATTTTGGTTTAGATGAATTTGATGAGGCTATCATATCATTTGAAAAGGCTATTCAATTAGATTATGCATACAAAGCTGCAAATGACAATTTAGTATTAGCATATAGGGAAGGTGCGAGATATGAAGGGGCACAAAAAGGCAACATATTAAAAGCCATTCAATATCTGTTTAAAGCAGATGTCCTCGAACCTGGCAATTATGAAACAATTAGTCTTCTCGGTATCGCTCATGGAAACAACTCTGAACATATCAAAGCACTTGATTACTTCAAAAAAGCGTTAAATCTTCAACCTAATAATGCTCAAGCACATTTAAATTTGGCAAACGTTTATCTTAACGTGGGTAATCAACAACTCAGTCATTATCACAGACAGCAAGCAGCTTTATTGAAGAAGAATTGATATAATGATGAAAAATTTCCTTCTAATCATTTGCCTAACTTTTGGCTCAACTCTTTTGGCCCAAAACTCAATGGCTAAAATTGATTCCTTAATTGACAACATGACCATTGATGAAAAAATCGGTCAACTTTTTATGATCAGAGCCTTCTCTCATAACGATGCCAAAAATATCAGCTTACTCAAAAGTCAAATTAAAAAGTACAACCCAGGAGGTATTTGTTTTTTTCAAGGAAGTCCACAAAAACAAGCCGAGTTGACCAATATCTATCAGGACATGTCAAGCATACCATTACTCATCTCAATAGATGGAGAATGGGGCCTAGGAATGAGATTTAAACAAGATGCTATTAGCTTTCCTAAACAGCTCACTTTAGGTGCCATGGACGACCATAACTTAATCTATGATATGGGACGCGAAATTGCTCGGCAAATGAAGCGAATTGGAATTCACGTGAATTTTGCACCTGTAGTAGATGTGAATAATAATGCATCTAACCCTGTGATAAATATTCGCTCTCTTGGTGAAGACAAAGACAATGTGGCAAGTAAAGCATATGCTTATATGAAAGGCATGCAAGATGGTGGTCTTGCAACTTGTTTAAAACATTTTCCTGGCCACGGTGATACTGATGTAGATTCACATTATGATCTTCCAATAATTAATCATAATCGGAGTAGATTAGATAGTATAGAATTATCACCTTTTAAAACATTAATAAAAAAAGGGGCTGATGGTGTTATGGTCGCACACTTACAAGTAAACGCTATAGACGATAGAGAAAACCGACCTACTTCTTTATCAAAGTATGTCATTGAAGATTTGCTTCAAAAGGAATTATCATATGAAGGCATTATCTATACAGATGCCATGGATATGAGAGGAGTTACCAAACACTATAAAGATGGCTCAGCGGACTACGAAGCATTTATGGCAGGTGCAGATATTATATTAGTCACTGCAGATTTAGATAAAGGTTTCAAATATTTAAAAAAGAAATTCGAGGAAGGAGCTCTCACCGAAACGCGCATAAATAGAAGTCTCAAAAAAATATTACAAGAAAAAGCAAGACTTAATATTCTTAATGGAGCTGCCCCAATAGATTTAAAAAGTATAGATCAAGACATCAATCACATTAGAGCGAAAGTGCTCAAATATAAAATATATGAGAATGCACTAACTTTGGTAAAAAATGAAAATGTACTACCTCTTAGAGTCATAAAAGATCAAAGATTTGCAGTAATTAGTTTAGGAGCAGATAAAGAAACTGAATTTCAAAAAAGAATAAAATCTTATGTCCCTGCCACTCATTATAGCATTCCAAAAAAAGCTAAATCAGCCGAGTACAAAAACATTTCGACCAAACTTAAAGACAAGGACTACGTCATTGTTGGAATACAAGATATGAGTAGATATGGAAGTAAACAGTATGGAATCACCGAGCTTCAAAAACAGTTCATTTCAGAACTATCTAAAAAAACAAAAGTGGTGCTCACTCTTTTTGGTTCTCCATATTCCACTCACTATTTTGAAAATATAGACTGTGTGATCGTGGCTTATGAAGAGGACAAGATGATGCAAGATATAGCGGCACAAGCCATTTTCGGCGCATTGGACATTACAGGAAAGATGCCGGTTACAGCGTCTGATCAATTTAAAAATGGGCATGGTATTATACTTCCTAGTATTCAAAGGCTTGGATATGCGCCACCTGAACGAGTAGGAATAAATTCTGATTCATTGATTCAGATACCGGAATTGATGCGAAAAATGATTTCAGAAAAAGCTTCACCTGGAGCCCAAATATTTATTGCAAAAGACAACAAGATCGTCTACCAAGAAAGCTTTGGATACCAGACTTATGCTAAAAAAAAAGCCGTAAAGTCTAACACCATATATGATGTCGCATCTATCACAAAAATTTTGGCATCGACAGTTAGCGCTATGCACCTCTATGACAGCGGAAAATTTGATTTTGATCATACCATAAAGGATTATTTTTCTGATGAAGACACGACTAATAAGAGAGATATAGTGTACATGGACATGATGTCCCATGTTTCTGGCCTTCTAGGTTGGATTCCCTTCTATGAAAAAACACTAGCATCAAAGAAAAAGCCAATACCTTCTGAGAGATATTATAAACAATCTTCTACTGATTCATTTAATATAGAAGTAAATCAAAATCTATTCTTGCGCTCTGATTATCAAGATACTATTTGGAGAGAAATCTTTTCATCCAGGCCTCGTAATCCTGAATATTTTAGAGATAGTAAATATTTATATAGTGACCTCGCCTTTTATATTCTTAACTGGACAATAGAAAGGCGTACTATGAAACAAGTAGATGAATATGCAAAAGAAAAATTCTACGATCCATTAGGCCTCCAACGTACAGGTTTTAATCCTCTCTACAATTCTCCTAAATCTCAAATTGCTCCTTCAGAAAGAGATCAATATTTCCGAATGGGAATAGTTCATGGTTTTGTACATGATATGGGAGCAGCTATGCTGGGAGGAGTAAGTGGGCATGCTGGCCTCTTTTCTACTTCAACTGAAATAGGCACAATTATGCAAATGTTACTCAATAGAGGTTACTATGGTGGAAAAAGATACATTAATGAAGAAACTGTAGATCTCTGCACTACCAGACATCCTTATTCTACTAGAAGAGGTGTAGGGTTTGATATGAAAGAACTTGATTCTGAAAAATCATTGAACATGTCAGAATTAGCCTCTGAGAAAGCATTTGGTCATTTAGGTTTTACTGGTTGTGCTGCATTCGCAGACCCCGAACATAACCTTATCTATGTTATGCTATCAAATAGGACTTATCCTTCGATGAAGAACAATAAATTTAGCAGAAATAATTATCGACCTAAAGTCCAAAGTATTATTTATCGATCTTTGATGAATTGAACATTTTCAAAAATTTCCTTTGCCTCTTTATTTCAAAATAGCCATACGATATCTATTTGCAAAAAAATCCACAGGTGCAATTAACATTATTACCGGTATATCTGTCATTGGCATTGCAATAGGTACGGCATCATTAATTCTAATTCTTTCTGTTTTCAATGGTTTTGAAACTTTAATGAAGCAGTCTTTGGATACATTCAATCCTGATCTCAAAATCGCTTTGGTAGAAGGAAAGTTTTTTAATCCTGATACAATAATCAGCGAACTCTACACCATTGATAATATTGATCTCATTAGTAAAACAGTAGAAGATGTCGCCATTTTTGATTATAAAGAAGTTCAACATGTTGGCATACTAAAGGGTGTAGACCCAATATATCAAAACGTATCAGACATAAATAAAGCGATCATAAGAGGCGAAATGGTTTTGAAAAACGAAGGGGTTAACTACTGTTCTCTTGGAGCTGTATTGGCTAGTAAATTAGCTGTTAATCTTAGAGATCCACTCAGCACCTTAAAAATATACATGCCTAAGAGGAGACGTAGGGGAGCTTTAGATTCAGAGTTCAAGACTAGGAATATCAGCCCAGGGTCTATATTTTCTCTCAAAAATCAAAAAGATCATGAATATGTGATGGCTGATTTATCTTTTGTCCAAGAATTATTAGAGTTACGAAAAGAAGTTTCTTTCCTTGAAATAGCATTAACTGACGCAAATAAATCCATTGAAACTCAAAAAGTGATTATTGAAAGTATTGGCCCAAAATATAATGTAATGGATCGCTACGAACAGGATGAGTCCTTTTTGAAAGTCATGAATATAGAGAAATGGATGGCCTTCTTAATTCTAGGTTTTACACTCTTGCTGATAGCATTTAATGTAATAGGTAGCCTTTGGATGATTGTTATTGAAAAAAAGAAGGACATATCCGTGTTACAAGCATTAGGAATAGAAAAACATTTGATAAAAAAAATCTTCTTCACGGAAGGTTTCTTAATAAGCGCAATAGGTTTCCTTATTGGATTAGTTGTCGCCGTCTTACTTTATCAAGGTCAACTCAGATATGGATTCCTTGGTGTATCAAATGGTTTTAGTTCAGTGTCTTATCCAGTATTAATGATCATTAGTGATGTCTTGGCAGTATTTGGATTGGTTATGACTCTTGGTCTACTTGCATCTATTCCTGCTACCAGAAGAGCTGCAAACATCAGCGCATATATAAGATCAGAATGAGATGTTATCTGTACAAATCAATTGCAATAAAATTTACAGCCTATAATCTAACATTATATCTTTGTATCATATGAGTACAAATCCAACAGAGGAGGATTGGCAGCTAGATTTTGAATGGCGCCGTGTGAGAAATTTTGTAAAAGAAGCATTAAAGCGTACAGCCTTGCCCGATTTCCAAGAAGTACTTTTCTTAATTGGATTGCAAGAACTAGGAAGACTTCAAGATGCTTTTACCAAAGAAGAAAAACAAGACTTGATTCACATTGCAACCTGTGAGTTACTTTCGATTGATGGATATTATAAATTTAAAGGGAGAGATCAAGACGGTTGGCCACATTATGACATAATCAAAAAAATTCCTTTTGAAGGAGTTGGTAGCCAAGAACAATACCTCAAACAAAAAATTACTGAATACTTTAGCATACAATTACAAGAATCAGAATCATGATTAAAAAACTACTTCTTTTAGTTGCCATCATAGGCATAATCAGCTCTTGCGGAGAATCTGTGAGAAGAGTTCAAGTTCAAACTGAATTTGGAAATATGACATTTGAATTATACAATTCAACTCCTCTGCACAGAGATAATTTTGTAAAACTAGTTTCAGAAGGATTTTATGACGACCTGCTTTTTCATAGAGTTATAAGGGGATTTATGGTCCAAGGAGGTGACCCTCAATCCAAAAATGCTACACCAGAACAAAGGTTAGGCACCGGAGGGACTGGCTATACTATTGGAGCTGAGATCGGCGCTCCACATTTCAAAGGAACTCTTGCTGCAGCTCGTACACCCGATAGTATGAATCCTGATAGGCAAAGTAGTGGCTGTCAATTTTATATTGTTCATGGAAGGCCTTACGCTCCAGATGAACTTAATAGAGTTGGACAATCAAAAGGAATTCAATATAGTGAGGCTCAGGTCCTCAAATATGCAGATAGAGGAGGCACTCCGCAGTTAGATATGGATTACTCCGTATTTGGAGAAATCACAGAAGGCATAGAAGTAATTGATAAAATCGCTTCAGTACAAACACAGCCTGGTGATCGACCTTTACAGGATGTGAAAATGAAAGTTATACTTCTTAATTAGAGATCAGCTCCAAAAAGAAAAGAACTATGAATTTGATAAAAAAGATGATAATTCTACCGGCCATTTTGATATTGGCCTCGTGCTCCAGACCTGTAGCAGACTTCATGATCGTCACAGAAAATACTAAAGCTCCAGCTAAAATTGAATTAGTCAACAAATCAGAAAAAGCAACTGCATTTGAATGGATGTTCGGTGATGGCACGTCTTCAGACCAAGAATCCCCTGAGCATAAGTATTATCTCTCAGGTAAGTATGATATTGTCTTAAAGGCAACAGATGGCAAAAAGTCAAAGACCATTAAGAAAGAAATAATAATAGATGCACCCGATAAGTGCTTAGTTGAGATAGAAACTCCATACGGCGCTTTGCTGGTAGAATTGTTTGATGAAACACCTAAACATAGAGATAATTTTTTCAAGCTTGCAGAAGAGGGGTTCTATAATGAATTGCTTTTTCATAGAGTTATAAATGGCTTTATGGTTCAAGGTGGTGATCCAAATTCTAAAGGTGCTCCAACAAACGCTGGACTCGGTACTGGTGGCCCAGGGTATACAGTTGACTCAGAGATAAAGGAAAACATCATTCACGTAAAAGGAGCCTTAGCTGCGGCTCGTACTCCAGATCAAATCAATCCAGAGAGAAAAAGCAGTGGTTCACAATTCTATATTGTACATGGTCGACCTACTTCACCCCAATTATTAGAAAGCATAGAAATGAGAAGTGGCTTCACATATAGCGATTACGAAAAATCAATATACAATGGCAAAGATGGTACACCATTTCTAGATCGTCAATACACTATATTCGGCCAAGTTTTAGAGGGAATGGAGGTCATTGATAAGATTGCTGCCGTCCAAACCAACCCTCAAGACCGTCCCCTTGAGGATGTAACCATGAAAATAAGAGTCATAAAATAATGTCTGGACACGTACTCGGAATTGATATTGGAGGCACAGGTGTAAAAGCAGCTGTAGTAGATACTGAAAATGGTGTCCTAATTACTCCAAAAATCAAGTACCCTACACCAAAGCCCTCTCATCCATCTGCTGTAATGAGTGTAGTCAATAAGCTTATTGACGATAATGATTGGAGAGATAAGCCTATTGGTTGTGGACTACCGTCTATAATAAGAAATAATGTTGTCTATTCTGCAGCAAATATTGATAAGACATGGATGAATGTCAATATGGATGAGCTATTTGCACGAGAAATAGGGCAAGATGCTTTCTTCATAAATGATGCTGATGCTGCTGGTATAGCAGAGATGACTCATGGACAAGGAAGAGGAATCGAAGGAACTGTTCTAATGCTTACATTAGGTACCGGAATTGGCTCGGGTCTATTTAGAGATCAAGTATTGATCCCGAATACTGAATTTGGGCATCTAGAACATAAAAAGAGCATTTGGGAGCATTATGCTAGTAATAGTGCTAGGGAGCGAAAAGAATTATCATGGTCAGAATGGGGTTCAGAGTTGAATGAATATCTTAATCATATTGATTTGTTATTGAGTCCAGACTTGGTTATTCTAGGTGGTGGTGTAAGTAAGAAATTTGCAAAATATCAACCATTTCTTGATGCACCATTTGAAATAGTGCCCGCATCTATGCTGAACAATGCAGGAATTATTGGTGCAGCGATGAATGCCTCCAAAAGTGTACTCGTATGAAACATTCTGAATATTTTAAAAAAACAATTCCCTGCCTTTTAGACAAATTGACTTTAGATCATAAACCCAAATTTGGACTTATGACTCCTCAGCATATGCTTGAGCACCTAATATGGGTAACTAAGGCTACAGCCAAAGATAAAGGGCCTGCACCTGAAGAGTTGACAAAAAGCCAACAAGGTTTTATGAGCTTTATTGACAAAGGTGCAATCTTTAAGTACAGACCTTCTGATAAAACAGAAGAGGATCTTCCCCCTTTAAAATATGCCAGTTTTGAGGAGGCAAAACAAAATGTACCAACTGCAATAGAAAGATTATCTTCTTTTCTAGAAGATAGATCTAGTAATGTTTTCAATCCTATGATGGGTGATCTTACTCCTGACGGATTGGCCACATTTCATTTTATGCACTACAAATGGCATCTTGAAGAGCAATATGGTTTGTCCGTGGAGGATTAATTAACGTTGAATGTTAAGATAAAAACGGGTTAGTTTTCTTTTCAAAACCAATGTTAGTTGATGGTCCATGACCACAGTATACTTTTGTGTCATCAGGCAATTTAAAAAGCTTTTCTTTGATTACAGAAATCAGAGTATTGTGATCTCCACCAGGCAAATCAGTCCTTCCAATACTATTTTGAAAAAGAACATCCCCTCCTATCAAAGTCTTACTATCAGCATGAAAGAAGCATAAACTTCCAGGCGAATGGCCAGGGCACAGCAGCACTTCAAAACTCTCTTGACCTAATTTAAATGTATCCCCTTCATCAATGTAAGAATGAATCTCTGGAGACGGGTCGTAAGAAATATTATACATTTTACTTATCATAACTCCAGTTTCCAAAACAGATTTTTCATTCGGGTGAGCTTCTAAATGAACATTGTATTTTTCCGCGACATACTTATTACCCAAAACATGATCGATATGACAATGTGTATTAACCAGCCTTACAACTTTAAGTTTTGTACGTTCTATAAAAGAATTTAATAAAGACTGTTCTGTGACATTACTGCACCCTGGATCAAATATGATAGCCTCTTTTTCGTCATTATAGACGACAAATGAGTTTTCCTGAAAGGCATTAAATGTCATAGATTCAATGTATATCATATCTTTCTGTTGTCTTTGGCAAAATTAAGATTAAGTTCTGCAAGAATAATATTAATTAAATCAGCAAATCAAGGTATTTTTAAAAATCTATGTTGAAGCAAAATCGTATCAAATTATTTCTTTTTGTTTCCTTCTCTTTATCTTTTATGGTATTGAGTTCTCAAGGGATTGATACAGAATTTGGCAAAAACAGAGTGCAATATCATGACGATTTTACAAAATGGTGGATGTATGAGACTGAAAATTTCATCACTTATTGGTATGGCAAAGGAAGAAATATTGGTCAAGCTTCAGTCCAAATAGCTGAATTCTATCACGATGAGATACAAGACCTAGTTGAACATCGTATTAATGATAAAATTGAGATAATAGTGTACACTGATATCTCAGATCTTATTCAGAGCAACATTGGGACAGAGGAAGTCTTTGAGACCAATGCAGATGAAACAAAGGTAATAGGCAGTAAAATGTTCGTCTATTTTGATGGTAACTACCAACATCTGAAATCCCAATTAAGAGAGGGTATTGCACATGTTTTTATAAACTCAATGTTTGCTAAAACAAGTCTTCAGGAGATCATCACAAGCAATGCGGATTTAGAAATTCCTGAATGGTTTGCCAAAGGGTTCACCAATTACGCGAATAGTGGTTGGGACAATCAAGTAGATGACGAATTGAGAGAAATATGGAGAAGAGATAAAACCAAATACAAAAACTTCAAGAAACTCAAATCAGATCATACTAGGCTTGCTGGTCATTCATTGTGGCACTATCTCTATGCTAGTTATGGAGAAAACATGGTCACAACACTGGTATATCTGATGCGACTTAGTAGTGATATAGATGATAGTTTTAGATTCATCATTGGCAAAGATTTTAAAAGCATCCAAAAAGATTGGAAAGCATTCTATGATAACAAATATGCGTCTGAAGAAGGGAATCTAGATAAAATTTCAGACGAGACTTTAGTCAATTTAGGATACAAGAACTTCTTTCCTAAAAGTGATTTTAAATTTAGCCCTGATGGTACATATTTAGCTTATGCCATAAATAATATTGGAAAATTTCAATTGGTCATTCACGATCTCAAATCAGGTAAACGAAAAAATGTATTACTTACAAGAGGAGCAAAAAATGCTGTACAAGAGACAGACTATAACTACCCTCTCATGACTTGGACATCTGATAGAGAGCTAAGCATAGTATTAGAAATAAGAGACAAAATCCACATTAGAAAATATGAGGTAGAAAGTGAAAGCTTTATTGATCAAGACATCCCTGAAAATATTCAACGAATTTTTTCTATCGACTGGATAGACGCTGATAATTATATCTTTTCCGCCTTAATAGATGGGCATTCCGACCTCGTACAGTACAATACCAAGTACAGACAAGTCACCAATATTACAAATGACTATCACAATGACCTTTCGGCTACATTTGTAAAAATTGGCACACAACAAGGAATACTTTTTTCTTCTAATAGATCTACAGGTGAAATTCTTCCAGAAAGATTAGATACTACTTTACCCTTAAATGATTTTGATATCTACTTTTTACCCTATACAACAAATGGATTTGCTAGCTCTGCTATAAATCTCAGTGCATCTTCTCCTGCTAACGATTACAGCCCTTTATTAGCTAATGATCATTACATCACTTATCTAAATGAAAGAAATGGCATTTTCAATAGACATGTAATTGATATAAACACCAATAGATCATATGGCAACTCTAATTATGAGCACAACATAATAAATCACGAAGCTCGTCCGGAACTGGATCTGTATGCATTTCAGGTATATCACGATGAAGCTTATGAGCTCCACATTACTCAACCAAATTGGAACACTTCAACTACTCCCTTTCTCACATCTAATAAAGTAGCTATAACAATAGGAAAAGAGAAAGTAGCACAACAAGGAAATCAAGATTTAAATCCTGAACAATTATTTATTTCAGAATTTCCTGACCCTGAAAAAATAGAACCTCTAGAAGAAAAAGAACAGTTTTCTTTTGGCAGATCGACAAAGCCAGAAGAAAGCAATGAAGACGAAAAAGTTTTAAAATTCTACGGTTCTAGAGCCGTTGCTAGTAGAAGGCAATTTAAATTAGAAAAAGTAGAGACCAGTATTGACAACGAAGTGCTTTTTGATGGTTTAGAAAGCTACACTGATAATGGTAGACAATTTGATGGTCAGAATCCTGGGATTCTCATAAAAGCTACCACAAAAGATCTTTTTGAAGATTTTGAAATAGTAGGTGGCATAAGAATTCCTACTACATTTAATGGGACAGAAGTCTTCCTTACTATAGACGATAAAAGATCTTTAATTGATAAAAGGTTTGCGATATATCGAAGGACAGAAAAAGAACAAGTTCCATTTACCTTATTACCTGAACAAAAACAAAAATTTACTAGTCTAGTTGGACTATACCGTCTTTCTTATCCATTCAGCGCTTATAGAAGTTTGAGAGGCACAGCTCAACTTAGAATAGATAATAGCTTCTTACTTAATTCAGATTTCCCCTCTTCTTCTGCCCCATCAAATAAGGAACAAAGAGCCAGTTTAAAATTTGAGTATGTTTTTGATAATACACTCCCAATAGATATAAATTTAAGACATGGTAGCCGATACAAGGCATACATGGAAGTCATAAACAGATTCGATTTAAGTCTGAATGATGGGTTTAATTTTGACTTTAGCAAGGCTTTCACCACAGTCATTGGGTTTGATGCTAGGCATTATGAACCTGTTTTACGAAATTCAATTTTAGCCGTAAGAGCTGCTGGAGCTACTTCATTTGGAAGTGCCAGAATGCTTTACTTTATTGGCGATACTGATGGGTCCATTTTACAGAGGTTCGACAATAGCATTTCTATACCAGGAGATCGGACTTTTGCATTCATGGCTCATGCACCCCATTTAAGAGGATTCGATAGAAATATTAGAAATGGAACTAGTTTTTTTGTAGTGAATTCCGAGCTGAGGATTCCAATTGTGAAATATTTAAGCAATCGCGAAATTAAGTCCTCATTTCTCAGAAACATACAACTTGTCACTTTCTTTGATGTAGGAAGTGCATGGTACGGAGTGCTTCCTGGAGGAAATGAAAATCCACTTAACAGTCTCACTATCACAGATACTCCAGGAATTATCATAAGAGTTGATGTGGATAGGAATCCAATAGTTTATGGTTATGGTATTGGAGGGAGAATTTCATTCTTAGGCTACTATATGAGAGTTGACTATGGACTTGGTAATGAAGGTGGATTTGTTCAAGACCCAAAATGGCATTTCTCGATAGGTCAGGATTTCTAATAAACTAATAATTTCATCTGAAGAATGATTTTTAAACCACTTCATGACTAAATTCGCTGTCATGCAAGAAAAGCAACTATTTATATATTTAATTGACACTCTTTGGAAATGGCGTAAACATTTGATTATTGCTCTTGCTTTTACAGCACTAGCAGTAAGTTTAGTGATGCTGAATCGGCCTAATTTCTATAGAGCTAGCACCATATTCTATCCTGCTAGCACTTCTATTCAAAAACCAGTGTTTACTGAAGCTGAGCGAAATATCAACTACTATGGAGATGATCATGATGTAGATAGAATGCTGTCCATAGCTACTTCAAACGATACTAAGTCAGAAGTAATTGAAGATCTCAAATTAAGAGAGCATTATGGACTAGGAAATGATCAAAAAAGTACCGAAAGATTACATAAACTTTTTGGCAAAATGTACAAAGTTATTAAAACCGAATACGATGCTATAAGAATAAGTTTTGAAGATGTCAATCCTGAGACAGCTTCTACAGTAGCAAACTATGCAAGAGGAAAAGTGGACACCAAAACTCAGGACATTATAAAATCTGCTCAAAGGAACGTGCTTAAAAATGCAGAAAAGTCTCTTGAAATAATTCAATCAGAAGTTGATGATCTTAAAGAAATCCTCAAAACTCAACGTAAAAAATACGGAGTTTACAATACCCAGTCTCAGGCAGAAGCATTTGCCATCATGGGCAATAAAAATGGTAATTCTACAAAAATAGAAAGGCAAGTGAAAGACTATACAGAAGGCATTTCACTAGTTAAATCATTAGAAGATCAGATAGAATTCACAATGGAGAATCTAGTCAAGTATCAATCTAATACTTATAGGCTTCGCTCTGCTCTAGAGTCTGAGATATCAGCCATGCATATTGTACAACAGGCATCTACACCAGTGTCAAAAGCCGGACCCTTTAGAAGTGTCTATGTACTAGGAGCACTCTTAATTATGGCCCTTCTCAGTGCTCTAGTTATTCTCATAATAGAAGAACTAAAGAAGTAGACACTTTGGCATTGACCGCCTTCATATCGAATCAAGTCCAAAAGAAAAGAATTACTTCATATTATTTATGTCTAGGCTTATTTTTGGTGGCCATTATAATGGGCCTTCTTTTAGATCAATGGTATATATCTCTATTCCCAATAGTCATAGTCTTGAGTTATTTGGCCATTTCTAATCCAAAATTTTCTTTCTTCTTGTTTTTTGGCATCCTTCCTTTTTCAATTGAGATATATTTCCCAAATGGTTTAGGCACAGACCTCCCTACAGAACCTATTATTCTATTTTTCTTTCTGTACTCGATTTTTTTCTTCATAAGAAAAAAGTATTCTTCTTATCAATTGGACATTGTTACCCTTTTCATTTTGATTCATCTAATATGGATAATGTTTACTACGATTTGGGCACATTACCCAATGGTCTCAGCTAAATTCTTAGCCGCAAAACTCTGGTATATATTACCGTTCTACTTTTTGTCCACACATTTTCTAAAAGAAAAAAAGGATTTGTCCTATTTAGTTCGAGTCTTTTTATCAGGATTAGCTATATCTATAATATATGTCATGGTGAGACATTTTACAAGAGACTTTTCATTTGATACAATTGGTTGGGCAGTATCTCCTTTTTATAGAAATCATGTGAATTATGCTGTTCTACTTGTTATAGCACTACCCTTATGTTGGTATAAAGTGAAGATTTCTTCAAATAAAAAATGGTACTTCCTTTTTTTCATAATTCTATTATCTGCAATCTATTTTTCCTTCACTAGAGCTGCGATGGTGGCAGTATTTGTTATGGCAGTTGCTGCACTATTGATTAGATATAAGATCCTATTCTATGTCTCTTTGCTATCACTCATTATTGCTTTATCAGGCTTGTTCTATATGGTTCATGATAACAATTATCTTCATTTGGCACCTAACTATGAAAGTACAGTTGCTCATTCTAGATTTGACAATCTTATGGAGGCCACTTACAAAATGGAAGACATTTCTACTATGGAAAGACTTCATAGATGGGTAGCTGGATTAAAGATGATCAACAAAAAACCATGGACAGGATTTGGTCCAAATAATTTCTATTTTACCTACAAACCATTTACTTCTAACAGTTTTAAAACATATGTCAGCGACAATCCTGATAAATCCGGTATACACAATTATTATCTTATGACCGCGGTAGAGCAGGGAGTCATTGGGTTACTTATTCTCCTCTCTCTTTTACTTTCCGCAATTTATAAAGGAGAACGTACTTATCATAGAGTCCATGATAGCAAAAATACTGTGATGATGTCACTATTGATATTGATCGGCATTATGGTTATGATCCTAATCAATGATTTAATAGAAGCTGTAAAAGTAGGACCATTTCTATTTTTATCATTAGCTCTAATCTCATTTCATTCTAAAAAGAGCAAAGAAATATTATACAAAGGTGAATAGTCTAGACAATCATAATTCAATCCCTTATTCTTCTTCCAGTAGCCTTCTTGGAATTGTATTTTACATTTTTGGCTTCTTTAATATCTACTAGCAATCCGGCAAATGCACTTTCAGACAACGTGTTATAAACTTCACCCCCATAAGTCACCTTACCAATTCTACGATCCCAGTCCTTTGCCAATAGAACATACTTGTCACCTCTTTTAGGATTAGGCCCAAACATCAAAAAAAGATCATCGTCTTCATCGAAACTTACAGCCAACTTATTCTTTTTAGGTATGAATATGACAACGCCTGGAGTGTTTTTTGAAATAACAATTTCTTCTACTTCACTATCATCAACAATTCTTATTTTTCCATTTTTGATACGAGTATCTTCTTCTTTAAGTTTTCTCCATAAAAAAATATCCTCTGATAAATAGAATTGAATCTTTTTGATTTCATTGTTGTCCCATTGAAATTCAGAATGCATCTCTTGGCTAAAATATTTCAGACTATTATTACATGATGTAGAGATAATTAAAAATCCAAAAAGACCAATTCTAAGGAGTATTTCACTTTTCATCTTTCTCGTCATTTTATTGCTAACAAATTTTAGTTACTCCTTTCGAATATAGAAGGCGAGACAAAATAATGCACTTTGCTTAAATGATATTTAACCCTGAAATGATGTAATTATGAAATAGTTAACAAGAAAAATCAAGGTATGAGTAAAAGACTATGGAGAGTTTTAACTTAATTCGTAACATTTTAATTAAAATTGCGTAGATTTTGATTCAAATATTTTCTGTTAAAACAAACTAATACATGAAAACTACAGTTAAAGCTATCTTTTTTACTATTACGTCAGCATTATTAATGACATCCTGCATAAGCAAATCAGAATTTGAAGCGCTTCAAGCAGAATTGGACAATACCAAGTCTGATTTAACTCAAAATAATATCGATCTGAAAGAACAAGTAAGATTACTCGGTGTATGTGAGCAGGACCTGAGCAGTGCAAATACGACAATTGGGTCTAAAGACGAACAAATAAATGATCTAAGAGACCAAATTGTAGATCTGAGAAAATTAAGAGACAGAACGGTGGAACAGGTAGGAGACCTAACTACATTGACTCAATCCGCTAATGATAATATCAGAGAAACTCTTTCACAACTAGAAGGAAAAGATAAATACATTCAACACATACAAGCTGCTAAAACTAAAGCTGATTCTTTAAATCTAGCTTTAGCTGTAAATCTTACAAATGTGCTTGAAGATGGAATCGATGATAGTGATATCGAGATTTCTGTAGATAAGACAGTAGTTTATATCAACTTAAGCGACAAGATGCTCTTTAAGAGCGGCAGTAGTGATATAACTCCAAGAGCAAATGAAGTGTTAGGAAAAATAGCACAAATCGTAGAATCTAGACCTGAAGTTGAAGTAATGGTAGAAGGTCACACTGATAACCTTCCTATCAGCAGAACATGTTATGACGACAACTGGGATTTAAGTGTACTGAGGTCTACTTCAGTTGTTAGAGTTCTTCAAGATGAATTTGGAATTGCTTCAAACAGGTTAATCGCAGCAGGGAGAGGAGAACATGTTCCTCTTGTAACTAATGATACTTCACAAGGAAGATCTGCAAATAGAAGAACAAGAATAATCATTCTTCCTAAAGTGGATCAATTCTATGATCTTCTTAGTCCTAGTGATATACTGGATTAACAATATCATCATATTGTAAAAATATAGAGCCTTTCAATTGATTTTGGGAGGCTTTTTTTATTTCAAATCAGACAATATAGTATAACGATAAAGCAATTATAGAAATTAAGATAATATCGATAAGCTCTATCATTACCATCACTTTATTTTGAATTCAAACATTAAATAATGGCTGAGGTATTAATTGGATCAGAAGAATATTTCAAAGAAATAGGAAAGATCCATTTTGAAGGAAAAGATTCTAAAAACAATCTAGCATTTAAGTTCTATGATCCTTCTCAAACTGTGGCTGGTAAGTCTATGGCTGATCATTTCAAATTTGCAGTAGCTTATTGGCATTCCTTCTGTAACACTGGTAACGATCCTTTTGGTGATGGTCCTAAACAATACCCTTGGGATCAATCTTCTGACATATTGACGAGAGCAAAAAACAAAGCAGATGCAGCCTTTGAGTTTTACACCAAATTAGGAGTCAATTACTTTTGTTTTCATGATGTGGATATGGTGGACGAGGGGGATGCCGACCTTTCAACTTATAGAAAAAGGTTAGATGAGATCACGGATTACACAAAAGCAAAAATGGATGCTTCTGGTGTGAAGTTACTTTGGGGCACAGCGAATCTTTTCAGTCATCCTAGATACATGAATGGCGCATCCACCAACCCAGACTTTCATGTTGTAGCATATGCCGGTGCCCAAGTCAAAAGTGCAATTGATGCAACTATCAAATTAGGCGGTGAAAACTATGTGTTTTGGGGAGGAAGAGAAGGATATATGTCTTTGCTTAATACTGATATGAAAAGGGAATTGGACCACATGGCACAATTTCTTCATTGTGCTAAAGATTATGCAAGAAATCAAGGATTTACAGGGACCTTTTTTATAGAACCGAAACCTATGGAACCAAGCAAACATCAATATGATTTTGATGCAGCTACCGTAATAGGATTTTTAAGGGCGTATGGATTAGATAATGATTTTAAGCTTAATCTCGAGACTAATCATGCAACACTTGCTAATCATACTATGGAGCATGAAATACAGGTAGCAGTAGATAATAACATGCTCGGGAGTATGGATGCTAACAGAGGTGACTATCAAAACGGTTGGGACACAGATCAGTTTCCAGTTGATTTATATGAGCTAACACAAACTTGTCTTATTTTACTTGAGTCTGATGGATTTCAAGGCGGAGGAATAAATTTTGATGCTAAGACAAGAAGAAATTCTACAGACCTTGAAGATCTGTTTATTGCTCATATCGGTGGTATGGATGCATTTGCTCGAGCTATGCTCATAGCAGAAAGAATTATAGAAGAATCAAACTATAAAAACATAAGAAGAAATCGATACAGCACTTTTGATAGTGGTAGTGGAGCAGAGTTTGAAAATGGCAACCTTTCTCTCAATGATCTAAGTAAAATAGCCCATAACTCACCACACCCATCGTTGATAAGTGGAAAACAAGAAATGTTAGAATACCTCATCAATCAATATATATAAACTATTAAAAAATGAATGCCACTCTTTCGTCCCTCGATTATACGGTACTCCTCACATATTTCGGTGTACTTGCAGGTGTTGCTATCTGGGTATTCAGACAAAAAAACGATACATCAGAAGACTATTTCTTGGCCGGTAGAAATACGGGTTGGTTTATTGTAGGTGCATCAATATTTGCGTCAAACATTGGATCAGAGCATGTAGTAGGTCTTGCAGGAAATGGGGCTGGAGATAAAATGCCATTGCTTATATATGAACTTCATTCATGGTTGGTTTTAATGCTTGGATGGGTTTTTCTTCCTTTTTATGCAAGAAGCAAGGTGTTCACAATGCCCGAATTTTTAGAGAAAAGATTTGATGCTCGATCGAGATGGGTACTTTCTATTCTTTCGATTTTAGCATATGTATTGACAAAAGTATCCGTAACTATTTATGCTGGAGGAATAGTAGTATCTACTTTACTTGGAATTCCGTTTTGGGTTGGAGCCATTTCTACTGTAGTTCTTACTGGTTTTTATACAATTCTCGGAGGAATGAGAGCAGTTGTCTATACCGAAGCTGTACAGACTGTTATTTTATTAGTAGGTGCAGCTACTCTTTCTATTATGGGACTGAATGCCGTAGGAGGTTGGGCTGAGCTCAAAGCAACCGTCACACCTGAATACATGAATATGTGGAGACCTAACTCGGATCCTGACTATCCATGGCTGCCATTAGTAATAACTAGTAGTATTGTAGGGCTTTGGTATTGGTGTACAGATCAAGTAATAGTACAAAGAGTGCTTACAGCTAAGAATATCAAGGAAGCTCGAAGAGGAACTATCTTTGGAGCAGCACTTAAAATTACTCCAATCTTCTTGTTTTTAATTCCAGGTATTGTTGCCCTTGCATTAAAGATGAAAGGAGAATTACATTGGGATACTCCAGATCAAGCATTTCCTGTATTAATGATGAATATATTACCAGCTGGTTTAAGAGGATTAGTAGCTGCTGGTTTATTAGCAGCATTAATGAGTTCACTAGCTTCGGTTTTTAATTCTTGTTCCACACTTTTTACATTAGATATTTACAAGAGATTATATCCAGGTAAAGCTGAAGAAGAGTTAGTTAGAATTGGCAAAATTGCTACAGTTGTTGTCGTTATTTGTGGTATAATTTGGATACCTGTAATTACTATGTTAGCAGGTGGATTATATGAATACTTGCAAAAAGTACAGTCCTATTTGGCGCCTCCAATAGCTGCGATATTCTTGCTAGGTATTTTTTATAAAAGGATTAATTCTAATGGTGCCATTGCTACTCTGGTGGCGGGTCTTTTTATTGGATTTACAAAATTGACTATAGAAACATTCAAGGGATCATTTGCAACTGATTCTTTAATGTATCAAATAGCTGATTTTAACTGGCTAGTTTTTGGCTCATTGTTTTTCTTCACATGTGTGTTGATAGCTGTGGTGGTAAGTTTACTTACTCCAAAACCTAATGAAGAACAGCTAGAAGGTTTGACTTTTAGTACACTTTCAGCAGAGCAGAAAAAAGAGAATCAGGACAGCTATAATATCTGGGATATAGTTTTTACAGTGGCTATTTTGGCAGTTATTGTTTGGATAATGATGACTTTTAGTTAGCTCATATAGAGTTAATGAAAAATAATTTGAACGGGTTTGCTTTTTTAAAAGGGCAAACCCGTTTTCATTTTACCTAGTGAATGGCAAATAGAAAAAGAAATGATTATACTTTTGTGATTCTCATTTTTAAATAGGTAGATGATAGTTTTAAAATTTGGTGGTAGTTCTGTGGGTAAACCTGAACGAATCAAATCCATTGGAAATATTCTTTCTAAAAGAATTCTGGGGAACAAGGAAAATTTGACTGTGGTATGTTCAGCCTTTGGTGGAATCACAGACTTACTAATCCAAATGGCCGAAAAGGCCAGTAAAGGCAAAGATTCTTATCAAGAAGAACTTGGTCAATTTATAGATAGGCATAATGAGGCTATCCAAGCACTAGGAATTGAAAGTGAAGTAACAAGATCATACTTCAACGATATATTTACCACTCTTACTAATCTATTAAAAGGAGTATTTCTGGTAAGAGAAGCATCTCCTCGTACAATGGACTATGTTCTTTCATTTGGAGAAAGATCTTCTAATTTTATCATTGCTGAATATCTCCAAACTTTAGGAATCAAAGCGGCATATCTGGATGCCAGAGAAGTAGTAAAAACAAATAGAGCATTTGGAAAAGCAGTGGTCAATTTTGATGTAACATACGCTGAAATCAAAAGCTATATCTCTTCTCATCCTGAAATTACACATGTAGTTACTGGATTTATAGCCTCAGATGTAGGAGGTCTTACGACCACTCTTGGTAGAGGTGGGTCTGATTACACAGCCTCCATTATCTCAGGAGCTTTAGAGGCAGATGCTCTGGAAATCTGGACAGATGTAGATGGCGTATTGACATCCGACCCAAGAGTGGTAAATCATGCATACACTATTCCTTATCTCACCTATGATGAAGCCATGGAATTGGCTAATATGGGAGCAAAAGTGATATATCCTCCTACAATACAACCTGCTCTAGAAAAAGACATTCCAATCTTTATTAAAAACACATTCAATCCTGATTTTATAGGCACCCGTATAGGCAGAGAAAAGAAGGAGAAATATTCTAAAACAGTTACAGGCCTTACAGCAATTAAAGATGTGTTTCTTTTAACTTTAGAAGGAAGTGGAATGTATGGTGTGCCAGGCACTGCTGCTAGATATTTTAAAGCTCTTGCTGATGAACAGATAAACATCATCATGATCACTCAAGCATCTTCAGAACATTCAATCTGTGCAGCTATGAAAATGAGTGATATGAAGAAAGCTGTCTCAGCTGTTAAGAAGGAATTCAAAAAAGAATTTGAAAATGGGTTTTTCAAAGAACCAAAGGTAGAGACGGACCTCTGTGCACTTGCTATCGTAGGAGAGCAAATGAGAAGTATTCCGGGCGTGGCTGGCAGATTGTTTGAGAGTTTAGGCAAAAATGGAATCAACGTAATTGCTATTGCCCAGGGTTCATCTGAACTCAATATTTCCTTCGTAATCAAAGGAATAGATAGAGTTAAAGCCCTGAATTTAATTCATGAAAGCTTCTTCCTTTCTGAAAAGAGAAGACTCAATGTATTTATGGTAGGAACGGGACTTATTGGAACAACACTTCTAAATCAAATACAAGCACAAAAAACACACCTTGAAAAAACTAAAAATCTTGATATTAGAATTGTAGGTCTTGCAAATTCTAAAAAATATGTCATTGATAAAGAAGGCATGGAATTAAGAAACTGGAAAGAAAGGCTTACCAATTCTGACCAAAAAATGGTCATTGAAAACTATCTGGAAGATATTTATAAATGCAATTTGGCCTACTCTGTATTTGTAGATTGTACAGCTGATAAAATAATCCCCACCCATTATGGTAGTATCCTCAATAAGAATATTTCAATATCTACCCCAAACAAAGTAGGTGCCTCTTCTTCTTATGAATATTTTAAAAAACTAAAAGACATTTCTGTCAAAAAAAATGTCGACTTCAGAATTGAGACCAATGTAGGAGCGGGGCTACCTATCATTGAGACTTTGCAAGGGCTAGTAGATAGTGGAGATAAAATTCAGAGTATTAAGGCCGTCTTGTCCGGTTCTTTATCTTTTATTTTTAATAATTATTCATCAGATAAATCATTTACTGAAGTTGTTTCATTAGCAAGGGAGAAAGGCTTTACAGAACCTGATCCTCGAGAAGACTTATCAGGCCAAGATGTAAAGAGGAAAATACTTATTCTTAGTAGAGTTGCTGGATATCCACTTGAGCCAAATGAAGTTACAGTTGAAGCTCTACTACCTGAAAAATGTATGGATGCAGATACGGTAGAAAATTTTATGCAAGAGCTGGATAATCACGAAGATTATTTCAGATCATTAGTAAATGATGCCGAAAAAGAAGAATCAAGACTCAGATATATTGCGTCTTTAGAAGATGGGAATGCCAAAATCACATTGGAAAAAGTTACACAAGATGACCCATTCTACAATCTAGCAAGCACTGATAATATGGCAGTATTCTATACTGAAAGATATAAAGAAAGACCTCTTGTAATTCAAGGGCCTGGAGCAGGAGCAGAAGTCACTGCTGCAGGAGTATTTGCAGAACTGATAAAAATGGGAGAAAGCTAAAGCTTATATTTATCACATGAAGAAGGGGCGTAAGGCCGATAAATTTATTCCAAAACCACTTTACCCAGGGGGGCCAAGAAAAATGAGCTCCTTTATCTATTCACACCTTAAGTATCCTGAGGATGCAATAAAAGATCAGATTAAAGGAACTGTTAGGATCAAAATAGAAATAGATTATACAGGTAAGGTCATTGGCAATCAAATCATGTTAGGTCTCACTCCAAGTTGTAATGAAGAAGCTGAAAGGGTAGCGAATCTGCTTAAATTTGAATTTCATCATAAACTGAGAAAAGGAAAGGTCAGATATTACAAAACTCTCAATATAAAATTTTCACCACCTAAGAAAGTAAAAAAGCCAATTACATCTCAAATCAATTATACTATTAAACCCTCCAAACAAGACATTAGCAAGAATCCCAAAAAAGGTGCACCTAAAACCTATAAGTACCAAATTAATATTTCCTAATCCTTTGAGATGTCAATGTAATTTGATAATAATCGCATTTCTCTTATCATCTACTCTCTGATAAAAAAGTATAAAGGCATTAATAAATCAGATAGGGTTTACCAAGAACGAATTTCTGATAAAAACAATTCATACTATGGGTAAAGCATAAATACTCAAAATAGAAAAATAAAAAAACCGCATTGCTCAATCACAATGCGGTTCCAATTGATTTCAAATGTTTCCAAATATTGTCTGTGTAAAGACCATACTTGGAGGCTCTTTTCTACACTACAAAGATGATATATACGATTATATGATTTTTTGCAATCATTGATGAAAACATATATTTATTTATTTAATATTAATAAAAAACTGGCCTGTCTTCATAAATTTTATCCGAATTTGTTCATATTGGCATCCATTATAAGCATACCTTAATTTGAATACATCAACTCTGCAAATGGTTTTTTTAGAAGAGATACTATCGAAGTATCCTAAAAGGACAATTGCTGTAGATGATCTATCCAAAGTCCTTTCTATAGGAAAAGATGCAGTTTATAGACGCCTAAGAGGTGATTCTGAGTTAAACTTAGAAGAGGTAAATATTCTGGCAAAACATCACTCCATATCTTTAGATGAATTAATTTTTAAAGATCATGACAAGGCTCTTTTTACGGTTAATGCCTTCAAGAATCCAGTAACTAACTATAATCATTATTTACAAGGCTTGATATCTTATCTTGACAATGCGTCTCAACTGCCTAATGCGGAAGTAATTTATGCTACTGCTGAAATTCCAATGTTCTTGTATGGCACTTTTCCAGAAATAATGTGTTTTAAATTATACATCTGGGGAAAAACGGTATGGAATATTAAAAGTGCAATCGAACATCCATTTTCTTTTGATCTATTTTCTCCTGAGATGCTAGTGCAAATGAAAGATTGCAGTGAAAAATATATGAGTTTTAATACTACCGAATTGTGGTGTTTAAATATTTTTGACAACACTCTCAATCAAATAGAATTTGTCCTTACTAATGGGAACTTTGAAAGCCCTGATGTTGCTTTACGATTATGTGACGCCTTAATTAATCTTAACCAACACGTTTGTAAAATGGCAGAAGTTGGAAAAAAATTTAATCCTGATCAGGATGAAAAAACCGCCTCTGTACCTTTTCAATTGTATCATAATGAGTTAGTTTTTACTAATAATACTATTATGTTGAAGTCTGATTTGATGAATGCTATATTCTCCACTTATGATAGTCCTAATATAATATCAAGTACAGATAAAAGGGTTTTCAACCACACTGAGAAATGGTTAGAAGGAATTAAAAATAAATCAGAATATATAACCGAAGTCTCAGAAAGAAATCGAAATCTCTTTTTCAATAAATTGGAAAGAAAAATTCAAAAAACACAAAGCAGAATCCAATCCTTCATTGATTCAGATTTATAAATCATCTTCTTTATAATACATACTTTTGCAACTCTATGAATAGACAGATTCTTAAGACAGAGCAAAAAGCATTAGAGATTAATCTAAATGATAAAATCTATGGGACTTTTGCCGAAATAGGGGCAGGCCAAGAAGTGGCTAGAAACTTTTTTCAGGTAGGGGCAGCAGCTGGCACAGTGGCCAAAACAATGTCAGCATATGATAAGACTTATTCTGACGCAATATATGGAGGTAAGAATGCTGGGAGATATGTAAGTGAAAAACGTCTATTTAAAATGTTGGAACATGAGTATAGGCTCATGGAAGAGAGGCTAGAAGATCTAAGATCAGACTCCTGCTTTTTTGCTTTTGCAGATACCGTACAAGCTATAAACTATGCGCGGACTGTAAAAGGAAATGGATGGATGGGGCTGAGGTTTCAGTGTATTCCAGGAGGATTTTACAATGACTTAGTACTTCATGTCAGAATGCTGGACAAAAACAATAGGCAACAGCAAGAAGCTATAGGTATTCTAGGTGTAAATCTCATTTATGCAGCATTTATGTATCGAGGCACTCCAGAAGAGATGATTGTATCTCTTATGGATGGATTAAAGAGTCGAATAAAGATAGATATGGTGCGTATAAGCGGTCCTGATCTTGATAATATTGACAATAGGCTCCTTTCACTCTATTTGGTGAAACATTCTCTTACCGACGTCGCAATGTTCGATAATGAGAAGAAAAGTATACATGCCTCTGAGTTTCTGTATAAAAAGAACCTTATGGTGGTAAGAGGCAATTTTAAGCCTCCTACGGTTGTGAGTGTTGATGCTTTTAAAACAAGTTTTAATCAATTTCTCAATGAATCTGAAGCAACTGAAGAAAATTCTGAGCTTATAGCAGAGATTACCATAGAGAACTTAACCAGAGACTATGAACTTGATGAAAATGACTATTTAGATAGGGCTGATATGTTATGTGCACTTGGTCATAAAGTTATTATATCGAATTGTACTAATCATCAAGGACTTATAGACTATCTAAAAGATTATAAAATTCAGCAGTTAGGCCTAGTAATAGGGGCGATAGAAATTCAGGAAATATTCAAAAAGAGATATGAGGAAAATAAAAATGGTCGTCTATTAGTAGCTTTTGGGGAAATATTTACTCAGAATATTAGAGTATATGTATATCCTGCAAAATTTGGTTCAAAAGATGATTTACTCACTGTAGATAGCATGCAAATACCCGAAGGCATTAAATTCCTTTATTCTCATCTTAAAGAGCAAAAACAGATTATGGCAGTTAAAGGGTTTGACAAATCTCTTTTAGATATAATCCCAAGTGAAATTTTAAAAGATCTTCGAACTCTGGGTAATAGTTCGTGGGAAAAAGCACTCCCACCTGAACTAGTATTGATAATAAAAGAAAAAAATGCATTTGGATATCTCCCATTGAAAAAAGACAAATCAATACAAAATATAAGTTCTAATGATGCTAGTTATTTCTAAATTCAATTGGTTGCTAATTCTAACATTTACATTGTTTCAATGTAAAAATGATGAACCAATTGATATAAACCATCATAAACAAAACTCTAGTATAGAAAAACTAATGGCCGACACTACTCACACTGTTGCCTACCTTATGGGGCATTTTGACCCAGCCTCTCATGCCCTTTTTTCTCAAATAGAAATAAAGTATGCCGATAGAGAAGGGATGTATATGCGAACTGAAGCTTATAAAGCATTTCAAAATATGTGGGAAGCAGCTAGTAATGAAGGAATAATTCTGCAAATTAGGTCAGCATCTCGAAATTTTAACTATCAAAAAGGATTATGGGAAAACAAATGGAATGGAGAAACCATTCTGTCAGATGGAGTAGATGCTTCAGAAATAAAGGATGAAAAAGAAAGAGCCTTAAAAATACTGCTCTATAGTAGTATGCCAGGAACGAGTAGGCATCACTGGGGTACTGATATTGACTTGAATTCATTTAGTAACAAATGGTTTGAAACAGGTGATGGGTCAGATCTATATGATTGGTTAATTTCTAATGCCCATTCCTTTGGTTTCTGTCAGGTATACACTGCTAAGGGAGATGAAAGGCCAAACGGATATGAAGAAGAAAAATGGCATTGGTCATTTTCGCCTATTTCAAAACCTCTTACTCAATATGCCAAGGGAGCTTTACGTAACAAAATGATAGAAGGGTTCGAAGGAGCCAACACTGCTACAATGATAGATGTCGTAAATAATTATGTACTTGGCATACATCCTTCTTGCCTAGATTAGTATGAAGTTCGAGGGTAAATATATCATAAGAGCAGATGAGGTAACTCCTGACAAAATGATGTCGGTCCCTGCAATGCTCAGACTGATGCAAGAAGGAAGTATGCAGAATTCTCTCGAGCATAGTTTTTCTGTTTGGGATATGGAAAGTGATAATATTTCTTGGGTTCTTTTGAGAAAAAATCTTAAAATTTATAACTATCCAATGTTAGGTGATAAGGTTAAAATAGTGACCTATCCAATTACCACAGAAAAGATATTAGCTTCGAGAGATTACAAATTATATGATGCTCAAAACAAGCTTCTTTCTACTGCTTCTTCAACCTGGACCATACTTAATCTTAGCACTAGAAAACTAGAACGCATTCCATTAAAATATAAGGACATGGTCGCACCTGAGGAGGAGCAAATACTTGAACCCCCCTCATCCAAATTTCGGAGACCAACAGAATTTGAGTTTATTAAAGAGTTTTCTCCAAACTATTATGACACTGACTGGAATGATCATGTAAACAATATCTATTTTATCAAATCAATGATAGAAAGCACTCCTTTAGAGATACTTAAAACTCAAAAAATAAAAGAGTTGACATATCACATTAGATCAGAAAGTCTGTTAGGGGATCAACTTGTCATAGGGGGACAAAAACTAAGTGAAAACGCCTTCATCTATCAGGTCAAGAATAAGGAAAGTGACAAAGCAATATCTTATGGTGAAGTGGTCTGGACTTGAACGTCAAAGCCAAGTAGTCTCTCGATAATTAAATTGCCCTGGATGATCTGTATTATAATGAAGCCCCCTACTCTCCTTTCTCATATCCGCACTTCTAGTCACGAGATAGGCTATAGTTATTAAGTTTCTCAATTCACATAGTTGTGGAGAAACAAAAGACGACTTATACAACTCCTCAGTCTCTCGATACAAAATCCATAATCTATCCAATGCTCTTCTTATTCTGACATCTGTCCTTACAATGCCAACATAATAACTCATTAATTCTTTAAGTTCCTTCCATGACTGTGTAATTAGTACCATTTCCTTAGGTTCTGAAGTGCCTTTAGCATTCCATTCAGGAATATCCTGTTGATAATCCACTTTATCTATATTCTTGGTTATATCCAGTGCCACTCTATGCCCAAAGACTAGTCCTTCTAATAATGAATTCGACGCTAACCTATTCGCTCCATGCAAGCCCGAATTAGTACACTCACCCGCAGCATATAATTGCTCAATAGATGTACATCCTTGCTGATCTGTCCATATTCCACCACAGACATAATGACAAGCAGGGACTACACGAAGAAATTGTTTAAAAGCGTCAATCCCTACACTTTTGCATTTTTCATAAATAGTAGGAAAATGATCCAAAAATCGCTCTTGATCCAAATGAGTACAATCCAAACACATATAATCAGCTCCTGACATTTTCATTTCATTGTCTATCGCTCTTGCCACTATATCTCTAGGGGCTAGTGATTTTCTTTCGTCATACTTATCCATGAATTCCTTGCCAGATTGAGTTCTCAGAATAGCTCCAAATCCCCTTACAGCTTCTGAAATTAGAAAGTCTGGATTTTCACCCGTTGTATTGTAGAGTGCGGTTGGGTGAAATTGAATAAACTCCATATTTGCCAGTCTCCCTTTGGCCCTGTACGTCATTGCTATACCGTCCCCTGTGGCAATAACCGGATTAGTGGTATTTCTATATATTTGGCCTGCTCCTCCCGTACAGAGAACAGTATTTTTTGCAACAAAAGTCTCTATATCATTAGTTCTCTTATTAAGAACATATGCACCATAACATTCTATATCAGGAGTAAGACGAGTTATGCTTCTTCCTAAAAAGTGCTGTGTAATCAGCTCCATTGCAAAAAAGTGTTCATAAATGGTCACATTACTATATTCCTTTACTTTTTCATTTAAAGCTCTCTGAATTTCCCACCCTGTGATGTCTTTGTAGTGCAGAATACGATTCTCAGAATGTCCACCTTCCATTCCTAAATTATAATCTCCATCTTCTTCTTTATCAAATCTTGTACCCCACGAAATAATTTCTTCCACTCTATCTCTACCCTCTTTTACCACTATGTCCACAACTTCAGGATCACAAATACCATCTCCAGCATCCAAGGTGTCAGCAATATGTTTTTCAAAATTATCCACTTCCATGTCCCATACAGTTGCAATTCCCCCCTGGGCCCACCTAGTATTACTTTCACCTGAATGAGTTTTAGTCAAAACGGTTATATCTAGATCCTTACGTTCCTCAGCTAGTCTTATTGCTGCTGATAAACCAGCTACTCCTGCTCCAATGATGAGCACATCCGTTTTAGGCATGTTTTAATTTTCTTATGATGAAATTAGTGGATTGTATAAATATCGTTCAAAGATTTTATTGATCAATAATAAATAATATCTAGAATTCATTTACTTCGATGTAATCCTATATATGACTGAACTATAAGGCTCCACAAGCCGATTCTTTCAATTTTGAAAATTAAATCTGTTGCAAATTTAGAGATGCTTCAAATAATAATCCAAGCTGAAGAAAAGGGCTTTCTTCGCAAAAGAACATTTTATCCTATAACCTATTCATTGCTAGCTGAGCATAATCTTTAGCAAAATATGAGATTATTGCATCACATCCAGCCCTGCGGATACTAAGTAAGACTTCAGGCATTGCGGTGTTATAATCTAACCAACCTTTTTGACAAGCTGCAATGAGCATAGCACATTCACCACTCACATGATAAGCCGCTATAGGAAGATTGGAGCTCTCTTTCAATAGATGAATAATATCGAGATAATGTAAAGCAGGCTTAACCATCAGAAAGTCAGCACCTTCTAATTCATCGAGTTCAGCCTCGATCAATGATTCAAGCTTGTTAGCAGGGTTCATTTGATATGTCTTCTTGTCTTTTGGAATATCATCACTTTCCACAGGAGCAGAATCTAAAGCATCCCTAAACGGCCCATAAAAGGCACTTGCATATTTAGCAGTATAAGACATAATTGAAGTGTCAAAAAAGCTATTCTGATCTAATGCTCCACGCATTGCTCCTACTCTTCCATCCATCATATCAGAAGGACCCAAAATATCAAACCCAGCATCTGCTTGTGCTATACTCATTTTACATAAGACTTCCAATGTTTCATCATTTTGAATCTTTCCATTTTCTACAATTCCATCATGTCCATCTACACTATATGGATCTAATGCTACATCACTAATAAGTGTCACTTCAGGAAAGTGCATTTTTATATTAGCACAAGCTTTTAGATAAAAATTATCTCCAGCATAACTATGGGTACCTTTTTTGTCCTTTTTTGATTGATCTATTTTTGGAAATAGAATGAAGTTATTTATGCCCAAAGAAATACACTCTTCTATTTCACCTAAAACATTGTCAACAGACCATCTATAATTTCCGGGAAGTGACGAAATTTCTTCTTTAACCCCATTTCCATCCACTAGAAAAAGGGGGTAGATTAAATGATCAGTGTGCAATCTTGTTTCTGTAACTAGGCCCCTAATGGCCTCCGACTTTCTATTTCTTCTAGGTCTATTTTGCATCTATTTTTCTTTTAGGATTTTTGGGGACAGGATCATAACCATGACCTCCCCAAGGACTGCAACTCAGAATTCTTTTGGTTCCTAAAAATATTCCTTTAAAAACACCCCATTCATTTATTGCATCAATCATATAGTAAGAACAAGAAGGTTCATATCTACATTTCATGCCAAAAGCTCCTTGTAATATCGGAGAAATCAACCATTGATAGACTTTGATAGGAAAAATAAATATGTTTTGAAACAGCCAATTCATAGATCTAGGACTCCGCTATTTTCACCATTCTGTAGTATGAACATTGCTCTTTTACCCGAATCAGTTTTGACATTCACAATGTTTTTTTGATCATCAAAAGAATCCAATAGAACATTATTTTCAACCTCAATTTTAATAGTTGGTGTAACATCTAATATTTCGAGATAACACCATGCAGCAATTAAATCATCACTAATCTCTTTACCTAGATAGCTAAATTTCTGAGCTTTCCCATCCACTTTGATCAAAAGATTCTTTTCTAAATAATCGGCAATCAAAGCCTCAGCATGTTCAGGTTCTCTTTCGGTACATAAGAATAAACCTGAATGCCCATTTTTTCTTAGAGTTTCCTCTAAATCATCTATAAAAATGCGTGTGGTTATCTGGAGTGCACTTTCTTCTTCATTATATCTTATTTCTGTATTGCTAAGATGGTACTCATGTAGAGAAGTGGACAATAGTGTGGGGAGAATAAAAAGAAAAGAAATGAATAACTGCATTCTTTAGATTTCTTTGTTAATCATAAGACGCAAATTATTCATTTCTGGTTCAATATATCAGACTAATATCTATAGTATTCAGGCTTATAAGGGCCTTCTAAGGGTACATTGATATAATCAGCTTGATCTTTTGACATATCTTCTAGTTCTACACCGATTTTAGCAAGGTGCAATCTTGCTACTTTTTCATCAAGGTGCTTCGGTAGCATGTAAACTTTGTTTTCATACTTATCTGATTTTTCCCAAAGCTCTAGCTGTGCCAATACTTGATTTGTAAATGAATTAGACATGACAAAAGATGGATGGCCTGTAGCACAACCTAAATTTACCAATCTGCCTTCAGCTAACACCAAAATGTCTTTACCATTTAAAGTGTACTTATCCACCTGAGGCTTGATTTCAATTTTCTCTGCTCCTGAATCATTATTCAACCAAGACATATCTATTTCATTATCAAAATGCCCGATGTTACAAACGATTGTTTTATCATTCATCATCTTGAAATGCTCTGGTCTGATGATATCCTTGTTTCCAGTGGCTGTGACAACGATATTTGCATCTTTTAGAGCTGTTGTCATTTTTTTCACTGCATATCCGTCCATTGCAGCCTGTAGCGCACAAATAGGATCAATCTCTGTTACTATTACTCTACAACCGGCACCTCGTAATGAAGCCGCAGATCCCTTTCCAACATCACCATAACCCGCCACGACGGCCACCTTGCCTGCCATCATAACATCGGTTGCTCTTCTTATCGCATCTACACAAGATTCTTTACACCCATATTTATTATCAAATTTTGACTTCGTTACAGAATCGTTGATATTAATAGCTGGAAGTGCAAGTGTCCCATTTATTTCTCTTTCGTATAGTCTATGAACTCCTGTAGTGGTCTCTTCACTTATTCCTCTAATATCACTAACCAACTCAGGATATCTATCCAATACCATGTTAGTCAAATCTCCTCCATCATCCAAAATCATATTGAGGGGCTTACCATTAGAGAATGAAGTCAATGTTTGCTCTATACACCAATCAAACTCTTCTTCATTCATTCCTTTCCAAGCAAAAACTGGTACTCCAGTTGCTGCAATAGCTGCTGCTGCATGATCTTGAGTAGAAAAGATATTACATGACGACCATGTTACATCCGCTCCCAATTCTACAAGTGTCTCTATTAACACAGCCGTTTGAATCGTCATGTGAAGGCAACCAGCTATATTCGCTCCTTGGAGAGGTTTCGAAGCACCGAATTCATCTCTAAGAGCCATAAGGCCTGGCATTTCTGCTTCAGCTAATTCAATTTCTTTCCTACCCCAATCGGCAAGATTGATATCTTTTACTTTGTACTTCTTGGACATTAATGAAGATTTAATTTTTTAAGGCTGCAAAAGTAGGGTATTGTCAGACCTTTTACAACAATCAAATATTGGGCAGAGGACTTGAGCTATATGTCTTATATATCCACATTGGCATATGTAGCATTCTCTTCTATGAACTGACGACGTGGAGGAACTTCATCGCCCATAAGCATTGAGAAAACTCTATCTGCTTCCATGGCATCTACAATTTCGACTCTTCTAAGCATTCTTGTAGTTGGGTCCATCGTGGTCTCCCATAACTGCTCGGCATTCATCTCCCCAAGACCTTTATATCTTTGAATTTTGACAGAAGAATCATCTTCACCTTTACTATATGCACTGACAGCATCTTGGCGCTCTTCATCATTCCAACAATATCTAAACTGCTTTCCTTTAGAGACTCTGTAAAGAGGAGGTGCAGCGATATAAACATATCCTTGCTCCACCAGAGGCTTCATATATCTGAAAATAAATGTCAATATCAAGGTTACAATATGACTACCATCGACATCAGCATCACACATCACGACAATCTTATGGTATCTTAATTTTTCTATATTAAGAATTCGTTCTCCATCTCTATCTTCTATGCTTACGCCTAATGCGATAAACATATTCTTTATCTCCTGATTCTCGTAGATTTTATATTCTAAAGCTTTCTCAACATTAAGTATTTTACCTCTCAGTGGCAATATAGCTTGAGTGTTACGATCCCTTCCTTGCTTTGCTGTACCACCGGCCGAATCACCCTCTACTAGAAATATTTCGCACTCAGCAGGAATTCTCGAACTACAATCTGATAGCTTTCCTGGCAACCCTCCTCCGGTGAGTACATTCTTACGCTGTACCATCTCCCTTGCCTTCCTAGCTGCATTTCTAGCAGTAGCCGCTAAGATTACCTTTTCTACAATTCTCTTAGACTGATTAGGGTTTTCTTCCAGATATGCTTTTAAAACATCACCAACAGCTCTTGAAACTATACCTGTAACTTCAGAATTTCCTAACTCACCTTTGGTTTGACCTTTAAACTGAGGCTCAGGTACCTTTACAGAAACGATAGCTGTTAACCCTTCTCTAAAATCTTCTCCTGATATTTCAAATTTTAACTTAGAGAAGTATCCATTGTCTCTACCATAATCTTTAAAGATCCTATTCACCGCTCTTCTAAAACCTCCTACATGGGTACCTCCTTCTCTTGTATTAATATTATTTACAAAGGAGAAGATATTCTCAGTATACCCTGTGTTATACTGCATAGCCACTTCAACTTCTACATTGTCCTCTTTCCCAACGACATATATCGGGTGATCGATGATAGGTGTCCGTGATTCATCAAGATATTCTACAAATTCTAATAATCCGCCTTCGGAATGAAATTCCTGAGACTTGTATTTGCCGTCTTTTTCCTCTCGCTGATCTTCTATATTAAGCCTAAGTCCTTTATTTAAAAAGGCCATTTCTCTCATCCTGTTGGATAGAGTTGTATAGTTGTAGACAACAGATTCAAAAATTTCAGAATCTGGGGTAAACTTTATTATGGTACCAGTTTTATCAGTAACTCCCACTTCACTTACACCAGATATTGGTTTTCCATCAGAATACTCTTGTTCATGAACCTTGCCATCTCGGTGTACTGTTGCTTTAAGGTAACTGGAAAGAGCATTCACACAAGAAACTCCTACTCCATGCAGCCCTCCAGAAACTTTATATGTGTTCTTATCAAACTTTCCTCCAGCATGAAGTACTGTAAGTACCACTTCTAAAGCAGATTTTTGCAACTTTTCATGCATGCCAACCGGGATACCTCGACCATCGTCGGTGACACTAATACTATTGTCTTTATGAATAATAAGGTCAATTTTACTACAATGCCCAGCAAGATGTTCATCAATAGAGTTATCTATCACCTCCCAAACAAGGTGGTGAAGCCCTTTGGTATCTGTACTTCCGATGTACATCCCAGGTCGCTTTCTTACGGCTTCCAACCCCTCTAAAGCGGTGATGTCATCCGCTGTATAATTCCTATTTTGCTCCGCCATTAATCACGTATTTTTGTGGGTAGATTTGAAGGTGCAAATATACAAATATTATATGCCTCACCTCACACTAATACCCTTGTAGAGGACAAACAGAAATTGATAATTATCACCAATGACTAAATCTTCTTAATGGATAAAAAAATCATTGAATTTGATATCTCAGAAATCAAAGATTTAATATCTGTAGCCTCCTATTTATGTGGTCAAGATTATTCTAAGATAATTTGTCTTGAAGGTGATCTTGGAGCGGGAAAAACAACATTAGTCAATGCTATTTGTAAGATGTTAAAAAGTGAAGATGAAACTTCGAGTCCAACTTTTTCTATAGTTAATGAATACACTTACCCTAAAGGAATTATCTATCATTTTGATTTATATAGGCTAAACAATAGTGATGAATTAATGGATATTGGAATTGAAGAATATCTTTCTTCTAATGAATACTGCTTAATAGAATGGCCAAAACTAGCAATAGAGACTATTTTAGATCAATATTTATCTGTAAAAATAGAAGTGAACAGTGATAATTCCAGAAAAATTCTAATTTCAAATGCTTAACTATCAGTATGTCTCATCATAAAAAACAAAGTTTTTCCACTTTCTTTTCTGAAGGCCAATATGCTACTCAATTGGAAAAAGTCGATGTGAAAAAAAGCAACAGCAAATTGACCATAGGCATCCCGAAGGAAATTATTATTGAAGAAAAAAGAATATCACTGGTACCTCACAGCATTAGAATTCTTGTAGGTTATGGACATATTGTAACTATAGAAAGCGGAGCTGGTGAAGGATCCTTTTATTCTGATAGTGATTATGCTTCAGCAGGTGCAGAAATAACAAAAGACACAAAAAAGGTATTTGAATCTCAAATGATCCTCAAATCTGCTCCTATTACAAGCAAAGAAGCAGATCTTTTAAAACCTGGACAAATATTGATCAATCCACTCCAGTTACCCCTTATGAGTAAGGAAATATTACTCAAACTTCAATCAAAACAAGTCACTTCTATTGCAACTGAGTACATTAGAAATGAAGATGGAGGGTTCCCTATCTTAAGACTAATGAGTGAAATGGCTGGAAGGCTAGCTGTCATCACTGCATCTGAGCTTCTCAGCAATAATAATGGTGGCAGAGGAATTCTAATCGGCGGAGCTCCAGGAGTGCCACCAGCCAAAATAGTAATACTTGGAGCAGGTGTAGCAGGAGAAAGTGCCACAAAGGCTGCAATAAATCTTGGCGCATCTGTACGAATATTCGACAATGATATAGATAAGATTGCTCGACTACAAGAAAACTTTGGGCGTCCGCTTCACACCTCATCAATAAATCCAGAATATTTGGCATATCAACTTACTAGTGCTGATGTTCTAATCGGTGCAATACATTCTAAATTAGGAAGATCCCCAATCATTGTAACAAATGAAATGGTGGAAAAAATGAAACCAAATTCAGTCGTTATTGATCTTACTATAGATCAAGGAGGATGTATTGAATCATCTCGACTGACATCACATGAAAAACCGACATTTACATATGAGGGCGTTACTCATTACTGTATACCCAATGTTGCTTCTAAAGTAGCCCGAACAGCTTCTCAGGCATTAAGTAATATTCTTGTAGGAATTATTCTAAAAATTGGAGAGGAATCACAAAACATTAAAAGGCTTTTATACAGAAAAAAAGGTCTCAGAGGAGCGGTTTATACTTACAATGGTTATTCAACCAATGCATTTTTGTCTAAACGATTTGAACAAAAATTCACTTCATTAGACTTAATATTGACAAGTGAACAGTAGAACTCGGAATAAATAAAAAAGTCAGACCTCATCTTTCATGAGATCTGACTAAATCAAATTACCCAAACTTAAACGCTAACAACTCTTAAGTTGTCAACATAAAATTTCTTTTGCGAAGTAAGTTATTTTCAAGTACATGCATGTATCACTGTATCTGCCTTATAAATACTTTTTGGCAGAAAGGCGACAATACTAAAGATCTTAAAAAAATAGATGCCTGAACAAATGACTAATTGGCTCTATGTTCATAAAATCCAATCATCTTTTAAAAAATGTGAATAGTTACAGGATGCATTAAGCATTTTCAGGACGCAACTTCCTTACTGTCTGCCCAGCCCTCCACATTTCACTTTCTCTCAATTCTTTTAATTCTGCTTCCAGTTTTACTCTATAATCATCTTGACTATTAGAGTCTATAGAAAGTTGTGCTTCATTTCCTGAAGCCACACTATCATATAGATCAGAGAACACTGGTTTTGTAGCATCTCTAAATTTCTTCCACCAGTCCAGTGCACCTCTCTGAGCTGTAGTGCTACAATTAGCATACATCCAGTCCATTCCATTCTCTGCTACTAATGGGTATAGAGATTGAGTTGCCTCTTCTACAGTCTCATTAAAAGCTTCAGATGGAGTGTGCCCTTTTTCCCTGAGCACTTCATATTGTGCTTGAAAAAGACCTTGTATAGCACCCATAAGTGTGCCTCTTTCACCAGTAAGATCAGAGTATACTTCTCTTTTGAAAGTAGTCTCGAATAAATATCCTGAACCTACTCCAATTCCCAATGCGACAACTCTGTCATATGCATTCCCGGTTGAATCTTGAAAGATAGCGTAGCTTGAATTCAATCCTCTTCCTTCCAAAAACATTCTTCTCAAACTTGTACCCGAGCCTTTTGGAGCAACTAAAATCACATCCACTCCTTCAGGTGGAATAATACCCGTCCTTTCTTTGAAAGTAATACCAAATCCATGAGAAAAGTACAGAGCTTTTCCAGGAGTAAGATGTTTTTTAACTGTAGGCCAAACACTAATCTGACCTGCATCAGAAAGTAAATACTGAATAATTGTTCCTTTGTCTAAAGCTTCTTCAATTTCGAAAAGTGTTTCTCCTGGTATCCAACCATCGGCTACCGCCTTATCCCAAGATTTTGAATTTTTTCTTTGGCCAATAATTACATTGAATCCATTGTCTCTAAGATTTAGTGATTGTCCAGGACCTTGTACACCATAACCTATAATTGCAATGACTTCATCCTTAAGAGTTTGTCTTGCTTTGTCTAATGGAAATTCCTCTCTTGTGACTACATTTTCTTCTACGCCACCGAAATTTAATACTGCCATTTTCTATTGTTTTTAAAATGATATGATTTGTCTCAACTCTATTTCAAAGTTGAGTTGATTTCTAATGTGAATATTTTTTTTCTAATGATTTTAAGTAAGAATTCAGTTTCTCCATCGGTTTTACAATGGCAATTCTCCCTGACCTTACAAATTCATATATGCCTGATTCTTGGAGGTCAACTAAAAGAGCTTCTGTCTCGAATTCATGGCCAGTTTTCTCTATTACTGCATATTTAGGCTCAATAGCCAAAATTCTAGCATTGTGCTTTCGGATCAATCTCTCCACCTTATCACCATGATGCAAAGATTCTATTGGCACTTTATATAAAGCCACTTCTTGGAACACCATCTCTTCGTTTCTATAGTAGAATGCCTTAAGAATTTCTATTTGCTTCTCAATTTGAGCTACAAGTTTCTTAATTCGATATTCTTCTATATCAAGGCAAATGGTAAATCTATGTATCCCTTCCATAGAGGATTTAGACACCGTCATAGACTCGATATTGATATGACGTCTAGTGATTATTCCAACAACTCTACTTAAAATTCCAGATTTGTTTTCTGAAAAAACGGTAACTGTAAATTGCTCTGTCATGTCTTATTACTATTCTAGTACAATTTCATCCACAGCCTTCCCGGCTGCAATCATTGGGAATACATTTTCTTCTTTGATTACTCTTACATGCAGTAAGAATGCTCCGTCAGTTTGTAACATCTCTTTTACACCATCTTCCAAATCTTTAGGATCAGATATTTCTCTTCCTGGCACTCCGAATCCTTCGGCTATTTTTAGGAAATCTGGATTCTGAAGTTCTACAGAGCTGTATCTTCTTTCAAAAAATAACTCTTGCCACTGTCTCACCATGCCAAGATGTTCATTATCCAACAAAAGGATTTTTACTCCAACATTCCATTGATGACAGACTCCCATTTCTTGAAGTGTCATCTGAAACCCTCCATCACCTGCTATACATATAACATCTCTTTCAGGAAAAGCAAACTTTGCCCCTATAGCAGCTGGCAAACCAAAACCCATTGTACCTGCTCCTCCTGAGGATATCCACTGATCTTCCCCTAAATAATCATAGTATCGAGCAGCAGCCATTTGGTGTTGACCCACATCTGTTGACACTATCGCTTTTCCATCAGTCTGATCCGAAACTTCTTTAATCACCCGACCCATTGTCAGACCTCCAACCATATTCTTTTTCAGGTCTCTTTTAATTACTTTATTCTCCTCTTCTCTTTTACATTTTTCAAACTCAGCCAACCATTTAGGGTAAGTTTTCTTTTTGACTACAGGAAGTAATGCTTCTATTGCGTCTTTTGCATCAGCATGTATGGCTAAATCAATAGGCACATTCTTATTGAATTCAGATTCATCTATTTCTATGTGTATTATCTGTGCTTGTTTAGCATAAGCGTCTAATCTACCTGTCACCCTATCATCAAATCGCATTCCAATAGCTATAAGAACATCACACTCATTCGTCTTAATATTAGGTGCATAGTTGCCGTGCATTCCTAACATTCCTGCATATTGAGGATGATCTGTACTTAATGTGGATAATCCATGAATAGTACATCCTACAGGAATGCCTGTCTTTTCTATAAACTCTATAAATTTCTCTTTGGCTCCTGCAATGTGAATACCATGTCCGGCAAGTATAAATGGCTTTTTCGCTTTATTTATAAGTTCAGAAGCATCCTCAATAACAGAATGATCGATTTTGGGTCGTGGGTGATAGCTCCTTATATAAGGGTCATTTTTGTAACTAAAAGCGAATTCATCTATTTGAGCATTTTTTGTGATATCAATCAGTACAGGCCCAGGTCTTCCTGTATTTGCAATTCGAAAAGCTTTAGCCATAACATCTGGTATTTCATCCGCTTTTGTAACCTGGTAATTCCATTTTGTGATAGAGGTAGAACATCCAATCACATCTACTTCTTGAAAAGCATCTGATCCTAACAAATGGCTAAATACTTGACCTGTAATACATACTAATGGAGTGCTATCCATCATGGCGTCAGCCAATCCTGTGAATAAATTTGTCGCTCCTGGCCCAGATGTAGCTACAACTACTCCAGTTTTTCTTGTTGCTCTGGCAAAACCTTGAGCTGCATGAATTGCACCCTGTTCATGTCTTGTAAGAATATGCTGAATTTCCTTTTGATAACCATAAAGAGCATCATAAAAAGGCATAATTGCGCCCCCTGGATAACCAAAAATGATTTTCACATCTTCCGCAACAAGACATTTAAGAATTGCTTCTGCACCACTCACTCTCAATTCATTTTTAATGGAATTCTTTGGTGAAGCTTCTTTTGATTTTGCTACCGCCATAATTATTCAAATTCATCAGTAACACAGCCCTCTGAAGCAGATGAGACTGTATATCTGTATTTTTTTAAAACGCCACTGGCAGGTCTTTCAGGACGTTGCCAAGCTTTTCTTCTTTTTTCTAACTCTGAATCACTTAGATCAACAAAAAGTTTGTTTTCGATTGCATCTATAGTGACTATATCTCCATTTTGTAATAAGCCTATATTGCCACCGTCGTACGCTTCTGGTGTTATATGTCCTACTACAAATCCATGTGTTCCACCAGAAAATCTTCCATCAGTAATCAATGCAACATCGTCTCCCAATTTCGCCCCCATAATTAATGATGTAGGTTTAAGCATTTCAGGCATTCCTGGCCCACCTTTAGGACCACAATATCTAATTACAATGACCTGACCTGCTTTGATCTCACTATTCTGAATTGCCGTATTACATTCTTGTTCAGATTCGAAGACTATAGCCTCTCCTGTGAACTTTTCTCCTTCTTTGCCTGTAATTTTGGCTACTGCACCTCCCTGTGCCAAATTGCCATATAATATCTGAAGATGTCCTGTAGGTTTCACAGGATTACTCATTGGCTTGATCACTTTTTGATCTGATTTCAATGGTTTTATTTCAGAAAGATTCTCCCTTATTGTTTTACCGGTCACTGTGAGACAATCTGTATGCAACATGCCATTATCAGCCATCATCTTCATCACTCCTGGAATACCTCCTACATTATGTAAATCTTCCATCACATATTGGCCACTCGGTTTCAAGTCAGCCAAAAAGGGAGTTCTATCTCCCAATTTTTGAATATCATCTATAGTCAGAGATATGTCAACAGACTTTGCCATAGCAATAAGATGCATAACTGCATTGGTCGAACCACCTAGAACAGTAATCAATCGAATCGCATTTTCAAAAGACTTACGAGTCATAATGTCTCGAGGTTTGATGTCTTTTTCAAGTAGGTTTTTTATTGCTGCACCTACATTTACACATTCAATAGATTTTTCCGAGCTATTCGCAGGATTTGATGAATTATATGGCAATGCCATGCCCAAAGCTTCTATTGCTGAAGCCATTGTATTAGCAGTGTACATTCCTCCACATGCTCCCGATCCAGGACATGCCTTTTTAACAATATTTCTATATTCTTCTTCTCCAATATCCCCTGCAGCTTTTTGGCCCAAAGCTTCAAAAGCACTTACTATGTCCAATTTTTTTCCATTATGAAACCCTGGACTGATAGTGCCTCCATAAACTACAATTCCTGGCCTATTTAATCTTCCTAAAGCCATTATCGCACCTGGCATATTCTTATCACATCCTACGACTGTCACCACTCCATCGTACCATTGTGCTGACACAACAGTCTCTATACTATCAGCTATAATGTCTCTTGATACCAAAGAGTAGTTCATACCTGAAGTACCCATAGAAATTCCATCACTTACTCCAATAGTATGAAATGTCAGGCCGACTAAATCTTGACCAATTACACTGCTTTTGATAGAATCAGCTAATCCATTAAGATGCATGTTACATGGATTTCCATCCCATCCTGTACTTGCTATACCCACTAAAGGTTTACTCATATCCTCCTCTGTCATGCCAATGCCATATAGCATGGCTTGTGATCCTGGTTGAGAATCATCTTGGGTAACTCTTTTACTGTATTTGTTTAGCTCTGACAAATTCTACTTTTTAAGCTTTCAATATTGCATTTTTTATATAATCTCCTACCTCCGAACATTTCTTAGACACCTCTTTATCTAAATCTTCAGTTACAAAATTATCAGCCATGCTTTTATCAACAGCTGCTCTCACAGTTGATGCTTCATCAGTTAAGTCTAAATGATCTAGCATCATTGCTGCCGAAAGTATTGTAGCTATCGGGTTAGCAATATCCTTTCCTGCACCTTGCGGATATGATCCATGTACAGGTTCGAATACTGATGTGCTCAAACCAATAGAAGCTGAAGGCAATAGCCCAAGCGAACCTGTAATCACACTTGCCTCATCACTAATGATATCTCCAAATAGGTTTGCCGTCACCATCACATCAAATTTCTTAGGCCATTGTACAATCTGCATCGCTGCATTATCTACAAAAAGGTAGTCTACTGCAATATCAGAATAGTTTCCTTCCATGTCCTGTGTTGTCTCTCTCCATAGTCTTGATGAAGCCAATACATTTGCTTTGTCTATGAGAGTCAATCTTTTATCTCTTCTTCCTGCATACTCGAATGCCAACTTCACTATTCGTTGTATTTCTGGCCTTGTATACGTCATAGTATCAAAAGCCATGTTTAGGTCTTCTGATCTACCTCTTGTGCCAAAATAAATTCCTCCTGTAAGCTCTCTAATCACTATAAAATCAGCACCTTCAATCAATTCTGCCCGTAAAGGAGACTTATGAATCAATTGTGGAAAAGCTTTCACTGGTCTTATATTGGCATAGAGACCTAACATTTGCCGCATTCTTAGTAGACCTTGCTCTGGTCTTACTTTAGCTTTAGGGTCGTTGTCATATTTTGGATCCCCAATCGCTCCAAATAGCACCGCATCAGAATTTTCACAATTCATAAATGTATCTTTTGGAAATGGATCCCCTGTTTGGTCAATGGCCGTAGCCCCAACCGGACTATGATTAAATTCAAACTGATGTCCGCTCAAACTTCCAACTGCTTCTAACACTTTGATAGCCTGTGCTGTAACTTCCGGTCCAATACCGTCTCCTGCTAATGTTGCTATTGTATAATTCATCTACTTTCTCAAACTCTTTTTTATGCGATTTTTACTTTTGGTAATTCTATTTGATTCTTATTTTCTAGAATGTTGAGCATTTTAATTGTCGCTTTGATAGCGGCTATTGCCTGATCTGAATCTAATCCATTTGTCTTAAAATCATTCCCCTTAAAGTTCCAAGTTATAACTGTGTGGCAAAGTGCATCTGTTTTTCCACCGGGAGGAATGGTCACATTGTAGTCTATGAGTTCTGGGTAATCTTTTCCCAGGTCATCATATATTTTCCAAAGGGCATTCATGAATGCATCATATTGACCGTCACCTGATGCCGTCTGCTTATGTAATTTACCATCTAACTCAACACAGATGGAAGCTGTAGACTCTAGCCCTTCTGCAACAGAAAGAGAGTAATTCTTAATCTTTATCTTTTGCTCTATTTCTTGACTCTTTAGTACATCTACAATGATGAATGGTAAGTCTTCTTTGGTTACGATCTGCTTCTTATCGCCTAGTTCATTGATCTTTTTTGTCAGCTTTTTCATTGAGTCAGTATCTAGCTCAATTCCAATTTCTTCTAAATTCTTTTTGATACTTGCTTTACCTGCCAATTTGCCTAGGGCATAAACTCTTTTCCTATTGAAACGCTCTGGCTTTAACTCATTATGGTATAAGTCTTTTTTATTGTCCCCATCTGCATGTATTCCACTAGTCTGTGTAAACACAAATTCTCCTATAAGTGGCTTGTTCCCAGGGATTCTTATACCAGAAAATGATTCTATCATCTTGCATACGGGAAAAAGCTTTCTCTCATCCACATTAATTTCACAATCTAAGTGATCTCTCAACACTCCAATTACACTGGACAGGGCTACATTTCCAGCCCGTTCTCCAAGTCCATTCAATGTAGTATGAATGCCATTGATTCCAGCTTTCACCGCCGAAAAGACATTGGCAGTAGCCAAATCATAGTCGTTGTGTGCATGAAAATCAAAATTTACTTCTGGATATCTAGATTTAAGATCAGAACAATATTCAAAAGTCTGATCTGGATTCAATACTCCTAAAGTGTCAGGAAGCATAAAGCGATTTACACCTTCATCTTTCAGCTCATCTATCATAGTATATACATACTCTTTCGAATCTTTCATACCATTGGACCAATCCTCAAAATATATATTGACAATGATGCCCATTTTATTTGCATTTGCCAATACCTGTTTTATATCTGAAAGATGTTCTTCTTGTGTTTTACGGAGTTGATATTTGCAATGCTTGAGTGAACCTTTCGTAAGCAAGTTATTCACTTTTGCACCAGCATTTTTGATCCATTCTAATGATCGAGTGCCATCTACAAATCCTAATATCTCTACAGCATTTTCATAACCATTCTTCTTTGCCCATGCTATGATATTCCTTACTGCTCTAAACTCTCCTTCAGACACATGAGCAGAAGCAATTTCCAAACGATCTACTTTAAGCTCTTCAAGAAGAAGTCGAGCCATTTGAAGTTTTTCACTATCTGTAAAGGATACACCCGATGTCTGTTCGCCATCTCGAAGAGTAGTATCCATTATGTTTATTTTCATCATACAGATATTGATTGATAGAGCATGGGTTTACTTCTGGCAAAAATGATGCTATTCTGCTCTTGCCGTTTCGAAAGTTTCGATTTTGTCAGATATGCTTAGTAAATAGTCAATATCGTCGTAGCCATTCAGGAGGCATTTTTTCTTATATGGATTGATATCAAAGTCTGTTTCGACTGCTGTGGAAGTGATTTTAAAAGTCTGAGATTCTAGATTCACTTCAAATTTTACATCTGGATCTTTTTCTATTTCAGAGAAAATTTGAGCCAAAAAATCTTCGCTCACTGTTATCGGAAGTATGCCATTATTCAGGGCATTGTTTTTAAATATATCAGCAAAAAAGCTTGATACCACCACTTTGAATCCATAATCACCCACAGCCCAAGCTGCATGTTCTCTACTCGATCCGCAACCAAAGTTCTTTCCTCCTACGAGTATTTTACCTCTGTATATGGAATTATTCAATACGAAATCAGGAATAGGTTGATCGCTGTTATCATATCTCCAATCTCTAAATAAGTTCTCTCCAAAGCCATCTCTCGTAGTAGCTTTTAAAAACCTTGCTGGAATAATCTGGTCAGTATCTACATTCTCAATAGGAAGTGGTACTGCTGTAGATATTGTATGTCGAAATTTGTCAATTGCCATCTCTTCTTCTCTGTCTTAATTCTGTAAAATAGTACGTGGGTCAATAATTTTTCCTGTAATTGCTACAGCTGCCGCAGTAAGCGGGCTTGCTAAAAGTGTACGTGATCCAGGCCCCTGTCTGCCTTCAAAATTTCTATTAGAGGTGGACACTGCATATTTGCCTTTTGGCACTTTATCATCATTCATAGCTAAACATGCCGAACAACCAGGCTGTCTCATTTTGAAACCTGCTTCTTCTAAAACATCTACAATTCCTTCCTTTATGGCTTGTTTTTCTACTTGCTTTGATCCAGGAACAATCCATGCAGTTATGTTGTCTGCTTTCTTTTTTCCCTTAACAAAATCCGCTACAGATCTTAAATCCTCAATTCTTCCATTGGTACAACTTCCCACAAACACATAATCGACTTTCTTTCCAATCATTACATCACCATCCTTAAAACCCATATATTCCAATGACTTTTGGAAACTTGGAACTTCTTTACTTGATATATCTCCTACAACAGGGATACTGCCTGTTATACCTACGCCCATTCCAGGATTAGTACCATAAGTAATCATAGGTTCTATATCAGTAGCATCGAATTTTAATTCTTCATCAAATACTGCATCAGCGTCAGTATTAAGCTTCGTCCATTTAGCTATGGACTTATCCCAATCTGTGCCTTTTGGCGCATATTCTCTTCCTTCCACATAATCAAAAGTTTTTTGATCTGGAGCAATCAGGCCTCCTCTTGCTCCCATCTCAATACTCATATTACATACAGTCATTCGAGCCTCCATGCTCATCGATCTGAATACTTCACCAGCATACTCCACAAAAAAACCTGTTGCACCACTAGCAGATATTTCACTAATGATATATAAAATCACATCCTTAGAAGTCACTCCGTTTTTGAGTGATCCATTTACAGTGATTCTCATTTTCTTTGGTTTTGGCTGCAGAATACACTGAGTGGCCAAAACCATTTCCACTTCAGAGGTCCCAATGCCAAATGCAATAGTTCCAAATGCACCATGAGTCGAAGTGTGACTATCTCCACATACCATTGTCATCCCTGGCTGCGTGATACCCATCTGAGGACCTACTACATGAACTATTCCCTGATAAGGGTGATTGAGGCCATAAAGTTCTACTCCATGTTGCTCACAATTCTCAGTCAGCTTATCTACCTGATATTTTGACAATTTGTCCTTAATAGGAAGATGCTGATCTATCGTAGGAACATTATGATCAGGAGTTGCCACTGTTCTTTCAGGTCTTCTAACCTTTAGTCCCCTTTTGTTAATTCCATTAAATGCCTGAGGAGAGGTGACCTCATGGATTAGGTGCTTGTCAATATACAATACACTTGGACCACCTTCAATTTCATCTATGACATGGGCATCCCATATCTTATCGAATAACGTTTTTCCCATCTAATTTTATCCTTAAGCTACTACAGCTTTTAAGTTTTGAAATATGAATTGTAGGTCTTCATCAATGACCTCCTTTTTTTGGTCCGCTAAAGTAAGAAAATCACTGTATGCGATATCTAATTCTCTCTTGGTAAGATTGTGACCAATATTCTTAAATCTATAAGCTAGTGCTGCCCTTCCAGAGCGAGCAGTCAAAACAATTTGTGAACTGTTAACTCCAACCTCTTTAGGGTCTATGATTTCGTAAGTTGACCTTTCTTTGATTACACCATCTTGGTGTATACCGGATGAGTGCGCAAATGCATTGTCACCTACAATTGCCTTATTAGCTTGTACTACCACACCCATTTCTTCACAAACTTCTCTACTCAATGGATACAATAATGGAGTATTTACTCCTGTGACAAACTTGTCGCTCAATCTATGTTTCAGCACCATAACCACTTCCTCTAGACTACAATTTCCTGCTCTTTCTCCGATGCCATTCATCGTACATTCTATCTGAGTAGCACCATTGATTACACCTGCTATTGAATTAGCTGTTGCCATTCCTAGGTCATTGTGGCAGTGCGTAGAGATTGTGCAGTTATCAATTCCTTTTACATGCTCTACTAGGTATTTAATCTTTTCACCATACTCAGATGGAAGGCAATAGCCTGTAGTATCTGGAATATTTAAAACAGTTGCTCCTGCATCTACTACAGCTTGAATAACTTGGGCCAAATAAACATTATCAGTACGGCCGGCATCTTCTGCATAGAACTCTACATCTTCTACAAATGATTTAGCATATTGTACAGATTTTCGCGCCCTTTCTATTACTTTTTCCTTAGTCGTCCTGAGTTTATCAAAAACGTGACTGTCTGAGGTACCTAAACCCGTATGAATTCTAGGTCGTTTAGCGGTAGAAAGTGCTTCCGCAGCACATTTGATATCTGCTTCAACAGCTCTTGATAATCCGCAAACAACTACATCTTGAGATATCATTGAACCAATTGACATCACTGCCTCAAAATCTCCAGGGCTTGAAATAGGAAAACCCGCTTCTATCACATCAACTCCTAGCTCCTCCAATCTTTTTGCCAGTTTTAGTTTTGGCTCCTTAGCCAATTTACAGCCTGGAACTTGCTCCCCATCACGCAATGTGGTATCAAAAATTTGTATTTGTTTCTTAGACATAGTTTGCCATAATTCTCTGTATAAACTAAGATAGATTCATGTCAATCATTTTTCCCGACTAAAAAACAAAACAATTACAAAGCAAGAACAAGAAATATTTGTCACAAATGGTTGTTTATCAGTAGATTATATCATATTTATTTACAACCTCTAGATGAAAAATCATTTCCTATTGTTGAAGTAAATGTTAAACAGATTACATTTAATAAGTTCATTTTCAACAATGGCTATAAATTTGATGTACATGTAGAGTTGACCAACAAATAGAAGAAACCATTAATGCCTAAGCAGTCTACAGATCATCTAATCACATTAATAAAAAGGTTAACACCTGCTGAAAAGCGCCATTTCAAAATATTTGTCAATCGTAACAATCCTAAAGAGGATCCCATTTTTCTTAAATTATTCGACTTCATTGATAAGAAAAAAGAATATGATGAAGCTGCGGTTTTGAATGAAATAAAAAGCATTAAGAAAAGTCAATTAGCTAATGTAAAAGCTAATCTTTTTAAACAAGTTCTCTCCTCTCTCAAATTGCAAATGCGTAACAATCTCACAGATATCAACATTAGAGAGCAAATTGATTTTGCAAGGATACTTTATGCAAAAGGGCTCTATAAAGGGGCTCTTGGTCAATTAGAAAAATCAAAAAAGGCAGCAGAGGATAAAGAAAAATTTTCACTGCTTCAAACTATACTAGAATTTGAGAAACACATAGAAAGCCTTTATATCACAGGGAGTATGTATCCCAAGGCCAAAGCTCTGACAAAAGAGAGTAATAAAAATCTGAAAAGAATAGCTACGGAAAATGAGCTTTCAGATTTTTCACTTTCGCTTTATGGTTTATATCTCCAATATGGCTATGTGAAAAATAAAAGGGACTTCAATTTCGTCACTGATTATTTTAGATCGAGACTTCCAGATGTTGATGAAAAGGAGTTGGGGTTCATGGGAAAGCTGAGTCTCTATCAGTCTTATGTGTGGTACTATAATATGGTCCAGAATTTCGCATACTACTTTAAATATGCTCAAAAGTGGATGAACCTTTTTGTAGAAAATCCATATTGGATCGATGAAGAAACTAGTCTCTTTATAAAAGGCTATCACAATGTTTTGAATGGTTTATTCATGTGTTCTCGTCCAGAAAAATTCGAAAAAAGACTTAAAGAACTAAAATCTTTGGAAAGAGACTATAATCTCAATTTTCTTGATAATCAGAGATCTTCTTATAAACTTTTTGAAATAACACATGACATTAATCAGGTTTACTTAAAAGGTAATTATGAAAACTCAATAGACAAGGCCTATGAGATTTCTAAAATTGTAATTGATAACCCATTCGAATGGGATAATTTCAGAATCATGATGTTCGACTATAAAGTTGCTTGCATTTATTTTGGTGCAGCTGACCTTGACAACTGTATTCTTCATCTCAATCGTGTAACGAATGTGATCCGACCGGATTTGAGGGGAGATATTCAATGCTTTGCTCGAATTCTCAATATTATTGCTCATTTTGATCTTGGAAATGAGGACCTTGTATCACATCAAATTAGATCTACATATAGATTTATAAGTAAAATGGATAATATCCAAAAAGTACATAAAGAGATCTTTTCATTCTTGAGAAGAACTCCGAATATGACTGAAGATATGATGCCTAAAGAATTCTTCAAGTTGAAAAGCAAATTGCTCATTTTAAAGAAAGATCCATTTGAGCGTCGTCCATTTTTTTATCTAGACATCATCTCTTGGCTCGATAGCAAGATTGATGGCATTACTATGGCTGAAGCTGTAAGGCGGAATGCTTTTTTTGGATAAAAGTTATTCTGTTAAATAATTTTATCCATTATAGAATATCCACTTACCTAATTCCTTAAATGACGCTTTTTTTCCGTACATGAGAATCCCTATTCTATAAATTCTTCCTGCTAACCATGTGAGTGCAATGACTGTAACAATCGAACTTAACACAGATGCAACTATTTGCCACATAGGTGGATCCAGAGCTAACCTCACAGGCATTACCACCGGACCAAAAAACGGAAGTATAGAAGACCAAACCGCCATTGTACTATGCGGAGCAGTAACTGCAGCAATTGCGATATAAAAAGCAATAATCATAGGAAGCGTAGCCACCATAGTAAGTGCTTGTGCGTCCTGAATATCATCACCCATTGCTGAACCAACAGCCGCGAATAACGCAGAATATGTTAGATATCCTACAAGGAAATAGAAAATGTATAAAGGAACTATCATTGCCCAATTGATTGATGACAACTCCTTCATAACTCCCACCACATTCTCATCCAATTTAATTCCTTCTTGAGTCATTGCTTCAGTTATAGCTGCTGTATCGCCTCCGAAATCCATTGCCGATATTCCTAAAATAGAAGTTCCTACAATAGATATTACGATCATAAGGACAGCCCAAATAAGAACCTGCAAAAGCCCGACAGAACCTACTCCTAGTATTTTCCCCATCATTAACTGAAATGGTTTAATAGATGAAATAAGCACTTCTACAATTCTATTTATTTTCTCCTCTGAAACACTTCTCATCACCTGACTACCATAAATCATGACCATCATGAAAAGTAAAAATCCAACTATACCACCTAGTACTGAACTTACAGTAGAAGTAAGAGAAGAAATATCTTTAGCAGTTTCTTTTATTGTCTTGGGAGATACATTCAGGTCTGTATCTATCAAATCTAATTGTGATTGATCGATACCCAAAGTTTGAATTTTAAAATTTCTCACTTTTTTACTGTAAAGCCTTTCAATGGTGCTAGTTTCATCTATTGCTAGTTGCTCATCAGAATGAAAAACAATATCGTAGTTAGTTACATCCGTGCTGATAGGAGGTAGTTCAATAATCCCATCTATTTTTTCTGCGAGATAAGCTGCTTTCGCAGTTTCTAAATCTGAATAATCATAGCTGAGAGTCAAATTGTTTCTCTTTGTTTCAGATTGATCTACAATTCCAGCATTATCTATTACTGCCAAATTTTTGACATTGTCAGACCCTCTTGACATTATAAAGAAAAGCGCGGCATAGAAGACTACTATTCCAATAGGAGCTAAAAACGTCGTCAATAAAAAGCTTTTACTTTTTACTCTTGTCCAAAACTCTCTTTGTAGTATCAGTAATATATTATTCATTAGTCTCTCCTACTTTTTTTATGAAAATCTCATTGATTGTGGGCTTGATCTCATTATATGAGTCAATATCAACCCCTTGCCTTATGAGGTCATTTAATAACTCATTGGACCCCATTTCAGCAGTCATCTGAATGGTGATATCGTCGTTTGATTGTGATATCACACTATACTTATTACTACTCAATGAAGGTTTACTTCCTTTATAGCCTATTCTAAATATATTCTCTTTGTATGTCTCTTTGATATCATTCACCTTGCCATTGAGTACTACTCTTCCTTGATTGATAAGTACAATGTCCTCACACACCTCTTCTACCTGTTCCATTCTGTGTGTAGAAAAAATGATACTTGTTCCTTCTTGATTTAGTCGATAGATTTCGTCTTTAATCAAATTAGTATTAATAGGATCTAAACCCGAAAACGGTTCATCTAGAATTAACAATTTAGGCTCATGAACAACCGTTGAGATAAACTGTATTTTTTGCTGCATGCCTTTTGAGAGCTCTTGTACTTTCTTAGTCCACCAGTCTGTGATTTCGAAACGTTCGAACCAAAAATCAATTTTCTTTTTTGCATCTCTTTTTTCTAACCCTTTTAATTGAGCTAAGAAAAGCAACTGATCGCCTACTTCCATCTTTTTATAAAGCCCTCGTTCCTCAGGGAGATAACCTATTTGAGACGGATGTCGACTATTGAGAGGTTCACCATTTATCATCACTGTACCCTCATCAGCTGCGGTAATAGTTGTGATAATTCTTATTAGACTGGTTTTTCCTGCTCCATTCGGTCCTAACAAACCAAATATGCTTCCTTCTTCTACATCGAAGGTTACCCCGTCTACAGCTCTGTGATTACTATACTGTTTGACGACGTTGTCAAGAGATAATACTGCCATATATAACTAAGTAATTAAGTTGAAAAGTGATCGAATGTTTGATTCGCAGCCAATATAAATAAGAATAAAATCCTTTTCTATTGCTTTTGGATGAAATCGTCGTAAAATTCTATAAAATGATTATTTCCTTCCTCTTTCTTTGTTAATCCAAGGCTCCCAGACATTAAACATACGCATAGTAAATTCTAAGTTGTTTTTATCAAAAACAGCTTGAATATTCTCACGAGATTGTTGTTCTAAAGTTGACGATTCTTTATCAGACAGGTTAGCAAACCCAAGGGTAAGTGCTCCAACAATTGCAGAATTCATTTTCATCTGTTTCAAGTCTACCTTATCATATGTATCACTTGATGCATGATAATTTGGTCCATAAAATTGAGGCTTATGTACAGCTACCAGATTTGGCACACCCTGCAGCATGAAATCAAAATTATCAGTACCTACAACTGGAGCATCAATATGTGCATAGTTGCCCAAACCTGATACTGGTTTTAGAACTTTATCAAGAATAGGCAATAACTCACTTCGACCATTTGTGAAGAATCCAATAATTGCACCACTTCCTATATCTACAGAAAGTGCCATTTTATGATTTTTCAAAGATTCTATGTTATCCTTTGTATAATCCCATGATCCATAATAACCTTGTTCTTCCCCATTCCAAAGGGCAAACCTGATTGTCCTTTTGGGGCGAATATTCATTTTCTTCATTTGCCTAGCGATGTCTATCATCATGCACACATTGGCTCCATTATCATTTGCACCTGTACCCATAGCCCAGCTGTCCAAATGAGCACCTATTACAATAATTTCATCTGGTTTTTCAGATCCTATTATTTCTCCAATGACATTATTTGATTCAAATGCATCTCCAGTTTCTGCATGAATTTTTATACTAATATTCATGATCTGGCCAGAATCTAGTATTCGCATACATCTTTGAGCGTCTTCCCGAGCCATGACCAATTGTGGCATGCTATTATCGGCAGCTTTTGCAGTGATAAACCTGTATAATAGTTTATGAGGTCTAGATGACATAAAAACTATACCCTTAGCACCTCTGTCTATTGCTTCGAATTCTACCGAGGCTGCATGTGCATATTCAGCAAAAAGCCCGTCTATATCAAAACAAATGTCCATTTCTACTAATAAGAAATTACCTCTAAGTTTAGCATTGCCTATAGCTTCTAATTCCGATTTTGATCCCATTCCTACATTTATCAGTTGTCCTGAATGTGTACCTTTTGGTGAATGATATTTAGAAACTACCAAAGGGGTAAAATCAGATCCTTCAATAGTTAGGGATGTAGATTTAGCTAGCCATAAAGAAGGCATTTCAAATGCATCCTTATAGGATTCAATATTTGCATTTTTGAACTTGTTATAGGCCCATTCTACAGATTTTTCATTTGCCTTGGAACCGGTCACTCTACCTCCAATTTTATCACATAACTCTTGAAGATCTTCTTCTATTGGTGTTTCTGCCAATAAAGCACTTGTAAGCTTAGATATATCATCTTGAGAAAACAACGAGAATGGAGACATAAAAAGAGCAAGAACTAATGTCTTATACATTTTTATAATTATTTTAAAAAAGGCAATGTATCTAATATAGTCCATATTATAAAATTCAAATCTTGGTTATGAAGCCAATTCTCCTTTGTTATTTTACATGAATATGAGAATTGCCATTATTGATCCCTTTTTTGAAGTGAGTCATTCGCATTGGGCGAATGGGATAGTTGATCATTCTCGATTTGTTGTTGACATTTTTAGCAACAAAGCCAAACATTGGAAATGGCAGATGATTGGTGGCACTTTAGAATTAGCATCAAGAGTCAAATCTCAATTGAATAATTATGATCTCTTTATTGTCACTGACATGATAGATTTACCATCCTTTTTAGGGTATTTGACCAAAGAAAAAACTCCACCTGTTTTACTCTATTTTCATGAAAATCAAATTACATATCCTTGGTCTGAGACAGACCAGGATATCAAATCAAATAGAGATCATCACTATGGGTTTATGAATTTAAGATCTGCCTATGTTGCAGATTACATAGCTTTTAACTCAGAGTATCATTTCAATTCTTTTTATGGTGCTATACCAAAATTCATTGGTCAATTTCCTTCAATAAAGTGGCCATTTACAATTGATAACTTGAAAGAAAAGTCAACCGTAATTCCAATTGGAATAAATAAAAAAATCACCACCAAAAAGCCATCAAATACAATCCCGTATTTTGTATGGAATCACAGATGGGAATACGACAAAGGGCCAGACAAATTCTTTAATACTCTATTTAAGTTAGATCATCAAAAAATAGATTTTAAACTTATTGTTCTTGGCAAACCATATGTCAATCAACCAAAAATATTCGATGAAGCAAAAGAAAGGCTAAGTCATAATATTTTACATTGGGGATATGCCGAAAACAAAGATGAATACTATGAAAAATTGAACATGGCTAATATTGCACTAATCACTGGAAATCAAGATTTTTTTGGTATAAGTGTGGTAGAATCTATTCAATATGGCTGTTTGCCTCTTCTTCCAAATCGTCTTGCATATCCAGAACATTTGCCAGCTGGATTTAACGATGTGGCTCTATATTCTGAAGATGATATGATGCAAAACCTAATGCAAGTCCTACGGAATAAAAGCTTCCTAAACACCTCTTCATATCAAGAGTTTATCACAAAATATCATTGGAGAAATGTTATAGAATTTTATGATCAAGTCTTTGAAGAAATTGTTCATTTTAATTCAGCTATGACCTAAATATGAAAGTAGCTATAAACACGAGGTTTCTTCTTCCTCAGTTGGAAGGAATCGGGACATTTACTCATGAAATTTGTAGAAGGATGGTGCTACAAAACAAGAATATTGAGTTTCACTTTCTTTTTGATAGAAAATTTGACAGAAAATACATCTATGCTGACAATATAGTTCCACACTTAGCATTTCCTCCAGCAAGGCACCCTATACTTTGGCAGTTGTGGTATGAATGGACAATTCCTAGATATTTAAACAAAATAAATGCTGATGTCTTCCTCTCACCTGATAATTTTTGTTCCTTAAAAACTCGAGTCCCTACTCTAATGGTAACTCACGATTTGGCATTTGAACATTACCCCAATCATATAAGAAGAAGCCACCTTAATTTTTTTAAACGGTATTCTAAAAAATATCATGAAAGAGCCGACAGAATAGCTTGTGTATCAAAATTTACGCAACAGGATGTAATCAAAAAGTATCAAATTCATGAGAGCAAAACATTAGTGACATATAATGGATGTAATGAATCATTCAACACCCTATCAGATAAGGAAAAAGCATTAGTGAAATTGAATATTGCTGAAGGAAAGGACTATCTCCTGTTTATTGGAGCACTTCATCCTCGCAAAAACATATCAAGGTTGGTACAAGCATTTGAAAAATTTAAACATCAGAATCCATCTAATATTAAATTGGTTTTAGTCGGTAGAATGGCTTGGAACAATGGCGAATTAAAGTCTATTATTAAAAATTCTGTCGTCAAAGAGGATATCCTTCAAATTGGACATATGAAAAATGTTGAAGGTATTATCTCATCTGCCACTGCTTTGTGTTATCCATCACTATTTGAAGGATTTGGGATTCCCATTTTAGAAGCTTTTCAATCAGGAGTTCCGGTGATGACCAGTAATGTCAGTTCAATGCCAGAGGTGGCCGAAAATGCAGCTTTACTTATAGATCCTATGGACATAGATGCACTCTCCAGGGGTTTGAATGATATTGTAAATGACCCTCAGCTCAGAAACACTTTAATCCATAAAGGCAGTAAGAGAGTTGAATCCTTTTCATGGGACAAAAGTGCAGTTCAAATATTTGATGCACTTAAAGACATCTCCTGAAGCATATATTACTCACTTACCTTTATCACAGGATAGCTATATATAAAATCACCACCAATGCATTGTACAGTATACATTCCATCTACATATTGACTCAAGTCTACTTTAATTTCATCCCCACTGCTTTGAATACTATACATCACTTTACCACTAGATGAAATTAATTTTATCATGTTAACTCCTTCCGGCACTTCCACATGGATAAAATTGCTAGTAGGGTTGGGGTAAATTTTAACTTCTTGATTTGTACTTATTTTTTCATCACAGCTCTTTATAGTTGTATAATTTTCTATAATTCTTACCATTAAGTCATTTAGTTTTTCCACCTCAAAATCCGCCACCAACGGGTCCAAATGTTCTCCTCCAATACCACTATCATCTGTGATAAAAACATACGTCCCATTTGTGGCTATGCTCATAAACTTGAGTAGAAATTCTGTCTCTCTATTTATACCACTTGCAGATATTGGAATAATCTTAATTCCCTTCTCTGCTGCTTCTGCTATTTGATCTCTAATAGTTGATTTTATCTGATCTTCGCCATGTGGAGGAGCATCAAGTAGTAAAAAAACAATGCGGCTCACTGCCTTAGAACTCCATGGCTGTGCCAATGCTTCTTCTAATGCAGCATCCACTGCTTCTGGGTAATCTCCTCCTCCTGCAGCACTCTGTTCTCCTATAAATTGGTAGACTTTCTCTAAATCACTAGTCAATGGACTAACGGTAGTCAAATAGGAATCATTTGCATCTCTGTAGAAAACAGAACCCACTCTAAGGTCAAGATCGCTTTGAGATTGAATGGATCTTTTGATGACATCTTTTACCTCAGACTTGAGATAGTTTATTTCATCTCCCATTGAGCCTGTAGCATCCACTACAAACATGATATCTACAGCAGATGCAGCATTACAACTATTGGAAATTTTGAGATGGGTACTTTTTCCTTTATTAACATTGAGATTAATTGTATTCCCTTTATGATATACTATTGCTTTTAGTGCTGATTTATATCGTTCTCCCTTATTTATCAAATTGGACCAAAGTTCTGCCCTTCCACTATGATCGGTTCGAGCTGACCATATGGTTTTATTTCCATCTTTGAGATCTATTCTAATGTCCGATAAAGGAATATTCTGGTCATTGGTAACAAAGACTGAATATCTCTCATTAGGATAGATTCCCCAATGATCTTGCAAAGAAAAGTATTCATTATCATTCAACAATTCTTCCCAATCTTCCCAATTATTCAAGTCATTCCATTCTCCAGCTGTGAGCTGTCCGGCATTTGGATTCTGGGGCATATCAGGCTTAATTCTTCCTCTGGGAGGTGCTGGAATTGTAGCGCCTCCTTCTGGTGCTGGTCTTGATTCCATCATCATAACTTCGGATACATCTCCTCTTGCCGAACTTCTCTTCATATGTCTTGTGCTAGCTATCATATCAACTTCATCTGAGCTTCCATATTTAGTCGTTCTTTTGGCGATGATAGTATCCCCTACCATTGTAATGTATGTGGTAAGAGTGTCGCCTCTATAGATGCTCATTTTTTCTAAAATTGTAGTATCCAGAGTAGTCATTATTGGGTCATTTAGTCCCGCTATGGTTTGATTGGTTTTACATTGAGTCATAGCTACAAGGCCGAAGAAAAAAATAAGCTTATACATGGTTTCTCTTTTATACGTGAACAGAACCACAACTGCACCAAGGTAGACTGTGTTTCTATAGATAAGATGTAGTTTGAAGGGTTATAAGTGTTGATATTTCTGCAATTAACATAACATTAATCAATATCAACAATCATTATATCGCCTTCATTAGTTCTCAAAAGCTTCCAAAAACCTTGGTCTAAATGAATCAGGACTAGCCTTTGTCATCTCTGCTTGCCAATCACCCGGAATAGTATCTTCCTCTAACAGGCAACCTTTTGTAATGTATGGGTAGATTTCGTCGTAACGTTGAGTCTTGTTCATCTCAATTCGTCTGAAAACCTTAGATCTATCTATCTCTTTAAGGTCTGATATTCCAGCTGCAGAGATTAATTCTACAAATGACGTCACTGTTTCTTTGTGATAATTAGCTACACGATGCTTTTTATCTGTTACGACTAGGCCTTTCGTATATTTTGGATTTTGTGTAGCCACACCCACAGGGCAAGTATTCTTATTGCATTCAAGAGCTTGTATACATCCCAATGCTAACATCATTCCTCTAGCACTATAGCATATATCAGCTCCCAATGCCATTGCCTTAAACATATGAAAACCTGTCAAAATTTTCCCCGCAGCAATGATCTTTATGTCCTGTTGTAAATCAAATCCAACTAATGCATTAAATACATATGCCAATGCTTCTTTATAAGGAGTCCCTACTGAATTAGAGAACTCCAATGGTGCTGCTCCTGTTCCTCCTTCAGCTCCATCCACTGCAATAAAATCAGGCTTTATTCCAGTTTTGGTCATTGCTTTACATATTGCCAAAAATTCACTTTTTTCACCTAGACAAAGCTTGAATCCGATCGGTTTGCCTTCTGAAAGATCTCTGAGTTCTTTTATAAACTCTAATAAACTTGTAGGCGTAGAAAAAGCTTTGTGATATGGAGGGGAAATGACATCCTGACCCATTTCTATATTTCTAATTCTGGCTATTTCTGCTGTTACTTTTTTTGCAGGTAATATTCCTCCATGCCCAGGTTTCGCACCTTGCGATAACTTAAGCTCTATCATTTTTACACTAGGTGAAGAGATGGTATTTTTAAAATTTTCAGCACTAAATCCTCCGTCCATTGCTCTCGCTCCAAAATATCCAGTACCAATCTGATAAATCAAATCTCCTTCATTTTCTAGATGATATGGTGATATTCCTCCTTCTCCAGTATTATGAGCGAATTTTCCAATTTGAGCACCACCATTGAGCGCCATAATGGCATTTTGACTTAGTGAGCCAAAGCTCATCGCGCTTATATTAAAAATGCTGCAGGAGTAAGGCTGTTTACAATCTGGACCACCTATTGTAATTCTTGGGTCAGCTTCTTGATCATGATGATCTAAAGCCGCGATACTGTGGTTCATCCATTCATGCCCCTCTTCATATACATTAAGTAATGTGCCAAAAGGAGATGTGTCCAATACATTCTTTGATCTCTGATATACTATAGATCTGAAAATTCTTGATATAGGAGTCCCTTCTGTATCCGTTTCTACAAAATACTGATGGATTTTAGGTCTCATCCATTCTGCAAGCCACCTTGACCGAGCTACGAGTGGAAAATTTCTCATTAATGAGTGCTCAGTTTGAAAAGCATCATAAAATATCGCTAAAATAAATGGCAACAATGCAAGTATGAGCCACCACATCCATTGATGAATAATGTATCCCCCAACGAGCAATACCAATATGACAACAATAGACCCAAAAAGTAATGAGTTTCTCATATCACCAGCTGTTCCATATTTGATATAATTAAGATAGTCTCAAATTTAGGGCTTTACATTATAATTCAATCACAGACTTGTATAGGATAATAAATTATGATCTTAAGAGATAGATATTTTATTTAATATTAAAAAAATATTTAATTCATAAATTAATGATAATCAATATATTTGTCCTGAATTGTCAATTATGGATTGGAATAGTGGCATAAAGGGTTTTAAAGCTTTTTTGCAATTAGAGAAATCACTTTCTCTCAACACGGTGGTGGCCTATGAGCGAGATATATTGAGGTTGTATCAATTCGCCGAAGAACAATTATCTGCTAAATCACCTCTTGATATATCTTATGACGATCTTGAAGAATATTTAGCTTGGTTATCAGATTTTTCGTTAGCTGATTATTCTCGAGCTCGTATGTTGTCAGGTATTAAGGCTTTCTTTAAATATCTGCTGATAGAAGACCTAATTTTAGATGACCCCTCAGAACTTTTAGAAGGCCCTAAACTAAGAAGAAAGATTCCTGATGTTCTATCATATGAAGAGGTAGAAAAAATGTTAGCTGCTATAGACCTGAGTCACCCTCAAGGCCACAGAAATAGGAGTATTCTTGAAACTATATATGCCTGTGGACTCAGGGTTTCTGAATTGACGCATCTAAAACTCTCAAATTATTATCCGGATATCGAAATAGTTAAAGTCATTGGGAAAGGTAATAAAGAAAGAATCATCCCAATTGGAGATTCTGCAATAAATCATATTAACTTCTACCTTGAAGGAAGTAGAAGGCACATGACTAATATAGATAAAGCTCATACCGATTATATGTACCTCAATAGGAGGGGTAAAAAACTGAGCCGTGTTATGGTATTTAATATCATTAAGAAAGCTGTCTCAGATGCCGGCATACAAAAAAACGTGAGTCCACATACTTTACGTCACTCATTTGCTACGCATCTTATAGAGCGAGGTGCTGATCTCAAAGCCGTTCAAGACATGCTAGGCCATGAATCCATAACCACTACAGAGATTTATACACATTTAGATACAGAATTTTTAAGAAAAACAGTTATGAGTTATCATCCTGCGTACATTCGCAAATCAGTCCAAAATTGAATATTGGGATTATATACTAAATATTCTTTATTACTTGTCTCTGCTCTTCTTATTGGAAACAGCTGTGCTAATAAAATAAGTCTTAGCGGGGGCCCAAAAGATGAAGTCCCCCCTCAAATAGACACTTTAAAATCCACTCCCAACTATCAGTTACAATTCACTCCTCAAGAAATCATTCTCACTTTCGATGAATTTATAAATTTTAAGGATCCATCCAAAAACGTCGTGATTTCACCTCCTTTGCAATATGGAATGGAGATAGATCAAAGAGGTAAGGTGATAAAAATCAGTTTTGATGAAAAAGAAGTACTCAAACCGGATGTTACATATATCATCAATTTTGGAGAGTCCATCGCTGATTATACAGAAAACAATGTCTTGAAAAACTTTTCATATGTCTGTTCTACTGGGGACTACATTGATTCGTTAAGTATTGGCGGAAAAGTTTTTGATGCATTTACTAAAGCACCTGTAGAGAATATCACTGTGATGCTCTATGAAAATTTAGAAGACTCCGTAGTATTTACGCAACAACCATTCTATTTTACAAAAACAGAAGGTGATGGTTCTTTTAAGCTTAAAAACCTCAGAGGTGATACATTCAAAATCGTAGCTATAAGAGATCTAAATCTCAATTATATGTATGATGAAAGTGCGGAGGAATTTGCCTTTCTAAATGAAAACATAATTGTAGCGGATACAAATCAGCAAAACTTAGAACTTCTTTCATTCAGGGCTGCCACCTCGCCAAGATATCAAGAAGGTGATGTCATCCATGATGGCTTGTTCTCTCTAAAATTTGATCAAAAATTAGAATTTAATCCAGTTACTGCCATTAACAAAGTTGATTCTTATATTGAGAAAGACAACATGCTTGTAAGGGCATACATAAAAGATATTGAACTATACCCCATTCAATTTGAGATTAAGGTGGATACAATACAAGATACCATTGCTATAAGAAAGCCTCAAAATAAAGACCGAAAAGATCTTCCTACACTAAAATTGATGAAATCAAATATAAAAGGTGACATAGGCTTACACCCTAAGGATACGTTGGAAATAGAATTCAATTTTCCTCTAGATTCCCTGAATAGAGTATTGATGAATATGGATGAATCAGAAATTTTCATTAGCCCTAAAAACCCTAAGAAAGTATGGATAGTTAATGAGTGGGATGAGGGTGAAGATTATTCACTTTCATTAGATTCAACCTCCATTGTGGATTTTTATGGAAGAAGCATTGATTCTACTGGATATGATTTTGAAGTAGCAAGAAGAAATGCCTTTGGAACATATGAAATCTCATTATCTTATGGAGATGAAGATGTAACTTATATTCTTACTATTATTGATTCTGATAGAAATGAAATACATGTAGAATATGTAAATAGGGAGTCAGAGTCATTCATTATGAATAATATGATACCAGGTCCTTATACGATGAGCATTATTATGGATATGAATCAAAATAAAAAATGGGACACTGGCAATTACTCCAATAATTTGCAACCTGAAAGAATTAAAAACATTGCAATGGATATAATAGAAAGCAACAGGACGACTTATTTTTCAGTTGATTTAGAAACTGTTTTCAGTCAGATTGACAGCACAAAATAGACTTAATCGAAACAATAGAATGAAGCTTCATTCCCAAAATTTAGTGAAAAAATATGGTGACCGCACCGTGGTTAAAGAAGTTTCGATTGATGTAAATCAAGGCGAAATTGTAGGTTTATTAGGCCCTAATGGAGCGGGTAAAACAACTACTTTCTACATGGTCGTCGGTTTTGTAAAGCCTAAATCAGGTAGTGTTTTTCTTGATGAAGAGGAGATTACATCTCTACCTATGTACCAAAGAGCCAGAAAAGGAATCGGTTATTTGCCACAAGAGGCTTCTGTGTTCAGAAGACTTTCTGTAGAAGACAACATCCTTGCAGTTTTACAAATGACTAATCTCAGCAAACAAGATCAGATAGAAAAGCAAGAAGCATTGATTCAAGAATTTGGTCTGGACAGGGTAAGGAAGACTTTGGGCAATGCGCTTTCTGGAGGAGAAAGAAGACGAACAGAGATTGCCAGAGCAATAGCAACAGATCCTAAATTTATCCTTTTGGATGAACCATTTGCTGGCATTGATCCTATAGCCGTAGAAGATATACAGACTATTGTCTATCGCTTAAAAGACAGAAACATTGGAATTCTAATTACAGATCATAATGTGCAAGAAACCCTTTCCATTACTGATAGGGCATATTTAATGTTTGAAGGCAACATCCTTAAGTCAGGCACTTCTGAAGAACTCGCTGCAGATGAACAAGTACGTAAAGTATATCTGGGAAATAATTTTGAATTAAGGAAAAGGAAGATTGATGCCTAGGCTGATCCTTTTTGTTTTCATTCTAATCTTTGCAGCATGTGAAAACGGGCCCAAACCTGTTGTTGTAACTTATCAACTTACACATAAAGCCGACACTACCTTCACAAAACAATACAAAGACTCTATTCAAATAAAAATGGACTCTTTTTGTATCAATAATTATGAAGAATTGTACAATAATGCTAGAGACTCTTTACTGCGTGAAGAATTAGCCAAAATTGAAAAGCTGATGTATGATAAGTAATACATTCACCTTTAGCAGAAAAAAAGTTTTTTGGCTTTTTTCTTTTTTGTTACTAGCTACTCTATCCTGTGGAGAAAAGAAAGAAGAGGAAAGAAAAAAAGATTGGATATCAAATGAAGTTAATCGTCAAATTGAAGAATTCATAATAGAAAGAAAAGCGGAATGTATGGAGGGAATTCTAAAAACTGCTGAAGCTGAGGTAGACAGTATCATCTCTCAAAAAGATCTTTTCGGTAATATCATGAATAAGGACATCCCCGAAAAGCCTATAAAACCTGAATATATTCCACTAGATTCTAATGCCCTCAAAAATCATAAAGTAGAGAAAGTTTTAGATTGAACTCTTCCCTTATTTCCAATACATTTGCCTTCGGTTAATCTGCAATTGACCTTTTTAATAAACATACATGAAAAATTTACACAATCGTGTAAGTCGCGATCTGCTTTTAGATCGTTTGGCTAAAGATGACACTCCACGCATTACATTTTCTTTTTATAAATATGCTCACATATTAAATCCGCCCTTTTTTAGAGATCACCTCTACACAAAGTTATCAGAGCATGGTGTTCTTGGACGAATATATGTATCAAAGGAAGGGATAAATGGACAAGCATCAGTTATAGCAAAGAATTTTGAACATTGCAAAAATGTCCTTTATGACATCACCTTTTTAGATGGGTGCAGACTTAATACAGCAATCGAAGATGACGGTAAGTCCTTCTTTAAACTTACTATAAAAGTTCGAAACAAAATAGTTGCCGACGGTCTAGACGATGAAACATTTGATACAACAAATAGAGGAATACACTTAGAAGCTGTAGAGTTCAATAATTTGGCAGATCAAGACAACACTGTCATCGTAGACATGAGGAATCACTATGAAAGTGAAGTTGGTCATTTTGAAGAGGCTATTTGTCCAGATGTAGAAACTTTCAGAGAGTCTCTTCCTATTGTGGAAAAAATTCTTACTCCTCATAAAGAAGAAAATATTCTTCTTTATTGTACTGGAGGAATCAGATGTGAAAAAGCAAGTGCTTACTTCAAACACAAAGGATTTAAAAATGTCCATCAGCTCAATGGTGGCATTATAGAATATGCTAGACAATGCAAAGAAAAAGGAATAGAAAATAAATTTAAAGGCAAAAATTTTGTATTTGATGAAAGGTTAGGTGAAGCAATTTCGAATGATGTCATATCTAAATGTCATCAATGTGGCGCTTCATCCAATGATCATAAAAACTGTAAAAATGATCATTGCCATATTCTATTTATTCAATGCGATAATTGTAAAAAAATTTACAATGGTTGCTGCTCATTAAAATGTAAAGACTTTTATGCTCTTTCTGAATCAAAACAAGAGACTTACAAAAATGACATCACTTTTAATGGCACCTTATCAGGAAAGGGCAGATATAATAGTCTCAACAAGGATGAAATGTTGATTCTTCCGGATAAAAAGATTTAGAATAGATATAACCTAACAGTTGCTACATGTTAATCTTCTTGTAAAGTCAGCGTTGATAAGATGAGGTATGTGTAAATTCGTTTATGCTTTTTACTTTCCTATTATTTACTTTTTCTTTTCTCAATCTTGATAGTCAAGAAGAATACCCCGTCACCTGGCATATCAAGGCAGAAAATACTGGAAACAGAACGTTTCAAGTCAGGTTTGAAGCCTACATTGACAAGGGATGGGTAATTTATGGCATGGAATCCTCTTCAGACGGACCAGTTTCTACTACATTTTCATTTGATATATTAAATAACATAAGATTAGAGGGCAGTACTAAGGAAATTACTAAAGCAGAAGTCAAATATGAGCCGCTTTTTGACGCAGAAGTCTTAAAGTTCTCTAAAAAAGCAATTTTCTCACAAAAGGTAACCCAACTTGGCAGTTCAAGGGTGGTCAAAGGTAATATCAACTATATGGCTTGTGATGGAACAAAATGCCTTCCTCCCACTGATGTTCCTTTTGTAGCCTTATTAAAATAACAGCGAATAACATGAAATATCTATTCAACCTTCTATTTCTAATGTCATTTAGTTTAGGTGTAATTTCTTATGCCTTGGGGCAGGAGGAAATGCCAGTATCTTGGACTTTTTCTTTAGAAGAGATAGGAGAAAACAATTATAACTTAATTTTCAAAGCCGACATTGAAGATACATGGACAGTATACTCTCAATTCATAGAAGAAGGTGGGCCTGTTCCAACTACCATTTGGTATGAAAATGAAGACATAATAGAAAGGATCGGAACAGCTGCAGAAAGTGGTCATCTGAAGAAAGGCATGGATCCTGTATTTGAGATGGAAGTCACAAAATTTTTAGATGATGAGCCATATATTATAACTCAGCAAGTAAAAGTACAAGATCCGTCAAAAAAACTAAAGGGTTACCTCACATTTATGACATGTGATGATGAAAGATGTCTCCCTCCTACAGATATAGAGTTCACCTTCGATTTTGCTTCTGGAAAAGCAGGTATAGACAATGGACTAGAAGCAGCTGATTTAGCATCTATAGATGGAAATGTTTTAGATCAAATCAGGCCTCAAATAACTGAATCATACGAGACACCACTAACCGATTGTGGTGATACTGGAGAAAAAAAAAGTAGTCTTCCGTGGATGTTCTTTTTTGGGTTTATAGGAGGTCTTTTTGCTCTCCTTACCCCGTGTGTATTTCCTATGATTCCTCTCACTGTAAGTTTTTTCACAAAAGACACGAAGAGAAAAGGATGGGTCAATGGTCTTATTTATGGCCTTTCTATAGTTGTAATTTATGTTTCTCTAGGTCTTTTGCTCACTGCTTTTTTCGGTGAGGAAGCCCTTAATAGATTATCCACTAACTGGATAGCTAATACTTTATTCTTCTTGATATTCATAGGTTTTGCCTTTTCATTTTTTGGTTATTATGAAATCACTTTACCAAGTTCATGGAGTACTAAGTCAGATCAAATGGCCGATAAGGGAGGGTTCCTAGGTATTTTCTTTATGGCATTTACTCTTGCTTTGGTTTCATTCTCATGTACAGGCCCAATTATTGGTACCGCCATTGTTCAAGCCGCCACAAGTGCTATAGGTCCCGCTGTGGTAATGTTAGGTTTTTCTTTGGCTCTTGCTTTACCTTTTGGACTATTTGCTGCTTTCCCAGCATGGCTTAACACACTTCCTCAATCTGGTGGGTGGATGAATTCTGTAAAGGTCTTTTTAGGATTTATAGAAGTTGCTCTTGCATTTAAATTTCTCTCAGTAGCAGATATGACAAATCATTGGGGATTTTTAAAATATGAGCCTTTTATGGCCATTTGGGTGATTGTTGCAATAGGAATGGCATTATATTCTTTCAAAATAATCAAATTTCCTCATGACAGTCCAGGTAAAAAATTAACCTCTTCTAGTTGGGTTTTAGGATTAGGGTCGTTAGCTCTAGCAGCATATTTAGGCAGCGGATTTTTATATAATGACGATGTAAAGAGTTACAATTCACTTAAGCTTATGAGTGGTATTGCACCACCCTCTAATTATAATTTTCTGCTTCCTGAACCAGAATTAGATCCACTTATCAAACAAGATTATCCGTCCTATCATAAGTGTGCAAATAATATAGATTGCTTCAAAGATTATTATGAAGGGTTGGCTTTTGCCAAAAAAGAACAAAGACCAGTTCTTCTTGATTTTACTGGATTCGGGTGTGTGAATTGTCGTAAGGTGGAAGAGCATATTTGGGTAGATAATAATGTGCGCTCTAAACTTAATAATGACTTCGTTTTGGTGTCTCTATATGTGGATGATGATAAGAAGCTAGAAGACATTTACATATCAAAAACAAGGAAGAAGAAACTTAGAAATGTTGGAAACAAATGGGCAGATTTCCAGATTGTCAATTTTAAACAAAATTCTCAGCCGTTATATGTTATGATGACTCCAGAAGAGAATGTAATAGCTCCTCCTAGAGGATACAAAGAAGGTATAAATGAGTATTTGGAATATTTGGATTGCGGTTTGAGTACTTTCAAAGCCCAAAGTTCATTATAGACGAGGGTTTGTAGCTGTGATAAAAGTGTTTTTTATTACCCAAAAACACCTTCCAGTATTCCTGCTAATCTCACTCCAGCACTGAGCAATCTCTCTTTTACTAAAGGAGTATAATCATGCGTATACTTGTACGAAAATGAGGGCAGTCCTGAATCTCTATCCGTATAGTCATAGATAGTATTGTATATGTTTTCTCTGAGACTAATTGATTCATTTGCCCAATCTTGCATCGTACTGTTCTGATAATTTTTAATTTCTGATTCGGTCGCCTTATTAATAAAATGAGCAAACTCTGTATAACTGAGTTTTTCATGTTCTATAATATTCGTGTCCCATACCCTGTGCAGATTAGATCTTTCTCCAAAGAACATTACGCTGATTTTATTGCCACCATGATCCTTATTCTTACCGACATGAAGTGGCTGATGTATATCACCTACAATATGCACAAAGAAAGCAAGTGCAGTAGCTTTAGTAGAGTTATTCAGAGGTTTAGCTCTATTCTTTTTCATCAGATTTTCGAAATATTCAATAGCGTTTTTATCATTATTTAGAATTTTGAGCATGAGGTCAATAGCTTCTGTTGCATCATTTATTTTAGTGTCCGATGCATACTGCGATATGACTTGGTTTATGGTTTGATTAGAATGTACAGTGGTATAATGCCATGATTCTGCAAAGTCCCACCCTTTCTCCGATTTGACATAATCAGGCCAGTTGGCTATTTCTGCTAAGTAGTTTTTCCCTAATACCTTTTGAATTTCAGATTTAGCATGGCTTGAGAGATGGAGTTCACATATTTCTGCGACTATTCTATGTCCATTTTGACCCCAAGCTATGAGTAATTGGCTTTGGATGATGATTAGAAAAATGGATATTATGTGTTTCATTTATTTTGAATTCTTGAGTGACCTTAAAAGTTAATAAACATTTTGCAAATTTAATTAGAATATTTTGACGTTCAGCAGTCAAATCTAAATTCTCACACATTCTCAAAATTTACTCAGAACAACTCCATTTTACTTCACCAAAAAATAATGAAATTCCCTTTTTTAGGTAAGACATAATATAGTGAAAACAATAAATTTCATTCCATGAATATAATTACAATACTTTTTCATAGAGGATACATTTCTTGCTTTATGAATCGAAAATGAAAACCCAAATAGCGCAAAAGAATATCTTTGATTAAAAGTCAACAATGTTTTGGAAAAAGAAAGAAAAGGTAATTGATTACGTAACAGTAGATGATAACAATTTCGATGAAATCGTAACAGAAAGTCAATTACCTGTTCTTATTGACTTTTGGGCACCATGGTGTGGTCCTTGCAAAATACTAGGCCCTATTGTTGATGAATTGGCAACAGAATTTAAAGATAGAGTTCTTGTTGCAAAGGTCAATGTTGATAGCAGTCCAAGTCTTAGCAATTACTTTAAAGTCAAAAGTATTCCTACACTTATGTTTGTCAAAAATGGCAAGCTAGTAGAAAGATTATCAGGGATGGTTCCTAAACCTAATTTGGAAGAAATGCTAGAAGATCTCATAAATTTGGAAGTCTTATCAAAGGAAGAGGAGTAATGATTCTTGCTGAAAAAACAAAAAGCGTATTTTAGGTTTTCAAGTAACTTTTAAACCTATGCTTGTCAAAACTTTTGCCAGTGCCGTTCAAGGTATTGATGCCAGATCCATTATAGTAGAAGTAAACACTGGAGGCACAGTTGCTGCCAGTCAAAGTTTTTACAATCTTGTGGGACTCCCTGACAAGGCAGTTCAGGAGGGGTTTCAACGAATTGAAGCTGCATTCAGCAATACTGGATATAAAATGATGCGAGTCAAGACTGTGGTCAATATGGCCCCAGCCGATATTAAAAAAGCAGGTTCATCATACGATCTACCTATAGCCATTGGAATTTTAGCCGCTACAAATCAGATAAAATCTGATCTTTTGGGTGATTACGTGATGATGGGAGAGTTAGCACTTGATGGAAAATTAAGACCAATCAAAGGATCTTTACCTATAGCTATTCAAGCAAGAAAGGATGGATATAAAGGCATCTTAGTCCCCAAAGAGAATGCCAAGGAAGCCGCAATAGTTGACAAATTGGAAGTTTATGGTATAGAATCCATAGTAGAAGCGGCGGAGTTTATAGGCGGAGAGAGAGAACTCAAAAAGACTACCATCGATACCACAGAGCTTTTTAATGAAGAAGTGAATTACTTCTCTGTTGACTTTAATGAGGTAAAGGGCCAAGAAAATATTAAAAGATCCTTAGAAATTGCCGCTGCAGGTGGACATAATGCCATACTCATAGGACCTCCTGGAGCAGGAAAGACAATGTTAGCCAAAAGACTTCCAGGCATTTTACCTCCTTTGTCACTTCATGAAGCATTAGAAGTTACCAAGATTCATTCTGTTGCAGGGCATCTTGGAGTCCATTCTTCTTTGGTGTCATCAAGGCCTTTTAGAAGCCCTCACCATACCATAAGTGATGTCGCTTTAGTGGGTGGTGGAAGCAATCCTAATCCAGGAGAAATATCATTAGCTCATAATGGAGTTCTATTCTTAGATGAATTGCCAGAATTTAAAAGAACAGTCTTAGAAGTGATGCGTCAACCCATGGAGGAACGTACAGTGACTATATCTAGAGCAAGAATTTCTGTTGACTTCCCTGCATCATTTATGCTGCTCGCCTCTATGAACCCTTGTCCATGTGGGTATTTTAATCATCCAACTAAAGAGTGCGTCTGTGGCCCGGCAGTTGTAAAAAGATATTTGAACAAAATATCGGGCCCTCTCCTAGATCGAATAGATCTTCATGTAGAAGTCACACCTGTAAGTTATGACGAGATTTCAGAAAGAAACGTTGAGGCAGAGTCTAGCAAAGAAATAAGAGAAAGAGTAATAGCGGCTAGAAAAATTCAAGAAACTCGATTTAAAGATGTAGTTGGAGTCTATTGCAATGCCCAGATGCCCTCTAAATTAGTCAAAGAAGTTTGCAATCTTAATAGTGCATGTCTTGTCCTCCTTAGGAAGGCCATGGAGCGTCTTCAACTCTCTGCTAGAGCATATGATCGAATATTAAAAGTAGCCAGAACTGCTGCTGATCTAGCAGGAAGTGAGAATATCAGTGTAGAACATTTGGCAGAGGCTATCCAGTTTAGGAGTTTGGATCGAGACAATTGGGGAGGTTAAGGAAGAATTACCATCCTCTTTTCTTCTTCCATTCATCTCTCTGAGAGACCATCTTAATTACTTTGAGGGCTTCCATTAAATTTTCTTCAGCTTCTTCTTCAGAAGGCCCGTCAGCATAAATGCCATCTATCTCTGGAATGTATGCTCTATAGATTCCTTCAGAAACCTGAGTGATTACTGCAGTTAAATTGTTTTCATCAAAAAGCTTCATGCTCTCTTCACTGATCCTTAAAATTCTATTCTATTTACTCCTTCCACCACATATGTCCGAAAAGGGCGCAAATATAGGCTATCTTAATTCAATGTGATACACTTTGATGCTTTCCAGGAATTGTCATAATTTCTTTTTGTCTGCCGTCCAAAAAGTAGAATCGATTGCCATCATATACACCATCTTCTTCGAGCATAATTCTCACTATTTTTCCGTTCCATTCAGGGACTTCAGTCGCAGCAAATAGCTCTATTGAATAGGCTGTATTTTCATAAAGAGGATAGTCTCCTGCACCTTTTACACCTTTTTGTTTGTCCCACATTCCTATGGTAGGGCCCGCAGCATGTCCATGAAATCCAATAGGATGAGTATAAATTGATACATTAAGCCCTTCTCCTTTTGCTATATCAAGAGATCTTTTCAAAATTTCATTACCTGATCTACCTTTTGTAAAATTTGAGGTCAAAATATCTTGAAGGCGATTTCCATTCGCAAAAGCTTTTTTGAGACCTAATGGGACATCTGTTTCTCCAGGTTTCAATACATAAAACATTTGCTGTTGGTCTGTATTGAGTCTCAAATAAGTAATCCCAAAATCGACATGGACTAAATCCCCAAATTGGATTATATCCTTTTCTGGTCTTTTGGAGAAAGATCTTAGAAATTCATTATTCCCCATATCCGACCTTTGCACAGACACTGAAGGGTGAAACCAAGTTTTCAATCCTAAATCTGCCACCCTTTGGCGTAAAGCCCAAACTACATCATCAGTAGTTGTGATTCCTGGATGAATAATCTCTTCAGAAAGTGTCTCTCTTAAGATAACATGAGCCATTCTACAAATCATTGGATATATCTGTAGTTCCCGTTCAGATCTGGTTTCTAACCACGCAATTGCTAAGTCCTCAGCACTTACAATCTTAGATTTATAAGATTCCGGAAGTAGTCTCATGAATTCCTCATGCTCTGTGTGAACCAAACCATCTGCCAGTCCGAAAAATTCAGAAGTATTTAGGCCAATCTTTTGTGGATTCTTTTCTTTGATGAGTTCAACAAGTGCTTCCCATTGATCTGGATATACATCAATATTCCATTCTCCTTTGAGAAGCCTTCCTACGCTATATCTAGCCATAGCTATTTTTTGAAGCTCCTCCCCGTCATGATAAAAAACCATAATTGTACGCCTCCTCGCAGAAAGCCAAGTACTTGGGAGCATGGTTTTCATCACAGGGTCTTCATTATATTCTCTCGAAATAATAATCCACATATCTATACCTGTACGTTTCATCAGACTTGGTAAAAGATGGTCCATTCTGTCTTCAAGGATATCGTCAGTAATGCGTGATTGCTCTTTTTCTGTTAAAATCTGTGGAAGTAAACTGTTTTGAGAGAACAGTTGGTGTAATGAAAAAAGTAAAAAAATAAGAACTAGTTGAATCGTTTTCATGTTTTTGAAAAATGTGTGCGGCCAATATAGACAAATTAGTATATAGAAAAAGTCAACTCAAATGAGAAAATGAGTCTTTGGCATCTCCAAATTTTGAGCTACACCATTAGTAAAAGAAAAGATGCGAGATATTCAGAAAAATTATACTTTCGCGAGGCTTTTTAATAACCAATCTTAATAAGTCCTCGATAATATGAGAATTGTATAATTCAATATCAATGATTATCTTTAAAAGGACGCTAATTGTAGAATAACTGAAATAGGATCCACGCAATAAAAACAATCAGCAAAATATCTGAAAATTAAACTTTGTAATTAAGGATGCAAGCTTCATCAGCAGAAATTCATTCTGCGCTCAACAACTACTTCGGATTTGATTCTTTTAAGGATAGACAAGAAGAAATAGTACAAAGTGTACTATCTGGAAAGGACACGATGGTTATTATGCCTACAGGAGGAGGAAAATCATTGTGCTATCAACTTCCGGCCATTATGCAAGATGGTACAGCAATAATAATCTCTCCTCTTATTGCTTTAATGAAGAATCAAGTGGATTCGATAAGAGGTTATTCTCAAAACGATGACATAGCCCATTTTCTCAATTCCTCTCTGAATAAATCTCAAATTACTAAAGTGAAGGAGGATATAACTTCAGGAGTTACAAAACTCCTTTTTGTTGCTCCGGAATCATTAGTAAAAGATGAGAACATCGCTTTTTTTAAATCGGTAAATATTTCTTTTGTGGCCATTGATGAAGCGCATTGTATCTCCGAATGGGGTCACGACTTCAGGCCAGAATATCGAAAAATAAGGGCAATGGTAAATGCCATTGGTGAAAACACCCCATTAATTGCACTTACCGCAACCGCTACCCCAAAAGTACGGGCTGATATAGTTAAGACTCTTCACATGGATGACGTGAACATTTTCATATCATCATTTAACAGGGCCAATCTTTATTACGAGGTAAGACCAAAAATCACAAAAGACCAGACAGTCAAAGAAATAGTTCAGATTATAAAGGGCCATAGTTCTCCATCAGGTATTATCTATGTCCAAGCTCGAAAAACGACCGAAGCTATAGCTGAGGTACTTAGCATCAATGGCATCAATGCAGCACCATACCATGCAGGACTCGATGCTAAAACTAGATCCAATGTTCAAGATGATTTTTTATCAGAAAAAGTAGATGTTATAGTTGCTACTATAGCATTTGGCATGGGAATAGATAAACCAGATGTCAGATTTGTAATTCATTATGATATTCCAAAGAGTATTGAAAATTACTATCAAGAGACGGGAAGGGCCGGGAGAGATGGCCTACTTGGAAAATGTTTTGCCTTTTACGCTCACAAGGACATTCTCAAACTTGAAAAATTTTTAAAAGACAAGCCTGTTTCTGAGCGCGAGATGAGTGTACAGCTAATGGAGGAGGTCATAGCCTACTGTGAAATTGCAGAATGTAGGAGACAATTCTTGCTCCATTATTTTGGAGAGGATGAAGGTGCATGTGATAATAAACTCTGTGACAACTGTGCCAATCCAAAAGAAAAGAAAAATGCAAGTGCAGATCTAAAAAAAGTTATTGACACCATACTTGCCTTAAAAGAGAATTATGGTATAAAATTCTTAGTTGATTTTATCAAAGGAGTTAAAACCCAGGAGATCAAGACTTTTAAATATGATAGTCATAAGCTCTTTGCGTTTGGTGCCACCGAGGAACCAATTTATTGGCATTCTGTTATTAGACAAGCTGTGCTCAACAATTATTTGAAAAAGGATATTGAGCAATATGGGCTCATTAAAGTGACAGAAAAAGGTCATGCTTTTATAAAATCCCCTTCTGGATTTTTAATGAGTCTCAATCATGATTATTCTGATGCGGCTAATGCAAATGTAATGACTTCCACCGGAGCTCAAGGGGCAGCATTAGACGATGATTTATTTCACATTTTAAAAGATCTCTGTAAGCAAGAGGCTGCCAAGTTTAAAGTTAAATATTATTCCATATTCATGGACCCTGCGCTTCAGGAAATGGCCACATACTATCCTACTACCGAAGAAGAAATGTTAAGAATACCTGCTATTAATAAAGCAAAAGTAGCAAAGTATGGAGCTCCCTTTTTAGAAACAATAAAGAGATATATAGAAGAAAACGAAATTGATAAACAAGAATTTGTTGTCATCAAACAGGTTGCTGATAAGTCCAAAAACAAAATTGCTGTCATTCAAGGGATCGATCGAAAATTACCCCTTGAAGATATCGCTAAATCAGCTAAACTAAGTGTGACGGATTTATTAGTAGAAATGAATATGATGGTAACTTCAGGTACTAAGTTAAATATTAATTACTATCTGGAAGAAGCTATGGATGAAGACATTCTGGACGAAATTACTGAGTACTTCGAGGATGCTGAGACAGAGTCAATAGAAGAAGCAGTAACTGAACTCACAGAGGAGGACATCACTCGTGAAGAAATCATGATGGTCCGTATTAAATACCTATCAGAAGTCGCTCTCTGATAATGAGGAAAAAAGTATCTATTATAAATGGGCCTAACCTTAACCTTTTAGGCCGAAGAGAACCAGAAATATATGGCTCTCAATCTTTTGAAGATTATTTCACTTTACTGCAAGAAAAATACACGGCAATTGATCTTTATTATTTTCAGACCAACCATGAGGGCGACATCATAGATAAACTTCATGAGGTTGGATTTGATTTTGATGGAATAATACTAAATGCTGGAGGGTATACACATACGTCTATTGCTATCGCTGATGCAATCAAAGGAATAGAAACTATTGTAGTGGAGGTTCATATTTCTAATATTTACGAAAGGGAAATATTTAGACATCACTCTTTTATCAAAGAAGTATCTGTAAAATCTATAATAGGGAAAGGGCTTGCAGGTTATGACGAAGCAATAGAACATTTTATTTGATCATTGCCCTTCTACAGAGAATCTCAAATCAATCAGTCTAAATCGATGAGTCTTATTATTAGTATACACCTTATTTCCACTTACTTTTTGAATTAAGAACCCTGTACCTATTGCAGTTGCTCCAATAATTAGGTTTTGGGCACTCAAGTTGTTCTCATCCCCTACATTGGTTAATTCTGCCAATGCACCCAAACTTAACCATGATACACCAAAGGCTTCCAAGGCATAACCAATAGCCTGCCCTCCAAAATTTATAATTTTTATTTTCTCAATCTCATTTAATGGCATGAAGGTGTGATCGAAAATAATCGTATTTCCATCATAAATAATTTCCTTTATTCGCCCTTTCTGCCATTGGTCAGAATATTTGGATGCTTTAAAAGTGATGGTGCTTCCTATTGGCAATTTTATTGATTCTGGTGAATTGATTTCTTCAATTTGAAGGAACATATCTGCTTGGGATACCAAACATAAAGGAATGATCAAAAAAAATAAAAAAGCTATGATTTGAACAGGTTTCAAAAAAATTCAATTGTTCGACTAAACATAAGACTTACACTTTAGGTTTGCAATAATAGGTCTTATCATTTAAAAGGTATCTAAATTCAACGTTCAATATTTGAGAGATAGAACTTGATTTTTCTAATTGCATTAATCATTGCAGAATCCATCTCATTTTGGGTGATCATACTTTTTCCGACATACAAAATCATCATCGCAGTACTAAATTCATTCCTCTCCAAATCACCAAATAATGCATTTTTTTGAATCCTGTAAGATTCTCTTACTAACCTTTTTATTCTATTTCGATCAACTGCTTTTTTGAAGTTCCTTTTAGATGCAGAAACTCCAAACAAAATAGGATATTCTCTTTTGTCTATAACCTTGAATATGATTATAAATGGGTAAGACTTTATTGATCTCCTTTCATCGAAAAGAAGTTTAATCAATTTATGTCCTTTAAGTTTTTCCTTTTTGGAAAGAGTTCTCAGTAGATATGATAACTGGTGAGAGTCAAAGTTAACTCAGTCTTCTTTATTTCCCTCTGAATTCATCAGAAACTGTAAGTTTCTGACGACCCTTTGACCTTCTACTGGCTAAAACTGCACGACCACTCTTAGTGCTCATACGACTTCTGAAGCCATGTTTGTTTGCTCTCTTTCTATTTGATGGTTGAAAAGTCCTTTTCATTTTATCTTAGTTATGCTAAAACCTTAGTCTAATTTCTTGTTCCGTCAAAACGGGCTGCAAAAGTAGCCTATCTTTACTATTTAGTCAATCTTTTTATTGAAGTTGTTATAAATAAAGTCTAAAACATTAACTATTCATCACAACCAAGAACTCTTCATTGCTCTTAGTACCATTCATTTGAGACCTTAAGAAGTTCATTGCTTCGTCTGGTTTCATATCAGCCAAGTGATTTCTAAGTACATGCATTCTGCTCAACATCGCTTCATCCATTAGTAATTCTTCACGCCTTGTACTAGATTTAGTTAAGTCGATAGCCGGATAAATACGCTTATTAGCCAATGATCTATCAAGCTGTAACTCCATATTACCTGTACCTTTGAATTCTTCAAAGATTACTTCATCCATTTTAGACCCGGTATCAGTAAGTGCCGTTGCCAATATGGTTAATGATCCACCATTCTCTATATTTCTGGCCGCACCAAAGAATTTCTTAGGTTTTTGTAAAGCATTGGCCTCAACACCTCCAGAAAGAACTTTACCACTAGATGGCGCCACAGTATTGTAAGCTCTGGCTAACCTTGTAATAGAATCCAAAAGAATAATTACATCATGTCCACATTCGACCATTCTTTTAGCTTTCTCAATCACGATGTCTGCTACTCTCACATGATTTGATGCCGGCTCGTCGAAAGTAGAAGCTATCACTTCTGCCCTAACGCTCCTCTTCATATCAGTTACCTCTTCAGGTCTTTCATCAATTAACAACACGATCATATAGCATTCAGGGTGGTTATCAGCAATTGCATTTGCAACATCCTTTAGCAAAAAGGTCTTACCCGTTTTAGGTTGTGCTACAATTAACCCCCTTTGTCCTTTTCCTATAGGTGAGAACAGATCAATCATTCTGTTTCCATAATCTTTTCCAAGAGGATGAGCAGAAAGATTAAATTTTTCATCTGGGAACAATGGCGTGAGATAATCAAATGGAACTCTATCCCTAATGGCAGCCGACTCTAATCCATTTATACTTGACACCTTGAGAAGCGCAAAGTATTTTTCTCCTTCTTTAGGAGGTCTGATTGCACCTTTTACCAGGTCTCCAGTTTTTAAACCAAATAGTTTAATCTGTGATGGAGACACATAAATATCATCAGGAGAAGTGAGATAATTATAATCAGCGGATCTCAAAAACCCATATCCATCTGACATCATTTCTAAAATGCCTTCCCCTTCTATGATCCCGTCAATTTCTACTTGAAATTTCTTAGGTTTTACTTCTCTCTGTGGTTCTTGATCTCTATCTCTTCTATCGTTCCTATTTCTAGAGTTATCTCTTCCTCTTCTGTTATCTCTTCCTCCATCATCGTCATTGTTTCTTCTGTTGTCCCTTCTTCCATCTTCATCACTATTTCTGTTTTCTCTTCCTCCATCTTCATCATTTTTTCTATTGTCCCTTCCTCCATCATCGTTATTATTTCTTCTCCCTCGACCTCTTTGAGGCTTTTCATCTTTCTCTCCAGTCTCTTTTGTTTTTTCATTCACTTCTTCAACCACCTCCTCTACAGGTTTTTCTTTTTTAGGAGCTCTTCCACGTCTTGCAGGTTTTTTCTCCTCTTTTTTAGCATCAGGTTTAGCTTTCGCTTTTGACTCTGGCTTGGGTTTAGGCTTAGCTTTTGACTTTGTTGGTTTATCAGCAAGAGCTTGTTCATCTAAAATTTTATAGATTAATTCCTGCTTACTTAATCTTTTATACCCCTTAAGGCTTAGGGATTCTGCCACGTCGCGGAGTTCTGGCACCAACATTTCGTTTAAACGAAGAATATCGTACATATTAAATAATACTAGTGAGTGAAATTTTTGAAATCTTTCAAATAGATAATTTTGAAATTGCTACTCCCTTGAAGGAATCTAAAGTCTAATTTGTATAGGAATAGAATTTGGGAGAGTAGAATTAGCGCTGCAAAAGTACATTATTATTTGATTAAAGGAAATTCTTTCTTGTTATTTGTTGTTTATTCAGATTCTTGATCAAAAAGACTAAATGCTCACATTACAACAGATAAGAAACGAAAAGGAAAAGGTCATAACAGGATTATTAAAACGAAACATGACCAAAGCTGAAGAAATTATAGAAAATATAATAAGTATTGATGATAAGAGGAAAACAACTCAAACTAAACTCGATCAAAGTTTATCAGAACAAAATCAATACTCGAAGCAAATAGGTCAGCTTTTTCAACAAAAAAAGATAGAAGAAGCCAATATCATGAAAGAAAAAGTTGCAGACTTAAAAAGAGTCAGCAACACTTTAGAACAAGATCAGAGAAATATTCAGCTTGAATTAGAAACACAGCTCCTCTCTCTAGGGAATGTCCCACACGTGAGTGTTCCGGCTGGCACTTCTGAAGATGATAATGAAGTGATCAAAGAAAACACATCAGATATGCCCAATCTGAGTGATAATGCTTTACCCCACTGGGACCTTGCTAAAAAATACAACCTTATTGATTTTGAATTAGGAACAAAAATTACGGGTTCTGGATTTCCTTTGTTTAGAGGACAAGGTGCAAAACTTCAAAGAGCTTTAATAAATTTTTTCTTAGATCAAGCCGAGGAAGCTGGATATGAGGAAATAATACCTCCTCATTTGGTAAATGAAGATAGCGCAAAAGCAACTGGTCAATTACCTGATAAAGAAGGACAGATGTACCATATGTCCGCAGACAATCTATATCTCATTCCTACTGCAGAAGTACCTATAACGAATATATTCAGAGATATCATTCTTAAGGAAGAAGACATGCCAATAAAAGTCACTGGATATACCCCTTGTTTCAGAAGAGAAGCTGGGTCTTATGGCTCTGATGTTAAAGGCCTGAATAGAGTACATCAATTTGATAAAGTTGAAATAATACAAGTTGCTCATCCTAAAAAATCATACACGGTGCTCGATGAAATGGTAGCACATGTCGAAAAATTGCTAGTTAACCTGAACTTACCATACCGCATTTTACGTTTATGTGGTGGTGATTTAGGTTTCACCTCAGCTTTGACATATGATTTCGAAGTGTTTTCTGCAGCTCAGCAAAAATGGTTAGAAGTAAGTAGCGTTTCTAATTTTGAAACTTATCAGTCTAACAGATTAAAACTGAGATATAAGTCTGAAAATGGAAAAAAGAAATTAGCTCATACTCTTAATGGAAGTGCATTAGCATTAGCTAGAATAGTGGCAGCATTACTAGAGAACAATCAAACTGAAGAAGGAATAAAGATTCCTGAAATATTGAGACCTTACACTAGATTTGACTTTATAAAATAAAAATTTAAATACGATGATAGGATATTATTTGATTATTGGTCTAGCCACGTTTGGAGGTTGGTTGATCAGTAATAGGCTAAAAGGAAAATTTAAAAAATATAGTAGAGTACCTGTGAGGTCAGGTAAATCAGGTGCTCAAATTGCTAAGGAAATGCTAGATTATTATGGCATAAATGATGTAAAAATCACACAAGGGCAAGGGTTTTTAACAGACCACTATAATCCTCTCAAAAAAACGATAACACTTAGTCCAGAGGTATACCAAGGAGCTAATGTATCAGCCGCAGCTGTTGCTGCTCATGAATGTGGTCATGCAGTTCAACATGCCGAAGCTTATCAAATGCTAAAGGTAAGGTCTGCATTAGTTCCAGCTGTACAAGCATCCTCCAGAATGCAACAATTCCTATTTATGGGATTTATTTTTGGAATGGGAGCTGGAGCAGGATTAATCGGAAATGTATTGATGATGGCCTTGGTGGTCACCTTTGGAATTACGGCACTTTTTTCATTGATCACGCTTCCTGTCGAGTTTGATGCAAGTCGAAGAGCTTTGCTGTGGCTAGATGACTCTGGAAATACTCATGGAATAGAATATGATGGAGCAAAAGATGCTCTTTGGTGGGCAGCCATGACTTATGTTGCTAGTGCCTTGTCCGCATTAGTTATGTTTCTTTACTTCCTTCTTATGATGGCCGGAGGAAGAGATTAGAAAAAAAGAAATTATGTGTAAGGGTAAGAACAATTTCTTACCCTTTTTTATTTGCATAAGAACTCAATAAATATTGTTTGTTACTTTTAGTCAATAAAAAATAACATTCATATGGAAATGAACATAATAGCTCTAATCGGAGCTGCAATCATACCTCTCCTCGTAGGGGCGGTCTATTACGGTCCATTATTTGGAAAATCTTGGATGAACGTGAATGGATTTACAGAAGAAGATCTCAAAGGAGGAAATATGGCCTTAATTTTTGGTCTTTCTTTGCTTTTCAGTTTTATGATCGCACTTTCTCTCTCTACCATTGTAATCCACCAAATGGGTTTCATGCAAATACTTCAACCTCTTGCAGATGCAGGAAACAATGAGGCAAAGGAGACTTTTGAATCATTAATAGCTAACTATGGTGATGTGCATAGAACATGGGGCCATGGAGCTTTACATGGAGCCTTTGTAAGCATGCTATTTGCTTTCCCATTAATAGCCATAAACGCATTATTTGAGAGAAGAGGTTGGAAATATATCGGTATTCACACTGGATATTGGTTAATTACTTTGTCAATAATGGGCGCAATAATTTGCCAATTTCTATAATAGGATTGAAATCGTCTAGTTGATAAATATTTAGTAGAGCCTATGAAAATTTCCTTCATTAAAACGGAATTTCCATAGGCTTTTTAGCATGACTTACAAATTAAAATAAGAATTATGAGATTCGCTTTTTATTTACTTTTCCTCTTTATTTTATGTCAATGTGCACCACTAGTGGAATCACTCCCCGAAATAAACAAATCTAGTATTGAAAAACATATGGCAGCTTTGTCCTCAGATGAATTCCTAGGAAGAATGCCTTGTACAGAGGGAGAAACTAAAACGATTGAATACCTTACTCAGGCACTAAAAGATGCTGGTATTGATCCTGGAAATAAGGGTAGTTATCTTCAAAATGTACCACTTTTGGATATCAATTCCACAATGGAATCCAATTTAGAAATTACAACCCAGACCAAGAAGATTTCCCTTTCACCAGGATCTGATTTTGTGATTAATACGGAAAGAAAAACTGATGCTCTTTCGCTTAATAATTCCGAACTTGTTTTTTGTGGTTATGGTATTGTAGCACCTGAGCGAGATTGGAATGATTATGAAGGGCTTGATATGAAAGGTAAAACCGCCGTAGTTCTTGTCAACGATCCTGGTTACGGAGGAGACGATCCTAACTTTTTCAAGGGAGACATTATGACTTATTATGGTAGATGGACATACAAGTATGACGAGGCAGACCGACAAGGAGCTGATGGATTATTGATCATCCATGAGACATCTTCAGCTGGTTACCCATGGTTTGTAGTACAAAGCTCTTGGACTGGATCACAACAAGGGTTAGCTGGGATGGATAGGTCTGATGATTGTGGAGTGAAAGGATGGATATCTTTGAATGCAGCAAAAGATCTTATGTCCTCTTCTGGCCAGGATTTGAGTGACCTGATAAAACAAGCACGTCAACCTGGATTCAAACCTGTACCTCTCAATGCTCAAGCTTCAGCTTCAATTTCATCTGAAAATGCTGAGTGTCTTTCTAAAAATGTTATTGGTATTGTAGAGGGTTCAAAGTACCCAGATGAATACGTGCTTTACACTGCTCACTGGGATCACATAGGAGTAGGAAAAGTAGTGAATGAAGATTCAATCTATAATGGTGCATTGGATAATGCAAGTGGCACCTCTACTGTATTAGCTATAGCAGAATCCTTTGCCAAAAGCAGCCAAAAGCCAGAAAGGTCTGTAGTCTTTTTATTTGTTACGGCTGAAGAGCAAGGACTTTTAGGTTCTGAATACTATGCAGAGAATCCGATTTATCCTTTAATACAAACAGTAGCTAATCTTAACATGGATGGTGTGAATCCAGCGGGGCTGATGAATGATTTAACAATAGTCGGAATGGGCCATTCTGAAATGGATGATATAGCAGAAGATGCCGCTGTAAAACAAGGCCGCTATGTCATAAATGAACAAGAACCAGAAAAGGGATACTTTTTTAGGTCAGATCAATTCAATTTTGCTAAAAAAGGAGTTCCTGTATTATATGGAGAAGGAGGATATGACCATAAGGAATATGGAAAAGAATACGCTAAGGAATTTAAAGAGAAATATACTGCAGAAAGATATCATGCCCCTGCAGATCAATACGATCCAGAGGAATGGAACTTCGAAGGAATGCTCCAAGATGGAGCCCTGTATCAAAATATAGGTCTTAGACTGGCTAATTCTCAAGAATGGCCTCAATGGAAAGAAGGAAGTGAATTTAGTAGACCAAAGACAGTGAAAGATTAATTAAATAGTGGTGATTACTCTTCTTCAATTTCATTGAAGCTCATAGATCGAATATATTCTTTGAGGGCTGGAAAATCAGATGCAAAATTCACTAATTCTTGTTCTGGAACTCTTAGACCATCTATAAAAGGAACTATTTTTAGTGTGGTTACCCCATATTCTGATAGTTCTCGCATGACACTATTCGCTTCCAAAAAGTTGTCGTAGAGGCCAACAGAATAGAGATAATTCCCTGTGTTTTTATCTTTCTCTACTTGCACATCATTGTACAATTTTAGTGCTGTGCCTCTATACATCTGTCTAACTGTAGCAATCTGAATTTTAAATGCTATAGCGTCATCAATCAGGGTTCTAAATATGTCAAATCCAGTATTCAAATAATTCTTATCAACACCTAAGGAGGCCTCTTCATAATCAATAGATTCAGCAAGGTTTAGCTTGAATTGAATTCTATTATTCAAAATTGAAATGCTTCTATCTTTTACATGACTTTTTATCACAGGTAAAAAATCTCCAAAACCTTTGATGTGAATTTTTTCTCCATTAACACCTCGTTCTACAAGTGCTTCCTTTATTTTTTCTGCAGTTTTAACAGAAAGAAACAAATTGTACTCTGCAATGCCTTGTTCATGGGCAAAACTCAAGATTTCTAGATGTTTTACATCAGAATTATTAATCTGAGATGCTAGGGCGTCTAGTTTCTCAAAGTTCTCTTTTGATAGTAATTCCCCATCTGGATTAGGTGTTAAGATTGGAAGTTGAATGGTTTTTACTTTTTCTGAAGAGGGTTCTTCTAAGACTTGCTGGTTAGATTTAACTATATAATTTGGTTTTTCTCTATCTATGTTTACGAAAATTGGTTGATCTATTTTGTCAATATAAAAATCTGGATAGTCCACAAATCCAAGATTTTTAACAGTATAAGATTGATGTTCTTCTCGTTCATTCAGATATGCGAAATAGAGATCATTTTTCCCATAACCATCTTTTCTATCTGAAGTATAAGTAGCAATTAGTCCATCATCACTCAATCTAAAATCAATCTCATTTCCAGGTGAGTTAATGGGTAAACCGATATTTTTTGCTTCTGTCCACTTTTCTTGTTCAAAAAGGTAAAAAGATCGAAAGACATCCATACCGCCTACACTAAACGATCTATTTGAGCTAAAAAAAAGTACACTCCCATCATTACCTAAATAAGGTGAAATTTCGTCTGCATGAGTATTAATTCTTGATCCCAAATTCTTTGGTGAAAGCCAAGACCCATTTGCATAAGCCGTAACATATAAATCATATCCTCCAAAACCTTTCAATTGATCACTCGAAAAAACTACCGTAGAGTCATTAAAAAAATGTAAATATTCTACATGACCAATTATTTTTGAAAGGTCATCAATTCTTTTCTTGACCTTCCCTGTTGCATTTTGTGCTACAATCTTGTATTCCTCTTTGTTCTCATTCTCCTTTCCTCTTAGGACATAGACCCCATCACCATTCATTGTAAACCCGACAAGGTTGTCATTTTTATAAGTGTTCACACTTCTATCAGAAAGTTTTTCACTTCTGATCCAAAAATCACCATTTTTCTCAGTGAAGTATATATTCACATCAGTTTTGACATCTAGATCATAAGATTGACTTAGATAGTCGGATACTTTTCGATTTTTACCAGTTCTATCCGAATTGAAATAATACCTATTTTCTTTGCTACTACTCTGGACAAGTCTTTCGTCATTTTGTGTAGAATTGATCTCTCCTCCTGCATTCTCAATAGTTGCAATTGGGTCTACATAAAGTATATCTAGTCCTGAGCCGGCATGTCTTATATGATCTCTTACTTCATTTCTCATTGAGTGATCAAGAGGAATTTTAGTAAGATATTCTTTATACGACTTAATAGCTAGAGAGAAATTGCCCTTATGATGTAAACTGCGACCCTTGTAGTAGTGCATATCATCGTCCTTGAATCCAATATTTTCAGCAGAATTGATACCTGCAAGTGCTTTGTCTAGCTCATTTAATTCATAATGACAAATAGCTTTTTTGAAGATTAAAGGTCCACTACTATTGGATTGTGGAATATTACTAAGTTCTAAAAGTGTATTTCTATAGTTCTTTTCCTTAAAATATTCATTGGCACGTTTCAGAGCATCACCTTGGCCAAAGAGGCTGATCCCCATAAAACACGAAATGAATACAAGAAATTTTTTCATTTATATATCTCTGGTATCATCAAAGTTTTCAAGTAGTTTTACTACAGTCTGAAGAAATGTACCTCCTAAATAACCATCAATAACTCTGTGATCATATGACATAGATAGATACATCATCTGTCTTATAGCTATCGCATCGCCACCAGGTGATTCAATTACAACTGGTTTTTTCTTTATGGCTCCTGTCGCTAAGATGGCTACTTGGGGCTGATTGATGATAGGAGTGCCTAACTGGCTTCCGTATGTTCCAATATTAGTCAATGTGAATGTACCATTCTGAATGTCACTTATATCCAAGTTATTACCCCTAGCCTTTTCTACCCTATCATTTACTTTAGATGCAAGGCCATTTAGATTATATTGGTCGGCATTATGGATTACTGGCACAATAAGGTTTCCTGAAGGTAAAGCCGTAGCCATACCAATATTAATATCTCTTTTTACTATGATTTTATCTTCGTTAACTGAGGCATTAAGACGTGGATGAGCCCTAAGTGCTTTAGCAACTATTTCAATCATTATTGGTGTAAAAGTTAGTCTAGCCCCATACTTATCCAGAAATGATGACTTCACTCTATTTCTCCACTCTGACATTCTGGTGACATCAGCTTCAGCAAATGAGGTTACATGTGCAGATGTTCTTTTTGATTGTACCATATGATCCGCAATAAGCTTTCTCATACGGTCCATTACTATTATTTCATCACCAACACCTGTTTTGATAGAATCATTAGGCTCTGCTGGTTGTTCTGATTGTGGTGCCTCTTGGGCAACTGGCAAAACAATTTTCGCCTTTTCCGAAATAGGTGATTTTCCTCGATTAGATAAGAAAGCAAATATATCTTGTTTTGTAATCCTTCCATTGGCACCACTCCCAGAGATTGTGTCCAATTCTGAAGAACTGATTTCTTCCTTGGTAATAATGCTTTTAACCAAGGGTGAATAAAACTTTGATGTTAATTCTGAAGATTGCTTGTCCTTCTTTTTAGATAGTTTTGGGGGTTGCGTGATATTATCTTTCTCAGAAGAAACTTCCTTAGATATTTTATCGATTGTCTTGACCTCCGATTTTTTAGGCGTTATTTCCTCTTTGGCGGAAGATTCTCCATTGGTTTCTATAAGAGCAATTACTTCTCCAACGTTTACAACCTCTTCCTCTTTGTATAAAATTTCTTTTACAATACCAGAGGCAGGTGATGGAATTTCAGAATCAACCTTATCAGTCGCAACTTCAAGCAAGGTTTCCTCATCATTTATATTTTCTCCTTGAGTTTTATGCCATTTTATAATGGTAGCATCAGTGATACTTTCTCCCATTTTTGGCATCAACACCTCAACTACAGCCATATTATATTATTTAAAAATCTAATATACTTCATTAATAAATTGTCTGAGCAGATTTAGAGCATGAACGGCAGCATATTCCATATTTTTTAGTCTATTTTTTCCTGCCATGACCTTTTTGGTAACATATTTTTCCTTATTACCACATGCCATCCAAATAGTGCCTACAGGTTTGTCTGGTGTGCCCCCTGTGGGTCCAGCTATGCCCGAAATAGAAATACTAACATCCGACCCCGTAAATTGAATTATGCCTTTTTGCATCTCGATAACAGTCTCCTCACTTACTGCTCCATATTTTAAAAGAGTCTCTTTCTTTACTCCTAATATGCTTTCTTTTTGTAAATAACTATAAGAGATCACACTACCTTCAAAATAAGCAGAGCTTCCGGGAATTTTAGTGATCTCGTGTCCAAGATGACCTCCAGTACAGCTCTCAGCAAGAGATAATTTTAAGTTCCGAGAAATAAGTAAATCACCAATATGCTTTGCTAGTGGAAGTTCATTTTCCCCATATGCAAAAGGTTCTAACTTGTCCTTCATTTGTAAAAACAATCGATCCAACTCAGTCTTGGAGTCCGCTATTTCATTACCGATTATAGAAAACCTTATTCTAACTGATCCTAGATTTGGCAAATACGCAACTGAAGCATCAAGAGGTAATTGATCTACTATTTCCTCAATCTGATTTGCCAACGTAGTTTCTCCTGCACCTACTGTCATAAGGGTTCTGTGGT
>Ga0055584_100000052_pt1 | contig 100299 bp, 105 predicted proteins | sample OSDHelmetaG_FD_58716 | JGI IMG/M metagenome (GOLD analysis project Ga0055584, IMG submission 58716) | Pelagic marine sediment microbial communities from the LTER site Helgoland, North Sea, for post-phytoplankton bloom and carbon turnover... | ecosystem: Environmental > Aquatic > Marine >... | reverse complement strand
GACGGTGCCCATCATTTCGTCGGAAGTCTGGATGACTTTCGAGTTCATTTCATAAGCACGCTGGGCGGAAATAAGGTTTGAAATCTCCTCGACCGCATTGACGTTCGACGTTTCCAGGAAGCCTTGCAATATGGATCCGAAGCCAGTCGAAGCCGGAGTTCCTGTTGTTGGAGTGCCCGAAGCCGGCGTTTCCTCGTACAGGTTGTTGCCCATAGCCTGAAGGCCAGCATCATTGGCAAACTGCGCTGTTTGAAGTTGTCCAACGTTGGAAAGTTTTACCTTGCCCTCAATCTTGGCCAGAACTTCACCACTGGCGTTGACAGTGACGTCAATGGCGTCGGAAGGCACGGTAATGCCGGGCAACAACTTGTAACCGTCATGGGTGACAATCTCGCCTGCGGCGTTCAACTGGAAGGTACCATCCCGAGTGTAGGCGGTGCCGCCACCAGGCAGTTCAACCTGGAAGAATCCTTTTCCCTGAAGTGCCAGATCAAAGGTGTTGTCCGTGGCGCTAAGGTTACCTTGTTCATGGATGCGGTAAACCGCTGCCAGCTTGACGCCCAGTCCTAACTGGACGCCTGAGGGGACGATGGTGCCGGCATCGGAAGATGTCGAACCGGCTCGTCTCAGGTTCTGGTACAGCAGGTCGTGAAACTCAGTCCGCCTGCGCATGAAACCGGTGGTGTTCATGTTGGCGAGGTTGTTGGATACAACTTCGACGTTGCGTTGCTGGGCCAACATTCCTGTTGCTGCAATACTTAGTGATCTCATTTTCCCGTCCTTTTCTTCAATGTCACCGGATTGGGCCCGGTTTTGCTCTTTTTATTGCGTTGGTTATCTATTTACTCTCGCCACCTTGGCTTTAAGCCACACGGGCGTATTCCCTGATCATTTGCTTCATGCGTTCGTCTTCTTTTTCAACGAAAGCCTTGGTGCCTTCATAGGATCTGTGCACTTCGATCATTCGAGTCATTTCAACAATCGGTTGAACGTTGGAGCCTTCGAGCATGCCTTGTGAAACATTAGGTTTCTCTACGGGCGTGGCTTCCTGGCGTGAAGAATACAGTCCTCCAGCAATTACTTGCATATCGCGCCTGTTGGCAAATTGGACGACGGCAATTTTTCCCAGGTCACCGTTTTCGGTGGAAAGGGTGCCGTCAGCGCCAATGTCAATACGAGTATCTTCCGGACTCAGGAAGAACGGTTCACCGCCATCGGATAGAATTGGGTCGCCATTTCGGGTGACAAGTTGTCCGTTGCTGTCCATCTGGAAGTTACCATTACGGGTATAGCGCTCACCACCCGGAGTGCCGACAACGAAGAAGCCTTCACCGTGGATTGCCAAATCCAATGGGTTTCCTGTCTTTTTGAAAGCGCCTTCCGATAAATCCCGGGTCGTCGCGATGTCGCGAACAAAGGCCAGTTTTTCGCCACCAATCTTTGATCCGCCGCGGCTTCGAACCAGATGTTCCACGAACATCATTTTTTCACCCTTGAACCCGGTGGTGTTCATATTGGCCAGATTATTTGCAAGTACACTCATCGAGCGGCGGAGTACGGCCTGTCTTGATACTGCTATAAGTGATGTCGTTTCCATTTTCCACAATCCTGATATTTAAAATACTTCACGTTCCCGCCAACAACCTTGCACAGGCCGTGCCAAACTTAAGATATCAATGATTTCAATGGATTGGGGTGCCTTGGCGCGCTTGGAAAGGGTTTGTATGAGGCGATCTTTACCCCTTGCCCGGCAGGTTTTGCCCGACCTTCGACTTAACGTCACTAGTCCCGACCTGTACTGTGGAAAAGCTATAAAAAAATGTATGTGTGCTTTCGAGTCCTGGTCTCAATCACTTGTTAACCATCAGGGCCTACATTTATTCACACGCTACTTGAGAATCAGCGTACTGTTTTGTCTCTTTGACTTCTGTTGTTTAGCCGAGAAAAACCAATGGCCGATGATGATGATTTAGACGACGAACTGGACGAAGATGGCGAAGACGAAGATGAAGAAGGAGGATCATCCGACGGAGGGGGCAAGAAAAAGCTCTTCATCATTGTCGGATTGGCCCTGCTTCTTGTCGTTGGCGGCGCAGCTGCCGCTTATTTCACCGGGTTGATGCAGCCGCTGATAGATATGATTGGCGGCGGTAAGCAACAAGCTGAAGAAGAAGTCATTGCCCAGGATGCTATTTTTTATGATTTGCCAGAACTTCTGGTCAATCTCAGTACGGCGGGTCGCAAGTCGACATTCTTGAAGATCAAGATCAGCCTGGAACTGGTAAAGCCGGAAGATGTGCCGAAAGTTGAAAGCGTGATGCCAAGAATTATTGATAACTTTCAAGTCTACCTTAGGGAACTCAGAGTTGAGGATTTAAAGGGATCGGCAGGTATGTACAGGTTACGTGAAGAATTGTTGAAACGTGTTAGCGCGGCCATCGCCCCAGCCAAGATCAATGATGTCCTTTTCAAGGAAATGCTTGTTCAGTAACGCTTGATAGAAGGGTCGCCACTGAAATGACGACGGAAGCCAGAAAATGACAGCACCGGCAGATGATGACGTCGACCAGGAAGCCATGATGGCTGAGTGGGAAGCTGCTGAAGGCGGTGACGATGGCGGTGCCGATGGTGGTGGTGGCGATGGCGACGATCAGGATGATCTAGCTGCCGAGTGGGAAGCCATGATGTCCGCCGATGCCGATGGTGGCGGTGCGACGACTCAACAAGATAGCGGTGCCGGGCAATCGACCCGTGTTCTAAATCAGGATGAAATCGATTCACTGCTCGGGTTCGATGACGAATTTGAGGAAGGTGTTGAAAAATCCGGTATCCAGGCGATCCTCAACAGCGCCCTGGTCTCTTATGAACGTTTGCCCATGCTGGAGGTCGTTTTCGACCGTCTGGTTCGTCTTATGTCAACGTCGCTTCGTAATTTTACCTCCGATAACGTTGAAGTCTCTCTCGATAATATCGCGTCTATTCGTTTCGGTGATTACTTAAATTCAATCCCCTTGCCGGCGATGTTGAGCGTCTTCAAGGCTGAGGAATGGGATAACTACGGCCTGATTACGGTCGATTCATCCCTGATTTATTCAATCGTTGACGTGTTGCTTGGGGGGCGCCGCGGGACAGCTGCCATGCGTATTGAAGGACGCCCCTACACGACCATCGAACGCTCGTTGGTAGAGCGCATGGTCCATGTCATGTTATCTGACCTATCTGCTGCTTTTGAACCTTTGAGCCCGGTTACTTTCCGTTTCGACAGGCTGGAGACAAACCCAAGATTTGCAACAATTTCAAGGCCTTCCAATGCGGCTATCGTGATCAGGCTGCGTATTGATATGGAAGATCGTGGTGGGCGTCTTGAAATGCTTTTGCCTTATGCGACTCTGGAGCCCGTTCGCGAACTGCTGCTGCAGATGTTCATGGGTGAAAAATTTGGCCGTGATTCCATCTGGGAAACTCACCTAGCAGAAGAATTATGGCTAACAAACGTTGAACTTGAGGCTGTGCTTGACCAGTTTCTTATGAGGATTAGTGAGGTTTTTGCCCTTCAGGTTGGATCACAATTGATGCTTAGTGCGACCCCTACATCGAAGGTCACATTGCGCTGTGGCGAGGTGCAATTGTATACTGGCTCAATGGGCCGTACAGGTGAAAAAATAGCGGTTAAAATAGAAGACCGTCTGATCACGACCGGGGAGGACTAAGCGTGACGTTGTCATTGGGCCTGGATATTGCGTTTGCTGTATTGCTGGTGACAACCATCGGCTACGCTATTGTGTTGAATCGTAAGCTTGGTAATTTGCGCCAGCACAAGGAAGAACTCGAACGCCTTGCCATGACTTTCAGTCAGGCCACTGTTCGGGCCGAAGACGGGGTACAGCGTTTAAAAAGCAGCACGGAGCAAATGCAGAAAAGCATCGACAAGGCACAAGGCCTGCGCGATGACCTGGCTTTCCTGATTGACAGAGGCTCTCTTGCCGCCGACCGCCTTGAAGAAGGTGTACGGGGCACAAGGTCCCAAATGCCTGAAACAAAACCGTCGGCACCGAGAAGCCCGGTAGAACCGGTCGAGACCATTTCTGACGACGTTTCTGCCCGGCGCGCCTCCACCGACGGTGGCATTAAAATGACAAGCGTATCAGATTCTGACAATGGCGAAGAAAGTCTTGAGCAGCAAAAGTCGCAAGCCGAAAAAGATCTTATCGAAGCCCTTCGGCAGGTGCGCTAGGATGCAAGACGAAAAAGGTACAGGCACGTTATGAAAATTCGCTTCCTTCCAGTAATGATCTTTGCCACCGTTTTGATGTTGAGCGTACGTATCGGCAATATCTGGGATGGTGTTGATGACACGCTGCATGGGCGTACTTCGGTCGGTGATACTATTTACGTGACGGGCGCCAGAGCACAGGCCAAGGGGGAAGCACCAGATGCGGCCCCTGGGGCTGAAAATGCCGACGTTGAGCAGGTTCCCGCGGATGCAGATGATCCGGATGCGGTTTCCAGACTAGTGACAAATGATCCGACTTTGCTGACGCAGGCTGAAATTGACCTGTTGCAGCGCCTTGCAGAGCGACGGGAGAACCTGGAAACCCAGGAAAAAGAGATGGTAATGCGAGAAGGGTTGCTGCAAGCAGCCGAAGAGAGAATTGATAAAAAAATTTCCGAACTAAAGAACTTTCAGGACACAATTGAGAAGCTGATCAAGACTTACGATGAAGAACAAGTTGCCAAAATTCAGGGTTTAGTAAAAATTTACGAGAATATGAAGCCTAAGGATGCAGCGCGTATTTTTGAGGAATTGGATATGGGAACGCTGCTTATGGTGACAGAACGTATGGGGGCACGTAAACTTGCCCCAATTATGGCTAAGATGAATCCTGTACGAGCGACGGAAATAACGGTTGAATTATCAAGATTGAGAAATTTACCGAGTGAGGCTTTAAAAACAGGCGGTTGACCTAAAAAGGGTTGCGATACACATCCCCTTGATTTACTTAGTATATGTAAGTTGTTTAGGGGCGCGTTCTGGAGGGTCATTGATCGTCTTTAAGTTTTTTTAATGGATAGTTTCTGCTGGCCTATGATGGAGTGACAAATGGCTGTCGATATGAATATGAACGTTTTAATCGTCGATGATTACAAGACGATGTTGAGGATCTTGCGGAATCTCCTCAAGCAATTGAAATTCGATAATATTGTAGACGCGACAGATGGCACAATGGCCCTAGAGGTGCTTCGCTCTCAAAATATTGGCATGGTCATCTCTGACTGGAATATGGAACCGATGACGGGCATTCAATTGCTTCGTGAAGTTCGTGGCGATGATAAGCTGAAGCATCTGCCATTCATTATGATTACTGCAGAAAGTAAATCCGAAAACGTTATTGCCGCCAAGGAAGCTGGTGTGTCGAACTATATTGTTAAGCCTTTCAATGCGGAAACCCTGAAATCCAAGCTAATTAGTGTGCTTGGAGAATTTTAGGAGGCAGCCATGCCTGCCGCTAAAAAAGTAACTAAAGCTGTTCGTAAGCCTGCAAAGAAAACGGCCGCAAAGAAGCAGACCGTAAAGAAGACGGCTGCAAAGAAACCGGTGGCCCGTAAAGCAGCCGCAAAACCTTCCCGTAAAGCAAAATCTGGCACCCCCAAGGCCCGCAAGGCGGCCAGGGTTGTGGGTAGGGTTATGAAAACGGTCAAGGGTAAAGCGCCCAGTTCTTCAGTTCTGTTTAAAGAACTTGAAGCCCTGGCTAAATACATTCAGGACGCTAAGAGAGAGATTGCTGCCCTTAGTCCAACTCAGGTTAAGGATGATTTCCTGCCAACGGCGTCTGATGAGCTGGATGCCATTATTGAGGCCACAGCGGATGCCACCAATGCCATTATGGATTCCACAGAATTGATTGATGAAGTGATGTCGGGGCTGGATGGTAAAGAAGCTGAAAAACTGATGATGGCCACTACCAATATCTACGAAGCCTGTGGCTTTCAGGATATTACCGGCCAGCGAATCACCAAAGTGGTCAGCACTTTGAAAAGTATTGAAGAGAAAGTAGATGGTCTGCTTGACGTTTTTGCAGACGCAAGTCCATCTGCACCTAAGAAGTCAAAAAAGAAGCCTGTTAAAAAAACTAAAAAAGAAGTGACAGATGAAGATCTGTTAAATGGCCCGCAAGCAACAAATGAGGCCAAATCCCAGGCGGAAATCGACGCGTTATTAGCCAGTTTCGATTAGGACCTGATGCCCTTGCAAGAGGAGTTTCACGATCCAACTGAAGGCCGCGGCGGAAGCAGTATCGCACTGTTCCTTGCCTTGTACCTGCTTGTCTTGGCCTTCTTTATCCTACTGGTCAGTATTTCTACACTTGAAGACGTCAAGTCGCAGGCGGCGATGGATAGCCTATCTTCGTCTTTCACCACTATTTTACCCCCCAGCTTGCAGTTGACGGCGGTCAGCAATTCCGAGGGCGAGGTTCTTGCGGGTCAGCAATTCCAGGAACGGGTGACGAATATCTTCTCGACGACCATTCAGGTTACTTCTGTTGATGTTATTCAGCCGGGTCGGTTAATGCGCGTGCAACTAGATTCTGATATCCTGTTCGAATCAGGTACAGCGAAAATATGGGAGTCTAATCATCCACTGCTTGATCGCATCGTTGCTTCGTTGAGTGGCCGACCTCCCGGATTTCGCTTTGATATGGAGTTTATCATTGGCAGTTCCTATCAAGAGGGAAATATTATGCCCGTAGAACAGACTCTTGAAATGTCCCGGGCCGGGGCTTTTGTCCGCGCCATGATGTCGCGTGGGGTCCCACCTGACAGTATTGCTGTTGGTATTCAGCCTGGTGATCCCAAGAAAACCAGTATCTGGTTCTACGTTCGTAGCAGTGATGAGACCCGCCTGAAGTTTGTCCAGCCCGATAAAGGCAAGGCCAAATGAGCGATCTCCTTCCCATAGCAGAAGATGAAGACGAGATCCGCATGGAGTCCAAGCAGGGTGTTGCCTGGATGATTACATTTACGGATCTGGTCTCGCTTATGCTGACCTTCTTCGTGTTGCTGTTTTCCATGTCCAGTATCAAGGTTGACCGCTGGAACGATGTTATCGATGCCCTGTCGCAAAGCCTCAACCCATCCAGCACCAAAGCGCAGTCTTCGGCCACATCGAGCTTTAACATTGCAACCTTGTTCCGTAAGCGGGCCATTAACCTGGATTATCTTTCCTCGGTCCTTGAAGAAGCAGTGGCTAATGATGAATTGCTGGCAAGTTCTCAGTTGATGCGTCTTGAGGACCGGCTTGTTATTGCCCTTCCGGGAGACTTGCTGTTTCAGCCGGGCAATGCCGTCCTCGCCGATGATGCCAAAAAGGCACTGTTCAACCTGGGGGGTGTGCTTCGAAATATCGGTAATCAGATTGGCATTAATGGCCACACGGATCCGGCGCCGCCAACGCGAAGCCAGTATACGTCAAACTGGGAACTTTCCATGGGCCGGGCAACAGCCGTGGCCAACGCCTTGAAACGTTCGGGCTATACAGAAGACATCATCTCTTTTGGCTATGCCTCCAGTCGCTATAAGGAGCTTCCTGAAATGCCCGAGGCCGAACGCCGTGTCCTCGGGCGCCGTGTCGATATTGTTGTTTTCCCGACGGTTGGGGAATTCTGATGGGGGGGGCTTTTTTTAATAGAAGTATAAAAATGTTCCTGATGGTTGGCATGGTCCTTACTTTCGCTGTCAGCCAGGTAAAGGCGGAACCCATTAAAGTTCGCGCCGCCGCTCATGACGGTTATGGCCGCATTGTCTTCAACTGGCCAACACCTGTGCCTTTCACAGTCAATACGGCGGGTCGTCAACTCGTCGTTAGTTTTTACTCTCCAATTGAGCCTTCCCTTGGCGGTGTCGTGCGTAATTTGTCCAAATATTTGAGCAGCGCCGCTGCCGGGGCTGATGGACGCAGCGTGGTGTTCACTATGAAAGATACCTTTAGTGCCCGTGGTTTCGATATGGGGGCAGCTATTGTTGTTGATATCACTGATACGGTTCAGGCGAAAAAGGCTCCTGAACCTGAAAAAGCCCCTGAACAGGAAAAGACAGTTGCGCCAAAGACGCCGGCAAAAGTGGCCGCACAAACGTCATCCAGTGGCCCCACAATCAAGGTTCGCAGTGGGGTCCATGATGATTACACCCGTATTGTTTTCGACTGGCCAAGCAAGGTTCCTTATCAGCTTAACCAGAGTGCGGGACAGGCGACCATTCGTTTTTCCAGTCCGGCACGCCTAGAAATTGGTGCTTTGCAGCGCCGTCTGCCGAAATTAATTTCTTCTATCAATACTGAAAGTACTGCAAGCGGCGCTTCGGTGACGATGGTGATTCCGGAAACATCGCGTATCAAGCATTTCCTTGCCGGCTCAAAAGTCGTTGTTGATGTCATGAAGCCTACAGGTGAAGCTTTGCCCCAGCAGGTTGCCAAGGCTGCGCCGGAAGTACCAAAAAAAACAGCAAGTAAGCCGGTTGTAAAGCCTGCCGCGGAACCAGTTAAAAAAGCCACTGTCGAGGCGTCTGCTCCTGCACCGGCTCCTGCAGCAGTGCCGTTAAAGCCTGTTGAGAAGGCCTCTGTACCTGCAGCACCGTCTGAAGCGGCACAATCAAGTAAGCCGACGGCGTTGACACCACCGGGCCGGGGTAAACAAAGTCAAGCAGCTAAGGATTTGCAAAGTTCCTTGAGCGAGATTGCCGGGGTTAAAATTGTCGGCGCTGAATCTGGTGGTGGGGCAGGGGGGCAGACGGTCAAACCAACGGCTGTTGATAGCGGGGCTGATGCCATTGGCATTCGTTTTGACTGGGATGAACCGGTCGCTGCTGCCGTTTTCAGGCGCTATAGCTACCTGTGGGTTGTCTTTGACAAGAACACCAAAATGAATTTGGTTGCTTTGAAGGAAGCTGCGGGGAATATTTTCCGTTCCATTGAACAAGTTCCAAATGACAGTGCTACCTTGCTTAGGGTCGCCACTATATCGGGCGTCAACCCGACTTTAAAACGCGATGGATTGGCCTGGATTCTGGAATTTCGCCAGCAGCCTATTGTCCCGGCCACGGCTATCGCAGTAACACCGCAACCGGAGTCACCCATTGGTGCGCGCCTTTTCCTTCCGGTTACTGAACCGGGTAAGGTGATCTCACTGACCGACCCTGCAATTGGCGATAGCTTGATTGTCGTTCCGATTATTCCCCTTGGTTATGGCGTCGCCAAGCAACACGATTATCCGCAGGCTCGCCTTCTGCCTAGTTCCCAGGGACTGGTTGTGCAGCCGCGCGCCGATGACCTGCGGGTACGATCCTTGCGTCAGGGTATCGAGATGACGAGCTCTTCCGGTTTGAAGATTTCCGCCGTGGCGGCGGCTCTGGCTGCTGAAACAAAACTCGATGACGGCATGCTCATTCGCTCCTTATCACGCCTGTTCGATCTTGAAAAATGGCGTCAGGCCAATCTGGATACGTTCGAAGAGAACAAATGGAAATACCAGATGGCAGCAGCAAATGCCAAATCAACAGGCCAGGAAGCTGCGCGCATGGACATGGCCCGCTTCTATTTCGCCAATGGCTTTGGTGCAGAGGCCTTGGGTGTTTTGAAAATTGTTGAAGAAGAACGTCCGCAAATTGGCGATAGCCCTGAATTTCATGGCCTGCGTGGTGCCATCAATGTCCTGATGGGACGTTATGAGGACGCCCATGTGGAACTTGGGCATGAAAGCCTGAACGATAACGACGAGGCACGTTTCTGGCGGGCAACCCTTCAGGCCTATGAGGGTGATTTGTTTGGCGCAGCGGCTAATTTGCGTCGAATGGCCGCTATTACCCGGCCCTATCCCAAGGCCCTTAAAGTTCCGCTTGGCATCTTGATCGCGGAAGCAGCGGTTGAACTGGGCGATATTAAACAAGCTCGGCGCTACCTGGAAACCATGGTCGCTGCGGCACCGAACTCTGCTGAAAAGAGCCAAATTCAGTATGTCGAAGGTCGGGTGTTGGAATTATCCGGTAATTTCGATGCTGCTGTCGGCAAATGGGAAGAAGTTCAGGAAGGCCCCCACCGTCCCAGTCGTGCCAAGGCCGCTGTGGCCCGTACTGAATTGCTTCTGGAGCAAGGACTTATAGACGAATTTGATGCCATCCAGGAACTGGAAAAACTCCGCTTCGCATGGCGTGGGGACGAGTTTGAATTTGATCTGTTGCGCCGTTTGGGTGATCTCTATGTTGCCGTGGGTGATTACCGCAATGGCTTGCGGACCATGCGTCAGGCAGCAACCCATTTCCGTGATTATGAGGAGGCGGCCGAGGTAACCCAGCAAATGATAGATTCCTTTGCCAACCTTTACCTGGAAGACAAGGCTGACGATTTGGCGCCAATAACTGCAATTGCCCTATATGACGAATTCAAGGAATTGACCCCGCCGGGTGAAAAAGGGGCTGAAATGATTCGCCGTCTGGCTGATCGTCTGGTTGATGTTGACCTTCTGGACCGGGCTGCAATACTTCTGCAGGATCAGGTTGAATTCCGCCTTGATGGGGTTGAAAAGGCTCGTGTCGGGGCGCAATTGGCCCTGATTCATATCCTTGCTCTTGAATTCGAGGATTCTATAAAAGTTCTCGATGAGTCTGCCGTTGACGATATTCCTGAAGAACTGGTAGAGCAACGCCGCCATCTGCGTTCGCGTTCCCTGATGGGCCAGGAGCGTACGGAAGATGCCCTTGCCTTGCTTAAAGAAGACAAGTCCACGGACGCTGATTTGCTTCGTTTGGAGATGTACTGGAACGATCATGACTGGGTCCAGGTCTCACAGACACTCAATCGTATCTTGCGGGCCTATGAAGCCAAACCCAGCCAGCCTCTCGACGAATTGCAGGCGCAGACGGTTCTTAATATGGGTGTTGCCATGACCTTAAGCGGTAATGAGCGCGGTATAGACAGGCTGCGTCGGGATTTTGGTGCGGCCATGGATGAAAGTCGCTTCCGCGATGCCTTCCGGCTGATTGCCAGCCCTGATACCTTGGGCTTGATCAGCTATCCTTCTATCGCAGGCAAGGTTGCAGATGTGGAGAATTTCCAGACTTTCATGAGCGCCTATCAGGAACGCCTGAAAGAACGCAAGCTAAGCGAAATTAACTAGTTCCTTGTAAGAAAAAAATTCCGAACAGGTTGTCTGGGTCACACCACGATTTCAGCGTCTTGTATCCGGCGCGCCTGGCTAGTTCTGAAAACTCATCCAGTCCATATTTATAGGAATTCTCCGTGTGAATGGTTTCATCCTGTTTGAAGTGGATCACTTCGGAGCCAAGCCGGACTGTTTGTGCTGAAAGACTTTTCAGGTGCATTTCAATACGGCCAATTTCGGCATTGTAGAATGCGTCATGGCAAAATTTGTCCAGATCGAAAGTAGCCCCCAACTCACGATTCAGGCGGGCCAGTAAATTCATATTGAAAGCCGCCGTGACACCTTGGTCGTCGTTATAGGCAGCATGAAGAATGCGCTCGTCCTTCTTTAAATCCACACCAATCAGCATGGCTCCACTCGGGCCGACAACTTCTCGTGTTCCCTGCAAAAAGGCGATTGCCCCGTCATGGGTGAAATTGCCAATGGTCGAGCCGGGGAAGAAACCAATTCGCAGGCCATCCCCGATCATTTCAGGGACATGGAAAGGGCGGACAAAATCAGCGGATACGGCATGAACCTTCATTTTAGGAAATTCTTTTGATAGGGCGCCTGTGACCGATAACAGATGCTCTTTTGAAATATCCACGGCGGTAAAGGATTCAGGCTCGATCAACGCCTTAAGGACAATGCGCATTTTTTCTGACGAGCCGGAACCATATTCGATCATCTGGCATGCGGGGCCAATCAGCTTGGCGATCTGCGGGGCCGTGGATTGCAGTAAAAGGGTCTCGGTACGGGTTGGATAGTATTCCGGCAACTGACAAATTTGCTGGAACAAGTCCGAGCCTTTTTCATCATAAAAATATTTACAGGGCAGGGTTTTGGGCGTGGCCAGCAGGCCTTCCAGGACTTCTGACAACATGTCGTTATCATCGGGGCGAAAATCTTCGAAAGAGGCAACGTCACTCATATCGCGGGCTTTCCGGTTTTGCAGGTTCTAAAGCCGCTAAAGACGTTCCAGCGATGGGGTTCGAAGTAATTCCGGTACGTGCCATGCATCATGCGGCTGCGGGTTATCCACGCGCCACCTCGTAAAACCCGGGTCGTGCCAAACAGCATTTGTGAATATTCCTTATAGGCATCGGGGGAGAACCCCGGATAGGGGTTGAAAATATCAGCAGTCCATTCCCATACATTGCCAAGCATCTGCCTGCAACCGAAGGCGCTGTCACCATGGGGCAGGGCGGCCACATCAATGCAGCCCAGGGCCCGGCCATCAAGATTGGCCCGCGTTGCATCCGGGGCCGTGTCCCCCCAGGGATAGATGGTTTTTGTTCGGGCCAGAGAACCATCGTCATTTGTATGGCCCAAGGCGGCAACTTCCCACTCGGTTTCCGTGGGCAGGCGTCGTCCTGCCCATTTACAGTAGGCATTGGCCTCGTACCAGGTGATATGACTGACGGGCTCATGCAGGGGCAGGGGAATGATTTGATCAAAGCGCCGCATGGCCCAGTTGCCCGCGTCTTGTTTTAGCCAGTAGCCAGGATGCTTCAGGTCATGTTCTTGCATGTACGTCCAGGCATCTTTGTCCCACAGGGCCTTGTCCTGATATCCGCCATCGTCAACGAAGGTGCTGAATTCCTTATTGGTCACCGGGGCTTTGGCTATGGAAAAAGGCTCGACCTTGACATCATGGGCCACTTTTTCATTATCGAACATAAACGCTGCCTTGGGGTCGCCGCCTTGCGGGAATAGGCCGCCCGGAACATCAACATAGCCCGGTAAGGGGCCGGCAGAGCGCTGGGTGGTCATATCCTGGGCGATGGCAAATTCCGGGGTTGGATAGGCCAGAGTCTGGCGCCCCCATGTGAAGGCTTCCGTATGCATGTCCTCATGAAAAACCCCGAACTGGTACATGAAGCTGTCTTGTTCGGTAGCCATGCCGTCTTCATTATCTTCGTCAAGATGCTGGCACAATTTATCCAGAACGTCTTGCATGTAAGACAAGGTCTCGCTTGTGGACAGCAATGGCAGGTCCCAGCGGGTGTCGTGGGTAACGGATATGGAATCATATAGCTCGTCCGCCTTTGCCCCGAGCAAGCTGTCGTGACCATACATCTGGCGCAGGATGAAGAATTCATAAAAATAGGCCACATGACCGATTTCCCAGCGTAGGGGATTGACCGTTCCCATGTGCGGCCCCATGAGCTGTTCTTCGTCAAGCCCGGCCACCAATTCCAGGGTACGTGATCTGGCGTCTTGCAACATAGTGGTTAAATGTGTCGTACTGACCCTTACAGTCATTCAGTGCTCCTTGGGAATCTAGCTCCTTGAAAATTAACTTGATTACACCGGCAAAGAAACACTCAAGAAACGGAAATCGCACAAGTGCCCTGCGTTGGGCGGGTTTTTTGCGCGAAAATGGCCACCGGGTTGAGATTAATACGGATTATGACGGCTCCCCATGTGACCTGATGATCGCCTTGCATGCCTGGCGTGCAGCCCCGGCTGTAAGCGCCTACAGATCTCGCTACCCGCAAGGGCCGCTTGTGGTGGCACTGGGCGGCACAGACGTAAATACCTTCCTTGCCAGCGATCCTGAGGTCACCCTTGCCTCTATGGAGCAGGCTGATGCGCTGGTTTGCCTGCATGATCAGATAGGTGAGAAGCTACCGGGCCATTTACTAAGCAAGCTGCATGTCATCTGTCAGTCGGCAAAACCACTGACAACCCCTCGAAACCCATCAAAGCGCACTTTCGACATTTGCGTGGTCGGCCATCTACGCCAGGAAAAAGACCCCCTGCGTGCGGCCCTTGCTGTGAGGTTACTGCCACAGGCCTCCCGCATACGTTTGCTCCACCTGGGTAAGGCCCATAATGATGACTGGGCCAGCGCTGCCCTTAAGGAACAATCAGAAAACCCCCGCTATCACTGGCTTGGCGATGTTCCGGGCTGGCGGGTGCGCCGTGAATTCGTGAAAACTAGGCTTATGGCTCTGACATCCAATCAGGAAGGCGGGGCTAATGTTATTTCCGAGGCCATCGTCGCCGGGGTACCCATCATTGCCTCGAACATTGCGGGCAACACCGGCCTGTTGGGCAAGGACTATCCCGGCCTGTATCCCCTGGGCGATGAGCGGGCTTTGGCTGACATGTTCATGCAGGCGGAAAACGATCCGGTATTCTTAAAGGGGCTGGAAAAAGCCTGTCAGTCCCTGCGGCCAAAATTCTTGCCTCAGCGTGAATCCGACAAGTGGAATGATCTGATTACGGCCGTAGGGTCACAGGCTCAAGCTCGTCGCCAGCCTTCTTGACCGTGCCGATCACCACTGATTGGGCGTAGCCCAGGGCCTGTAATTTTTCGATACAATCAGCGGCCTTTTCAGGTGGGATACTGGCCAGTAATCCGCCAGAGGTCTGCGGGTCGAAGACCAGGGGATACAATTCGCTGCTGAGGGCTTCTTCCATATTACCAATGGCCCGGCGCAGGCGCACATTGGCCGGTTGCAGGGTGCTGAGGATGCCCATGCGGACCGTTTCCAGTGCCCCATCCATGATCGGCAGGTCGTTAAGGTTAATTTCCACATCGACGCCGGAAGGTTTGATCATCTCGACCATATGGCCAAGCAGACCGAATCCCGTAATGTCTGTGCAGGCCGTTGCCCCGTGTGCGAATAGGCAGTCCGCCGCCAGTCGGTTCGACAGGATCATCGAGTCTAGGGCCCCGTCGATCCAACGGCCCTTGGCCTTTTGCTGCATGTCAGCGGCAAAAAGCGTTCCCGTTCCCAGGGGTTTGGTCAAAATAAGCACATCGCCGGGCTGCATGCCGCCTTTGCGTAATATCTTGTCTTTATCAACCAGCCCGTTGACGGAAAAGCCCAGGGCCAGTTCGGCCCCTTCGCTGGTATGGCCACCGACCAGGGCAGCATTGGCGTCATTGAGCATTTCCATGGCGCCAGCCATCATTTGTTTCAGGGTCTCTTCCACCTTGGACTCGATACCGTAGGGAACCGTGGCGATGGCCAGGGCCGATTGGGCCTCGGCCCCCATGGCGAAAATATCGCTCAGGCTATGGTTGGCGGAAATTTTTCCGAACAGGTAAGGGTCGTCAATGAAGGACCTGAAGTAATCCACCGTGTGGACCATTACCTTGCCGGTTGGCACTTCCACGACGGCAGCGTCATCCGGGTCTTTCAAACCGATCAGGATGTCGTCGCGTGGTGCGGGGTCAAGTTCCGCCAGGGCGCGGCTCAATACATTGGCCCCCACTTTCGCACCGCAGCCGCCACAGCGCATGGCGATAGCGGAAATCTCGCTTAGGGTGTCCGGGCTTGCCAGGGCCGGGTCGATAGCCGGGGCGGTGTCCTGGGCCATTTCAGGAAGAACACTGAATTTGTCCATAAAACGCCGGTCGATCCAATCTTTCCACAGCCACAACCATTTGCTTTCAATGGTGAAGGCCCCCTTGTTGGCGACGCAGTATTTATCGCCGGAAGAAACCAGGGCGAGGACGGATTTTTGTGGGCTGAAGTCCCTGGGTTTTTTATTCAGCAATACCCGGCGCAGGTTGTTGGCAAGGGCCACACCCTGACGCACGGCAAAGACCCCCGCCTTGGGCCGTGGATGGTTAACCACATGGGCGATATCTCCGGCGGCGAATATGTCCGGCTGATCCAGAACTTGTAGGCTGTCTTCCACTTTGACAAAGCCGTTTTCATCGACCTGAAATCCTGAACCAGCAAGCCATGGTGCAGCCTTGGCGGCGGTGACAAACAAGGTTTCATCCAGTTCAAGGCGGGTGTTGTCCGATAAAACCAGAACGCCGTCTTCGGCCTCGGTGGCCTCAAGCCCTCTATGTACGGTGACATTGCGTTCCTTTAGGATGCGCTCGAAACGCTGGCCGACACTGGCCGGGAAGCCCGGCATGATCTTCTGGGACTTGCTCACCAGATGAAAGTTCAGCTCTTCTGCACTGCGCTCCAGTTCCCTCAAGGTGTTTTGCAGACGAAATTGAATTGCCAGCAGCAGTTCAATGCCTGCCGCCCCGGCTCCAACGACGCCAATTTTGTGTGATCCTGGATGCGCAATAATGCGTGCCAGTAACTTTTCCCAACGATTGACGAAGCGGTTGATGGGTTTTACCGGGGTGGCGAAATTTGCCGCACCGGGCACACCATCAATGCGCGGGGTTGAGCCAATGTTGATGGACAGCACATCGTAAGGCACTGGCGGGCGACCTTTGCAGATAACGGTTTTGTTCTGATGGTCAATTTTTACGGCCTCATCATGAAAAAGCCGTGCGGATGCAAATTGCGCCAGCGGGCGAAGATCAATATGAACGTCGTCAAAATCATAGTGCCCGGCAACCAAACCCGGCAGCATGCCTGAATAAGGGGTGTGAACGTCCCGCGCGATAATGGTCAGCCGAACACCGGGAATGGGGTTCATGCCAAAGTTTTTGATCACGGCAACATGAGAATGACCGCCACCGACAAGCACCAGATCCTTTAAAACAGCCTGCCCAGCAGGTTTCATATGTCTGATTCCTTGTCAGATTCTTAAAATTCCACGGCGTACGTCTTAACGGACCCGGTGGGCGGATACAAGGATATCAGTTACGAATGCGAGAACCATGCCGGTTTTTTCAATTTTTTATGATCAGGAAGGGTGGACGTCTAGCGTCCTAAATCCCGAAACTTCGAACCAGTGACCCAACCACCATGTACCAGCCATCGACAAGTACAAAGAAGATGATCTTGAAGGGCAGGGCGATGATGATTGGTGGCAGCATCATCATACCCATACTCATCAGGACCGAGGCAACGACCATGTCGATGATCAAAAACGGGATGAAGATCAAAAAGCCGATTTCAAAGGCTCGCCTAAGTTCGCTAAGCATAAAGGCCGGAATCAGGATGCGCAGGGGCATGGTATTTTGCACTTCTTGATCGGGGACCTCGGCAATATCGGCAAACAACGCCAGGTCGCGCTCGCGCACATAGGTCATCATGAACTTCTGCACGGGCAGCATGGTCCGCTCAAAGGCTTCGAATTCGTCAATTTCCTCGTTGATGAGCGGTTCAATGCCGTTGGTGTAGGATTCCTGAAATACCGGCATCATGATAAAAACTGTAATGAACAGGGCCAGGGAGATCAAAACCTGGTTCGGCGGGGTCTGCTGGGTGCCCAGGGCCGTGCGCAGGAACGACAGCACAATGACGATGCGGGTGAACGACGTCACCATAATCAACAGCGACGGGGCCAGAGACAGGACCGTAATAAGGGCGATTAACTGGACGATGGTGTTGGTTGTGGATCCCCCTTGTCCAAAATCCAGCGACAAGGCCTGGGCCGCAGCACTATCCGGGAAACCCAGCAATAAGGTGGCGAAGAATCCGGCGCTCAGGGATGTCAGAATAAGAAACTTGCGTCGGCTCATGATTTTTTCTCCGTCCCGGTATCTGTGTCCGCACTTTTGCTTGGCGGTTTCAGGGCTTCTGGCAGGGGTGGCCCCTGGGGCGACGTGTGCCTGCTCATATCATCAGCGTGCCCAGTTGCACGGGCCGCGTCATTCAGGGCCTTGGAAAAGGCATTTTCCGGGGGAGTAATCCCATTTTCGATAACCAGTTCCGTTGTGGCGCCCAAAAGCAGTAGGTGTTCCGTATCATCGCGGCGGATCAGCACCATGCGGCGCTTGCCATCAACATTCAGGCTTTCGACAATGCCCAAACGGCGCTCTGCAGCATTTCTGGGGTTGCTGGGCAGGCCAAAGCCGAAGCGTCTGGCACCAACCGTGGTCAGGGCGATCAGCGCCAGAACAAAGATAAAGGCAAAGACGAATTTCATGTAGTCGGCCAGATTTAGATCAATACCGTCCATGGGGTTTAACTTTCTTTGTCGTCGGGGCCATAGGCATCCATGGCACGTTTGGTGTTGTCATCCAAGGTCGACCCGCCCGCCTTTGCAAAAAGGACAGCAATTTCATTGTCCAGTGTGTTCAGACCTTCAACAATGGCCATCAGCTTCTCTTGAACATCTTCGGCTTGGCTTAAATCTGTCGCTTCGGCCTTTGTGCAAAGGGCGCTGATTTTGCTTTCCAGATTGGAAAGATCGACGCTCTTGTTATCGGCTATCAGGCGTCGGGCGGTTGCGATCAGCGAGGAAACTTTCTCGGCTTCCTCCATAATCTCATCGGGGGTTGTGGCACTCATGGGGTTTCCTCCGGTTTGTCTGGGGTGTCATCTTCAGGATATTGAGGAGTTTCAGGCACATCCTCGTTCATAAAATCGGGCATGTTGCCGTTGGCCCGGTAGACATAGGTCAAAATTTCGGCGACGGCGGCAAAGGCCTCTATGGGAATTTCGCTGTCGATGTCGATGGCGCTGAGCATTTCTGCAAGGTCTGCGTCTTCACGCACCTTGATGCCACGATCAAAGGCAATCTGGAGGATCTGCTCGGCCACTGTACCGCGCCCGCCGGCGACAACCTTTGGGGCGAATTCACTTTCCGCGTCGTATTCTAGGGCGACAGCCACCGTGTCGGCACGTTTACGATCCTTGCGGCCCGTATTGGTGGCGTTTTCATCAGGCGATGGCCCTGGCAGAGCCCGCTTATCACTGTCTTTGGTGTTTGACAAAATGTCCAAACCACTAAATGCAAGCTGCGCTAAGTTACACGCAGGTTGATTTTAAAACCCAAATAGTCCCAAGCGTGATTTTGGGTCAACATGACTAAGATATCGTTAAAGAAATAATAGCCCTGAAATGTCGATTCCAGGCCCTGAGAAGTCCCTGAAAAGACTCAATTAACCGGGCAAGGTTCTGATTCTATGAGTCATTCCAGATGTTTACCCAATCTTAAGTCTTCAGTTGCGATACTAAGGCGTGAAATGGGTTAACCGCCTGGTTGGGACCGGGTGGTGTTTGGTAAAACTGGTAGGTGGTTGAACGATGGACTTCAACAAAATGTCACTGTTCGGCATGGTCAAGAGCAAGTTGACTTGGCTTGGCCAACGTCAGGAAGTTCTGGCTCAGAACATCGCTAATTCCGATACACCAAGATACCGGACCAGCGACCTAAGACCTTACGATTTCAAGGAATTGGTGCGTAAGGAAGCAGGTCAGCTGAATATGGTCGCAAATGACCCGAGCCACCTTCCAGGCAGGCGTCGGCGCATTCGTGATTATGCCTCGGAAGTAGAGCGCAGGCCGTTTGAAACCGCCCCCAACGGTAATGCCGTGATCCTGGAAGAGCAAATGGCCAAGGTCAATGAAACGCAGATCAACCATGACTTGATGACACAGCTCTATAAAAAGCACCTGAGCATGATCAGAATGGCCATCGGTAACAAGTAAACAGCAGACTCCAAGGTTTCGGGATTTAGGCAAAAAAATGGATGATATTTATAAAACAATGCGGATTTCTTCCGCCGGGATGCGGGCCCAGGGCACGCGCTTGCGGGTGATTTCTGAAAACATTGCCAACGCAGGGTCATTGCCCAAGACACCGGGGGAACTTCCTTATCGGCGTAAGGTGATTACCTTTAGAAACACCCTGGATCAGGCAATTGGCCTGGATACGGTTCGCACGGACAAAATTATTGAAGACAAGTCCGCATTCGTCAAAAAGTTTGACCCCAATCACCCGGCGGCCGATCAGGATGGTTATGTGCAGACACCAAACGTCAACACATTGATCGAAATGATGGACATGCGTGAAGCACAAAGGTCTTACGAGGCCAATCTTAACGTCATTAAATCGTCGAAAGCGATGCTCAGCAGCACCATCGACGTCCTGCGCCGTTAAACGCGCTATTTTAAGCTAACAGGAGAAAGAACATGGCAATCGCCCCCTTACATAGTGCAGCCAATGCCGCCTCGGCTTATGCCAAGGCAACACAAGGAGCCGGTCCCGGGCTTGAGGCCCGTGATACCCAGTCCAGCCCGTTTGCCAATATGCTCAAAGGGGCCGTGCAACAGGCCGTTAACGTACAAAAGCAAAGCGAGGCCGTCTCCATGGCTGCCATTGCCGATAATGCAGATATGAGCCAGGTTGTCACGGCTGTCGCCGAAGCCGAAGCCACCTTGCAGGCCGTTACCGTTATCCGTGATAAGATCATCGACAGTTACAGGGAAATCCTTCGTATGCCGGTTTAGGTAAATAACATGGATGAAGTAGCTGTCCTTGAAGTCGGGCGTGAGGCGCTTTTTGTGATCCTCAAGACATCCGGTCCTATCATGCTCGCCGGGTTGTTGATCGGCTTGATTATCGCCTTGTTCCAGGCCCTGACAACGATTCAGGAAATGACCCTGACGTTTGTTCCGAAAATCATCGTCATCTTTATCGCGATTGTTGTTTTCTTACCGTTCATGATGACCACGATTATTGAATTTTCCAGCTCCCTGTTTGACAGAATCTCTAATATTGGATAGCCGGAAATGCTCTCGGATATAATCCAGCTTAATCTTTTTGCCTTTTTTATTCTTTTTGCACGCCTCGGTACGGTCTTCATGTTGATGCCTGGGATTGGCTCGGGTTATGTGCCAGCAAATGTCCGACTGGTCATCGCCCTGGCTCTTTGTTTCATTGTGACACCTTTATTAAAGGACGGCTTGCCGGCCATGCCGGTGTCTCAGATTGACTTGATGCTATTGCTGCTGGGTGAGGTCATTATCGGCATTTTCATCGGCATGTCGGCGCGCATTTTGATTGGCGCCCTGCAAACCACGGGCACCTTGCTGGCGCTGTTTGCTTCTTTGTCCAATGCCATGATCCGCGATCCTATCGCTGAACAGCAAAGTTCATTGATTGCGACTTTTTTGAGTTTGCTTGGCATGGTCCTGATTATCATCACAGACCTTCATCATTTGATGATCAGAGGGATTATTGAAAGTTATAGCCTTTTTCAGGTCGGTCAGCCCTTGCTTATGGGGGATTTTTCGGACGTGTTGACCCGACGGGTTGCGGACAGCTTTCAGCTTGGCGTGCAAATGGCCTCGCCGTTTATGCTGGCGGCCCTGGTGTACTACATCGGACTTGGCATTCTTGGCCGCTTGATGCCGATCCTGCCGGTCTTTATTGTCGCCATGCCAGCCCAGATCATCGGCCAAATTGGTTTTCTTGCTGTTACTTTGTCCGCGTTAATGATGTACTTCCTGACAAGATTCGAAGAATCTATCATCGTATTCTTGGAGCCTTAGTTAAATGGCTGATGAAGACGACTCACAAAAAACAGAAGACCCGACTGACAAACGAAAAGCCAAGTCGAGGAGCGACGGTGATGTCGCGTCATCCCAGGAAATCAAAAGCTGGATGTCCCTGCTTGGCGGTGCTTTCGGATTGCTCGTCCTGGCCCCTGGCATTGCCACGGATATTCGTCTTATCGGCATTAAGTTTATAGAATCACCTGATACAATCTCACTGGACGGGGAACACCTGCGTTTCATGTTTGCCGAGGTCATGCTTGAAACGGCCATTGCCGTGGCACCGATTTTGGGGCTGCTTATGTTGCTCGCTTTTGTCGCTAATGTTGGTCAGACCGGTTTTGTTTGGGCACCCAAGAAGCTCGTCCCGGAAATAAGCAAGATCAGCCTTCTTAAGGGAATTAAGCGAATGTTTTCGCTGCGCTCCATTAATGAATTTGTCAAAGGCATTATGAAGTTGTCCCTGGTTACGCTTGTCGGGCTGACAGTGTCGATACCGTTTATGACTGATTTGGGCCTGTTCATTGATCGCTCCATTGGCGACATGCTGGATCGTCTGCTTACCATTTCGGTCTGGTTCACCCTGGCCTCTGTCGGCGTGATGACGGCAATTGCAGTCCTTGATTTTTCATATCAGAAATATCAAAGCATCAAGCAAATGAAGATGAGCAAGCAGGAAATCAAGGACGAGAACAAACAATCGGAAGGTGATCCTCAGGTGAAGGCCAGGATTCGCCAGATCAGGTCCGAACGAGCCCAGCAAAGAATGATGGCCTCAGTCCCGGATGCAGATGTCATCGTCACCAACCCGACCCATTACGCCATTGCCCTGAAATACAAAATACAGGAAATGCAGGCCCCGATTCTGGTTGCCAAAGGTGTCGATGAAGTGGCTGCAAGAATTCGTGAATGCGCTGAAGAAAACGACGTTCCCATGGTTGAAAACCCGCCTCTGGCCCGAGCCCTTTTTGCTTCCGTTGACATTGATGAAGAAGTCCCGGCAGAACATTACATGGCGGTTGCCGAGGTGATCGGCTATGTCATGCGTATGCGCGGTGAATTGCCGCCAATTCAACCCGGACAGGAGCCATAAGATAAATCACCGTGACTGATAGCCCTGAAAGACTAAAATTTTCCAGCGTAGAAAACCCCGATAAGGGGTTTCTCAAGGTTTTGCGGAGACCGGCTGTTCAGGGAACCGGGCTTGGCCTCATTGCTGCGCTCGCCGCTTACGGCGTGGCAAATAGCGCAGGCCCTGATGCCATTGCCCTGGCCGTCCTTGCCGGGGCGACACTAACGGGCTCCCTTGCATCGTTTTACAGATTATCAAGAGGCGCTTCCCTGCAAGCTATCGTTGCCTGCGCTATTGATAATAGTGCCCACGCCGCCTTTGTCACCGCATTGCCGGTGGATCGCGAGGCAGCATTTGTTTTCACCAACCAGGCCTTCAAGACACTTTTTCCGTTACCGGAGGGGGGGCGCGCGCTCAATTCCCTGGGGGCCCTGAGCCAGATACTTGATGGCGGTGAGGCAGCCCTGGACGAGTTGGCCCGCTTGCAGGCAACGGCCAGCGCCGGAGGCATGGATCATAGTGAGCTTTCCATTAGGGGTGCCTCGGGCAATCGCGAATGGCGCCGCTTGTCTATCCAGCCCTTTCAGGTGCCCGGCGAAAAGGGTGATTTTGTCTTGTGGCGGGCGCGAGATGTCACGGCCCGGCGCGAGATGGACGAAGCGCGCCGCCTGGAAGAAGAAACTTTCGCCGATTTTCTCGATAACTTGCCCGCCGGATTTTTCTCTGCCGACGCCGAGGGCAATATCCTTTATGCCAATAACAAGTTTGTCGAATGGTTGGGGATCACGGGCGAGGAACTGCGTGCACGTAGCTTGCGCTTTGCCGATTTTGTCGTCGCCGGCAGTGCCGATGCCGCCTTTGGCGCCCCTGAATCCGGGGTTAGCGGTGATGTCACCTTGCGTGGCCCCAGCGGCAGCCTGTTCAAGGCTTGTTTGGTCCAGTCCGAACAGCTGGATGATAATGGCGACATGACCTATAGCCGCTCGGTGCTGCTCAGGGATTTGACTTGGCGAGGCGAGGTGGGCGTTCAGGGCATGCCCACGTCCAGCGGTGCTGGCAATGGCCACAAGTTGCGCTGGCTGTTTGATGAAGCCCCTGTCGGCATCGTCTTGCTGGATTTGCAGGGGAATGTGACAGAATCCAACCGGGCCTTTTTGAAGCTGCGCGGCATCCATCAGGACTCAGTGATCGGCAGGCCATTTAGCGAACAAATCAGCAAGGAGGACCGGGGCGATGTGGCGGCCCAACTGTCGAAAGTGGTCATGGGCATCATGCCCGCCTCTCACCTCGAAGTGCGTATGCCAGCCATGGGTGAGCGTGAATTAATGGCCTCCCTTTTCGCCAGCCGCCTTGAAGACGACAGCGGCGAGGTTTCCGGTTTGGTGTTGCACTTCATTGACACCACGGAACACAAAAACCTGGAAATACAATTCGCCCAGTCGCAAAAAATGCAGGCCGTCGGCCAGCTTGCCGGGGGCGTTGCCCATGATTTCAATAATCTGCTGACCGCCATGATCGGCTTTTCCGACCTGCTGCTCTCGCGCCATGGCCCGGACGATCCGTCGTTTTCCGATATCCAGCAGATCAAACAGAACGCCAACCGGGCGACCAATCTGGTGCGTCAGTTGCTGGCTTTTTCGCGCCAGCAGGAACTGGAGCCGGTGGTGCTGGATATTACCGAGGCCCTGGCTGACCTTTCCAATTTGCTGGGTCGATTGATTGGCGAGAATATAGAACTGCAAATGGGTCATGACCGGGATCTGTGGTTGCTAAGGGTTGACCGGGGTCAGTTTGATCAAGTCATTATCAATTTGGCCGTCAACGCCCGTGACGCCATGCCGGGCGGCGGCAGTGTCTCTATCCGCACCGCCAATACCAGTGTCGAACAATCCATGCAGCGTGGCCATGATGTTATGAAGGCCGGGGATTATGTACTCATAGAAGTCGCCGACACGGGAACGGGAATCGCCAAGGAAGACCTGTCGCGCATATTCGAGCCGTTCTTCTCGACCAAGGAAGTCGGGGCCGGAACCGGCCTTGGCCTGTCGACGGTGTACGGCATTATCCATCAGACCGGCGGCTACATCTTTGTTGACAGTGCGCCTGGCGAAGGCACGACGTTTACGATCTATCTGCCGCGCCATGACGGGGCTGAAGAAACCCTCGTGGTGAGCGAACCGACGCCCTCCATTAAAGCTGACAAGGACCAGGCTGGCGCACTTGCACCGCCAACCTTGCAAAGTGTCGCAAACGGCGAGGCCGATCTGACCGGCGAGGGCACGGTGCTTTTGGTGGAAGACGAAGACGCCGTGCGTATGTTCGGTGCGCGCGCACTTACCAACAAAGGCTATAACGTGATCGAGGCAGGCAACGGCGAAGAAGCCCTCGAGGTCATCAACAACGGCTCAACCCAGAAGATCGACCTGATAATATCCGACGTGGTCATGCCCGGTATGGACGGCCATACTCTGGTCCAGTTGATCCGCCACGAAATGCCCCATATCAAGATCATCCTCATGTCCGGCTATTCAGAAGAAGTCTTCGCCGACGACGTAGAGCGTGATCCGGGCATCCACTTCCTGGCCAAACCTTTCAGCCTGAAAGAACTGGCCGGTAAGGTTAAAGAGGTTATGCAGGGGTAGGGGGGAAGCCTTAGTCGTCTGCTCTTGATTCTTTGTTTTGCCCGGCTGAATGACTTGGCGAACCCATCAGAAATACCATAGGGTTTAGTTCATATATACCGGAACTAAATTAGAACATATATCAAATAATACAATAAAATCAATGATTTAAAAAAAGTGCTTGCACATGAGAACAAAACAGGTACGGTGAGGATCAATTGCATCACGTTGAACCCTGTGGAATAAGAGAGTAAGAGCAATGGCAAATCCCGCACTGAAACTCGTGGAAAAAGAAAACATGAATAAGGACAAGGCGCTCGACGCCGCATTGGGGCAGATTGAACGTGCCTTTGGCAAGGGCTCGGTCATGCGCCTGGGCCAGCGTGAAATTGTCGAGACGGAAGTAATCTCTTCGGGCTCCATCAGTTTGGACATTGCCCTTGGTATCGGCGGTCTGCCGCGCGGTCGGGTGATCGAAGTTTACGGGCCGGAAAGTTCCGGCAAGACGACTCTGGCTCTGCACGCTATTGCCGAAGCCCAGAAGGCTGGTGGTACCTGCGCCTTTATTGATGCGGAACATGCCCTTGATCCTGTTTATGCGAAAAAGCTTGGCGTCAATACGGACGACTTGCTTCTGTCTCAACCCGATGGCGGTGAGCAGGCCCTTGAAATCACTGATACTCTGGTGCGCTCCGGCGCTGTGGACGTGCTGGTGGTTGACTCTGTCGCCGCCCTCGTTCCCCGGGCCGAACTTGAAGGCGAGATGGGCGACCATCATGTGGGTCTGCAAGCCCGTCTCATGAGCCAGGCTTTGCGCAAATTGACCGGCTCTGTCGCCAAATCAAATACCATGGTTATTTTCATTAACCAGATCCGCCTGAAAATTGGCGTTATGTTTGGTAATCCGGAAACCACCACTGGTGGGAACGCCCTGAAATTCTATTCTTCCATTCGTATGGAAATCCGTCGCATCGGGGCGATCAAGGACCGTGACGAAATCGTCGGCAACCAGACTCGCATCAAGGTTGTGAAGAACAAGCTGGCACCGCCCTTCAAGATGATCGAATTCGATATCATGTACGGTGAAGGTTTCTCCAAGACCGGTGAGTTGATTGACCTTGGTGTCAAGGCCGGGATTATCGAGAAATCTGGCTCCTGGTTTTCTTACGGATCGGAACGTATTGGTCAGGGCCGTGAAAACGCCAAGAACTATATGAGGGAAAACCCGGAAGCGGCTGCCGCCATTGAAGAGGCAATCCGCAGGGAATCCGGCCTGATTAATGAAGAAATGCAGGTTGATCCCAGCGATGGCGCAGAAGATACGGATGCTGAAACAGCGGCTGGAAATTCGCCAGAAGATACCCTGCCGGAAGCTGGTGAGTAAGCTCGATTCCCTCAAGTGACGCCTACGTCACTCGGGGAACCGGTGCCCCCAGACCACCGGTTCCCCACCTAAGAACGTGGCCCTCAACACGAAGGCTGCGTTTTTTAGTGTTCAGGGTTGCTTGACATGCTCTCGCAAGGCCCTACATTTGCCGCCATGAAAACCGTCAATGATATTCGCAAGGCCTTCCTCGACTACTTTGTCGCCAATGGCCATACTGCCGTTTCCTCCAGCCCGCTGGTGCCTTTGAATGACCCGACGTTGATGTTTACGAACGCCGGGATGGTGCAGTTCAAGAACGTCTTCACCGGGGTTGAGCCTCGGGACTATTCGCGCGCCGTTACCTCGCAAAAGTGTGTGCGTGCCGGGGGCAAACATAACGACCTTGAAAATGTCGGCTATACAGCGCGTCATCACACGTTTTTTGAAATGTTGGGAAACTTTTCGTTTGGTGATTATTTCAAGGACGAAGCCATAGAGCTGGCCTGGAACCTGATTACCAAGGAATTTGGTCTACCCAAGGACAAGCTTCTGGCGACGGTCTACGCCGACGATGATCAGGCTTTTGATCTGTGGAAGAAAATTGCCGGTCTGCCCGAAGAGCGCATCATCCGCATCGCCACGTCCGATAACTTCTGGGCCATGGGCGATACGGGGCCGTGCGGTCCGTGTTCTGAAATTTTCTACGATCACGGCGATCATATTGCCGGTGGCCCTCCGGGCAGTCCGGATGAAGATGGCGACAGGTTTATTGAGATATGGAATTTGGTGTTCATGCAGTATGAGCAGCAAACCCTGGAAACCCGTGTCGACCTTCCCAAACCGTCCATTGATACGGGCATGGGGCTGGAGCGCATTGCCGCCGTCATGCAGGGCACTCACGACAATTATGAAACGGACATGATGCAGGCCCTCATTCATGCCTCGGCCGGGGCATCAGATACGGATGCAAATGGCGAGCATAAGGTGTCGCACCGGGTCATTGCTGATCACCTTCGCGCCACATCGTTCTTGATTGCGGATGGTGTTTTGCCTTCCAACGAGGGCAGGGGCTATGTGCTGCGTCGCATTATGCGCCGGGCCATGCGCCACGCCCATTTAATTGGTGCCACTGATCCCATGGTCTTCAAGCTGGTGCCGGCCCTGATTACCCAGATGGGTCAGGCCTTCCCGGAACTTGTTCGCGCCGAATCCCTGATCGAAGAAACCCTGAAGCTTGAGGAAACCCGCTTCAAAACGACCCTTGATCGCGGCCTTAAGTTGCTTGATGAGGCAACGGCTGATCTTGGAGAAGGCGACGAGTTAAATGGTGAAACAGCCTTCAAGCTTTACGACACCTTCGGCTTCCCCCTGGATTTAACACAGGATGCCTTGCGTAACCGCGGTATGAGCGTCGATGAGGACGCTTTCAGTGCTGCCATGGAACGTCAACGCGCTGATGCCCGCGCCGCCTGGGCCGGTTCTGGCGATGCGGCGACGGAGGAAGTCTGGTTCGCCATTCGCGAAGAACTTGGCGCAACGGAATTCCTTGGTTATGAGACGCAAAGTGCTGAAGGTCAGATTCTGGCCATTGTTGTCGATGGTGAACGTGTCGAGAGCGCTGTTGATGGGGCGCAAGCCTCAATCATTGTCAATCAGACGCCATTTTATGGGGAATCCGGTGGCCAGATGGGTGATAGTGGTGAGATCAGGTGTGCTGATGTGCTGCTTAGGGTCGAAGATACACAAAAGAAGCTGGGTGATCTGCACATTCATACAGGTCTTATCAGCGGTGGCTCCCTTGACGTTGGCGACGAAGTTACCCTGAATGTGGACCATGAACGTCGCACAGGCCTGCGTGCTAACCATTCGGCAACTCACCTGCTGCACGAAGCCCTGCGCCGTAAACTGGGTGATCATGTGACTCAAAAGGGCTCATTGGTGGCACCGGATCGTCTGCGCTTTGATATCAGCCATCCAAAGGCTGTAGACGAGGACGAAATTTCACATGTGGAGGCTCAGGTCAACCATGAGATCCGCGCCAACTCCAACGTCTCGACCTTGCTTATGACCCCTGATGAAGCCATTGAGGCCGGGGCCATGGCCCTGTTTGGCGAAAAATATGGGGATGAAGTCAGGGTTGTCTCCATGGGTGATGATTATTCTACAGAACTTTGTGGCGGCACCCATGTGCAACGTACCGGCGACATTGGTCTGTTCAAAATTCTTGGCGAAAGTGCCGTCGCCGCCGGGGTCCGGCGTATTGAAGCCCTGACCGGCAAAGGCGCACTGGATTATCTTGAAGCACAGGATGCGGCCTTGTTGGAGGTCGCCGCTATTCTTAAGTCCCAGCCAGGTGATGTGACAGGCCGGGTTCAGGGCCTGATTGACGAGCGCAAGAAGATGGAGCGTGAACTGGCCGAGCTGCGCAAAAAACTGGCCGCTGGCGGTGGTGGTGGCGGAGACTCCGCCGCGGAAACAAAGGACATTGGCGGTATTGCCTTTGCGCCAAGGCTGCTTAGCGATATGCCGGCCAAGGACTTGAAAGGCCTGGCCGATGAAATCAAGGGGCAAATTGGCTCTGGCGTCGTTGCTTTGGTTTCTGTAATGGATGGCAAAGTGTCACTGGTTGTCGCTGTTAGCGATGACCTGAGCGACAAAGTAAATGCCGTCGATCTTGTTCGCGCAGGCTCAGCCGCCGTCGGCGGCAAGGGTGGTGGTGGCAGGCCGGATATGGCCCAGGCCGGTGGCCCGGGTGTTGAAAATGCAAGTGCGGCCCTTGAGGCCATGGAGAAAGCCTTGTCTGGCTGACCATAGAGGCCTATCTATGGAACACTATGGATATTCATAAATATTTCAAAGATAACTGGCGCTCACCGGAAGCCTTTATGATCTTGATGGCCGTTGCCATGCCCTTGTCGTTTGCGACCTGGATGGCGTTGATCAACAACTTTGCCATCGAGCGGGCGTCCTTTACCGGTGTAGAGATCGGCATCTTGCAAAGCCTGCGCGAGATCCCCGGGTTTCTCGCCTTCGCCGTGGTCTTTCTGCTTCTGATGATGCGAGAACAAACCTTGGGGTTGGTGTCTTTGTTGTTGCTTGGCATTGGCACGGCGATTACCGGCGCCCTGCCAACGGTGGTTGGCCTTTATGCGACGACGGTGCTGATGTCTCTTGGTTTTCATTATTACGAAACCGTGCGCCAGTCCCTGGCCCTGCAATGGATCCCCAAGGAAGAGGCCCCGCATTTCCTGGGCCAGTTGATTGCCGTTGGCTCATTTTCAGGGCTTGTCTCGTTCGCCCTGATTTGGCTGGGCATTGATTTAGGCGGCTTGCGGATGGAATGGGTCTATCTGCTGGGCGGTGGCATGACCATTGTCATCACCTTGTTTTGCTGGACGGCTTATCCGCATTTTCCGGAAAAGGTTGAACAGCACCGTAAGCTATTTTTACGCGGACGCTACTGGTTGTATTATCTGATTACCTTCTTGGCCGGGGCGCGCAGGCAGATATTTGTCGTCTTCGCAGGGTTTTTGATGGTCGAAAAATTCGGGTTCAGTGTTTCCGCCATCACCTTGATGTTCCTCGTCAACGGGGCGCTCAATATGTACGTCGCCCCAAAGATCGGCAAACTGATCGCCCATTGGGGAGAGCGCCGTGCACTGACCTTTGAATATATTGGCCTGATTGGCGTTTTCACGGCCTATGCCTATGTTGATACAGCCTGGGTCGCCGTTGCGCTTTACATCATCGACCACATGTTCTTTTCCATGGCCATTGCCATCAAGACCTATTTCCAGAAAATTGCCGACCCTGCAGATATGGCGGCCCAGGCTGGTGTTGCCTTTTCCATCAATCATATCGCCGCTGTTATTATTCCGGCTGCTTTCGGGTTTCTATGGCTGATTTCGCCCTCCATGGTGTTCATGGTCGGGGCAGGAATGTCTGCCTTGTCGTTGATCCTGGTGCGCTTGATTCCTGACAACCCTTCATATGAAAACGTCGCCCTGGTCGGCCCTTACAAAACGATTGTCAACGCCGCCGAATAGTTCAACCTTGCCCCTGAGGCCGGTGGCGAATAGGCTTACAGCCAAAGCAATCGTGATCAGGGGACAACATGGACGCACTTTTTCAATCGTTTCCGGTACTGGTGGAAATAAAGGCGCTGGCTGAAGAGCTGCTGGCGTGGGTGTTGGCCAACGTTTTTGTTGTCTCGCCCCTGCTGCAATTGATCACTATTGGTGTGATTTTCCTGGTCGTGCGCGCCCTTAGTCCCCGCCTTGAAATGCTCATCGAGCAGATAAAAGCCCCAGCAGGTTTTGAACGATATGCCCAAAATGTAATTCGTGCCATCAAGCCCCTGACCCTGCCCGTATTATGGATCATCCTGCAGTCGGTTTCAGTTCTTGTCGCCCAGAATACGGGCTGGCCTTCGCACCTATTGGAAAGTGCTGTCAGCCTGTTGACGGCATGGATCATCATCCGGCTGGCGACGTCTCTGGTTGCAGATCCCGGCTGGTCCAGGGCCATTGCTATCTCGGCCTGGTCACTGGCAGCCCTTGATATTGTCGGCATGCTCGACCCTACTCTTGCGGTTCTAGACAATATGGCCATCAACTTCGGCGAGACCCGTGTGTCCGTGCTTGGTGTGGGTAAGGCGCTGGTGGCGCTGGCGGCCTTGTTCTGGCTAGCCGGATTTACCTCATCGGTTGTGGAGCGCCGCATCGCTCGTATGTCGGGTGTGACGCCTTCCGTGCAGGTGCTGTTCGGCAAGTTGTTGAAAATAACCCTGTATGTCATCGCCTTCGTGCTGGCCATGAACAGTGTTGGCATTGACCTGACAGCCTTTGCCGTGTTCTCGGGTGCGGTTGGTTTGGGGCTTGGCTTTGGTTTACAGAAGGTTGTCTCCAACCTGATAAGTGGCGTCATTCTGCTGCTTGATAAGTCCGTAAAGCCGGGCGATGTAATTGCCATCGGCACTACCTACGGCTGGATTAATTCCTTGAGTGCGCGCTATGTTTCGGTGATTACCCGTGATGGGACAGAGCACTTGATCCCCAATGAGGAGTTAATTTCCCAGCGGGTTGAAAACTGGTCCTATACGGATCAGCTTATCCGCCAGCGTCTGCCCATAGGTATTTCCTATTCAGCCGATGTCAGGAAGGCCATTGAGCTTGCGGTTCAAGCGGCGGCGGAACAAGACAGGGTGCTGGAAACCCCGGCCCCGGTGTGTCACCTGACGGGCTTTGGCGATAATTCGGTTGATCTTGAACTACGGATTTGGCTGCATGATCCGCGTAGTGGTTTGTCCAATGTTAAAAATGATGTTCTTCTTCGTATCTGGGATTTATTTCATGAAAATGACATCGAGTTCCCGTTCCCGCAACGCGAACTTCACGTTGCTAGGGCTATACCGGTCAAGATTGAAAGCTGAGTTTCTTTTAGATATTTGGCCTGCTTATCCCAACCGAAAGCATCGGTTGGGGCAGGTTGATTTTACAGGTATTTGGCCTGCTTATCCCAACCGAAAGCAACAGTTGGGGCAGGACAATGTTATTCTTTAACGTCGGCGGCGACCTGCATGCGGATAATTTTGTCCGGATCCTGTACAATGCCGCTGCGCGGAACGCCGCGCTTGATCTTGCCGACGGCGCTCATGCCCTCGGTAACCTTGCCCCATACGGTGTACTGGCCATCGAGATGACGAGTACGGGCAAAGACGATAAAGAATTGTGAATCCGCACTATTAATGTCTTGAGCCCGTGCCATGGACAATGTACCGCGAACGTGAGGCTCATCAGAAAATTCTGCATCAAGGTTTTTCCCGCTACCACCGCTACCGGTTCCGGTGGGATCACCAGTTTGCGCCATAAAGCCGCCAATCACCCGGTGGAAGACAATGCCATCGTAAAAACCTTCGCGAACCAGTTCCTTGATGCGGGCAACATGGTTAGGGGCCAGATCGGGCCGCAATTCCATGACCACACGACCATGCTCCAGGTCCAGGTAAATGGTGTTTTCCGGGTCGGCTGGTGTTTCGGCTTGGCTGTCTGTCATGGGGGCCATCATCATTGTTAGAAAAAGGGAAAGGGCAAAAGAAACTTTGAATGCTGATTTTAGCAACATAGGTATCCTTGTTTGAATTGAAGGAATTTACTGGTAACAGGCCTTAGTCGAAAAGGGCATCAATTGCCGCTTGATCCAGGCCTTTACCTTCAAGCTGTGGACCGGCGAGAAGTTTCTCGTCTTCCGTCTTCTCTTCGCCTTCAACGGTAACTTTCTCAACTTCACTTTTGCCCCATACGTCGATTAGGGCATTGACCCTTTCTTCCACATAAGTCACGGATTTGACGACCTTGGAGACGCGCTGGCCGGTAATGTCCTGGAATGAGCAAGCTTCCAGGATGTCATTGCTGTTGGTGACGACGTTATCAAGCAGGGCCGTTTGTGCCGGGTCTTTGACGGTTGTTCGTAATTCATTAATGGCATCAAGGGATTGTTCTGTTGCTGCCATGATCGTATTGGTGGCTTTTTCTGTCGCCTTGACGATGGCGTCAAGTTGATCACCCATACTTTCGAACTGATGTTCTTCGTCAGCCGGGCGGCTGATTGCGGCAATTTCTTCACGTACCCGTTCAAGGTAGTGGAAAAGCCCCGCCAATTCGGATTTCAGTTTTAGGGCTTCTTTTTCTGCTTCCGACATTGGGTGCTTCCTGTATTGATAGATAAAAAAGCGATCCGCTTATCCTAGGTCTACAAATCTTCGATACCATGAAAAAGCACTACAAATCCACAACTTAGGTCATTTTTTTGGTTTTCCTAACAATGTGTGCATGGCCAGAAGTTGCAGCCTTCGTTTTTCGTTTTCGCTTAAGTTATCAAGAACTTTTGAATGCTCTTTATGAACGGCCATGGCATTTTTGATAAGGGCCTGACGGTTGACGTTCGGAGTATGGGCTGCAGCCTCGCTCGCGACGGGTGCCTTAATGTCTGGGGTGGCCGGACTATTTGTCTTTTCATTCAATGCCTTACGGTTTTCTCGCGCAGCATGAAACTTTTCCTTGGCGGATTTGTCCATGACAATGGAAAGCATGGCGTTGGAAAGAAATTTCTTGATCATTGATCGTCTGTCCCGGCTTTCCCATTTGACGCGATTGCTTAAATAGGCCGTAGGTTAAGATTGGTATGATATCTTGATAATGCCCTATAAGAAGTTTCCAAATTATTTCCAAACCAACTTTTTACAAGCTAGGGACTTTTCAGCGACTTATGAGTGATCGTTTCCTGCGTCAGTTATTTAATGCTTCCGTAGCCGCCGCGAATCCGGCGTTGATGCTGGCTGATTATCTGCCATCGCCACCAAAAGGGCGAACAATTGTTATTGGTGCGGGCAAGGCGGCGGCAAGTATGGCACGCGCCGTCGAAGATGCCTGGCAAGGTTCTTTGAGCGGACTTGTTGTCACCCCTTATGATCATGGCCTTGATTGCAAGCATATCGACGTGGTTGAGGCAGCCCATCCCGTCCCCGATCAGCAAGGGCGCGATGCTGCCCGGCGCATTCTAAACTTGCTTGAGGAACTGGGTCCTGATGATTTGGCCCTATGCCTTATTTCCGGAGGTGGCTCCGCCCTTCTTAGCTTGCCCGGTGAGGGACTTAGTCTGGAAGACAAGCAGGACCTGAATAGTCAATTACTGAAATCCGGTGCCAGTATTTCTGAAATAAACTGTGTCAGAAAGCATCTTTCAGTGATCAAGGGGGGCAGACTGGCCGTGGCTGCGTATCCGGCCCGGGTGTTGACCTTGGCTATTTCGGATGTTCCTGGTGATGATCTGGCGGTTATCGGTTCCGGGCCCACGGTTGCCGATCCAACGACCCTGGCTGATGCGCGCGCCATTATTGAAAAATATGCCCTTGATGTGGGGCCCGCCATCATCAAAGCATTGGAAAATCCATTATCGGAAACACCAAAACCCGATGATGAGCGCCTACAGGGCATTGAAACGCGCCTGATTGCAACTCCGCAAATGGCCATAGAGGCCGCCGCCGACGTGGCGCGAAAGGCTGGCATTACCCCGGTTATTCTGGGCGACAGCATTGAAGGAGAGGCCCGCGACGTCGCCCAAGTAATGGCGGGAATTGCTTTGCAAGTCGTCCGCCACGGGCAACCTGCCGGGCGTCCATGTGTCCTGTTATCGGGGGGGGAAACGACGGTGACGGTGCGTGGAAAGGGGCGTGGCGGGCGTAATGCAGAGTTTTTACTGGCCTTAGCCATTGCCCTTGATGGGGTGCCGGGAGTATGGGCAATCGCCTGTGATACTGACGGTATTGATGGCAGTGAAGACAACGCCGGATGCCTTATTGGGCCTGATACATTAGCGAGGGCTAAAGCACTGGGATTGGACGCAAAGGTGTACTTGGCGGACAATGACGCTTATACCTACTTCGCCGCACTGGATGATCTGGTGATCAGCGGCCCGACTTTGACCAACGTCAACGATTTCCGCGCCATTTTGGTGCAATAAACCGTTAACTCTGTATGTGTATGAATCGTGGCGAGGTTTCTTCTTTAATTTCTAAGGAAAGCATTACTTATGAGACGCAGGCGCAACGCAAAAATTATCGCAACTCTTGGTCCGGCGACATCAGATGAGAAATCTATTGCCGATCTGTTTCGGGCCGGCGTTGATGTGTTTCGGTTAAACTTCTCTCATGGCTCTCACGAAGAGCACAGGGCGCGCTACGACACAATTCGCAGGGTCGAGAAAGAATTCAAACGGCCGATTGGTATTTTACTTGATCTGCAGGGGCCAAAGTTACGTCTTGGCAAATTCGAAAATGGCAAAGCCGACCTGAAAAGCGGAAATCCATTCAGGCTGGAGCTTTCTGAGGCGGTTGGTAACGATGTCGGCGCGACTTTACCCCATCCTGAAATCTTTGCCGCCTTGAAACCGGAAATGAAATTGTTGCTGGATGATGGCAAGCTTGAGCTGCGGGTGCAAAAATGTGGTGCAGACTATGCTGAAACAATGGTCATTGTCGGCGGTGAGATATCCGACAACAAGGGCGTAAATGTACCTAGCGCCACGCTTGATCTGTCACCCATTACAGAAAAAGACCGCAAGGACCTTGATTTTGGTCTCGAGCTTGGTGTCGACTGGGTCGGCTTGTCCTTCGTCCAGCGCCCAAGTGACGTAACTGAAGCATTAGAAATTGTTGCAGGGCGTGCTGGTGTTCTGGCGAAACTTGAGAAACCGTCTGCCATTGATGATCTAAAAGGCATCGTCCATCTGGCCGATGCAGTGATGGTGGCGCGTGGTGACCTTGGCGTCGAGCTGCCGCCTGAAGATGTTCCTGCAATTCAGAAAAAAATTCTCAACAGATGCCGTCGAGAAGGTAAGCCTGTTGTTGTCGCGACCCAGATGCTGGAATCCATGATCCATTCGCCGACCCCGACGAGGGCCGAAGCCTCGGATGTGGCGACGGCTATTTATGACGGCGCGGACGCGGTGATGCTATCAGCAGAAACGGCTGTTGGTGAATACCCCACCGAAGCCGTCTCCATGATGGATCGAATTGTCAACCGGGTTGAAGTTGACCCGCTCTATCGCAAAATTACAGATGACAGAAGGCGCGATCCGGAAAATACGCCTGCCGATGCGATTACCGCTGCCGCCCGTCAGATTGCACAGACAGTTTTTGCAGCGGCTATCGTCACCTTTAGCACCTCAGGCTCGACAACCTTGCGGGCTGCCCGCGAACGTCCAAGTGTGCCGGTATTGGGGCTGACACCTAAAGAAACAACGGCCCGCAGGCTGGCGCTGGTTTGGGGTATTCATTCAGTCATGACGCCGGAGCTTACGACGTTCGGTGAAATGGTCAATATCGCCGCCGAGAGTGCTCTTAGTCAGGAATTTGCAACAAGCGAAGATTCCATTGTTGTTACTGCGGGTGTCCCCTTTGGCACGCCTGGTGCGACAAATATCCTGCGAATAGCCAAGGTTACTTAAGGCCCTTTAGCCGGAAAGTGTCTCATGTTTAGCGAACTTTTCGCCGTCATTGCCCCTGTCTTTATTAGTGCCGGGGTCGGTTTTATCTGGGCTAAACAGAAGCGTCCCTACGATGTTGATCTGGTGACAGCCCTGATGACCAACATCGGCACACCGTGCCTGGTTTTCTATTCTTTAGTTGACGCAAAGCTTGACCCCAACGCCTTTGCTTCCATGGCCATGCTGGCGATAATGGCGATTGCCGCAATGGCAGTAATAGCAGCACTAATCTTGAAAATCATCGGCTACGATTACAGGGTTTTCTTGCCTTCCATGATGTTTACCAACTGCGGTAATATGGGGCTCCCTCTTTGCCTGCTGGCCTTTGGTGAGAAGGGACTGGCAATTGCCATTGTTTTCTTCACGGTTTCTGTTGTTGCTCAGTTTACTATCGGCATGATGATTGCGGCCGGTTCCATGTCCTTTTCCGAGCTTGTCAGGATACCAATAATTTATGCGGTTCTTGCGGCTGTTGTTCTGTTGCTACTTGACATAGAACTGCCTGCCTTCATCGCCAATACGACGCACATTTTAGGTGGAATGACCATTCCCATGATGCTGATCACTTTGGGGGTATCGTTGGCACGCTTGCAGGTTTCGGCACTGCCGCGCTCAACCATGATGTCGCTGTTGCGCCTCGTTTTGGGTTTCGGTGTTGGGGCTGGTTTGGCACAGCTAATGGGTCTGGAAGGTTTGGAACGGGGCGTCTTGATCGTTGAATCGGCGATGCCGGTGGCGGTCTTCAATTATTTGTTTGCCCAACGTTACAGTCGCGCGCCGGAAGAAGTCGCGGGCATGGTGGTTATCTCAACGGCGATTTCTTTCGCCACATTGCCGGCGCTTATGTGGTACGTGCTGTAGTTATTCAGCCGCCGCCTTTGATTTCACGAAAAAATATTAAGGGGGATGATTTCTTGTGTCGGTGGCTTTATACAAGTCAAAACTAACTTAGGTTTTATACAGGTTTATCATGACTGTTTTGGTTACCGGTGCGGCTGGATTTATTGGCTATTTTACATCCAAGGCGCTGCTTGAGATGGGGCGGCGGGTAATTGGTGTTGATAACCTGAACGATTATTACGATGTCTCTTTGAAGCAGGCCCGCCTTGAAAATTTGCAAGGGCAAGATGGCTTCAGTTTCGTACAGCTTGATATTGCGGACAGGGAGGCTATCGACGGCCTTTTCAGTAACAACCCGGACATAAGTGAGATCATACATCTCGCCGCCCAGCCCGGTGTGCGTTATTCGCTGATTAATCCCTACGCCTACACACGCAGTAATATGGAAGGCCATCTGGTCTTGCTTGAAGCTGCGCGCCATGTGGATGATTTGAAGCATTTTGTTTATGCCTCTTCATCGTCGGTCTACGGGGATTCCAGCGAGGTCCCGTTCTCGACCGAAAACCCGACGGATACTCCGGTATCCCTATATGCGGCGACCAAGAAATCCATGGAAATGATGAGCCATGCCTACGCGCATCTATACAGTATGCCGCTTACAGGGCTTCGTTTCTTTACGGTGTATGGGCCCATGGGGCGGCCTGATATGGCTTATTATTCTTTCACTAAGAAGATTTTGGCCGGTGAGGCAATCCCGGTGTTCAACAATGGCGAGATGCGTCGCGACTTTACCTATATCGACGATATCGTATCGGGAGTTCTTTCGTGTCTGGATAATCCGCCATCAGATGATGGTGTTCCTCCTTACCGGCTTTACAACATCGGCAACAATAAAAGTGAGAACTTGATGGATTTCATAGGCGAAATTGAAAAGGCCCTTGGTAAAAAGGCCCAGATTGATTTTCAGCCCATGCAGCCAGGGGATGTTAAGGAAACATTCGCCAACATTGACGCTATGCAAAATGATTTTGGATTTAAGCCGACAACCGGGATCGACGTTGGAATCCCGCGTTTTGTAGAATGGTACAAGACCTACCACGGCTCTTGAATGGGCGGCGAGATGCAGTTTTTGTTCCAGGGTCCAATAAAGTGAACGTCATTTATCCGTAAAGCTTTGTCAGGCGCTCCCCGTATATTTCAATAATTTTGTGACGGCGGATTTTCATGGATGGTGTCATCAGGGCGTTGTCGATGGTGAAGGGTGCCTGGGCAATAATGAAGCGGCGGACTTTTTCTATATTGGACATGTTCGTATTGATGGCGTCGACCACTTGGGCCAGGGCTTTATGGAAGTCCTCATCTTCTGACAGGGTTTGAAGATCGCCAGGCTTGCCATTTTCCGTTGCCCACTGTTCCATCCAGTCAGGATCGGGAACCAGGGTGGCGATCAGGTGCGGTCGCTTGTCGCCATAAACCATGGCCTGGGCGATTTCCGGGGCCAGGGTTAAAATACCCTCGATACGTTGCGGGGCGATGTTGTCGCCGCCGGAATTAACGATGATATCCTTCTTGCGGTCCGTAATCATCAGGCGACCCATGTCGTCCACATGGCCGATATCACCCGTATGCAGCCAGCCATCGTGTATACATTCGGCTGTTGCCTCGTCGTTCATCCAGTAGCCCTGCATGACCAATTCACCCTGAACCAGAATTTCGCCATCTTCAGCGATCTTGACGGTGACGTCTGTCATGGGTGCGCCGACCGAATCTATTTTGATTTTTGAGGGGCGATTAACACTGATGACGGGGGCAGATTCCGTTAGGCCATAACCTTGCAAAATGCGCAAGCCCAGGGACAGGAAGAATAATCCAATATCCGGGTTAAGGGGTGCACCGCCGGAAACCAGGGCTTTCAAACGACCGCCGAACTTCTGTTGAACCTTTTTGCGTACCAGTATGGAAAGGACCGCGTTGACAAGGCTCTCAAGGAGGCCAAGCCTCCCTGTCTCAATTTTCTTGCGGCCCAGCGCGACTGTTTTATTGAACAGTTGTTCCTTCTTGCCCCCTTGTTTTTTGACGCCGCGAGTGATCCGTGAATGCAAGGTTTCATAAAGCCTGGGCACAGCCGTCATGATTGTCGGCCTGGCTTCCAGCATATTGGCGGCCAGGGTGTCAGCTTCCGTGTAGTAAATCTGGGCACCGATGGAAAGGGGGAAAAACTGCCCGGCCGTATGCTCATATGAATGGGACAAGGGCAGGAAGGACAAAAACACCTCTTTACCCAAATCAAGTTCTGCCAGAGCGTCGCGCGCCCCGGTGCAATTGTGCAGGATAGCCCCGTGATGGAGCATTACTCCCTTGGGGGCGCCGCCCGTGCCTGACGTATAAATAATACAGGCTGTTTGATCTCGTTTTATGGTCTCAGCTTCGCTAACGATGTTTTCGTGGGATGCTGCCCCGGTCTTCAGCAGGTCATCCCAGGAATGCAGGGTTACCCCGACATTTTGTTCTGTTTCGGGTATATCAATGGCGACAATATCTTTCAGGGAGCCTGCTTTTAGTGCCGCTGGCAGGACCCGTTCAACTAGCTTGGCGTTGGAGACAATGGCCAGCTTTGCGCCGCTGTTTTCAATGATGTAACGGTGATCGGTCTCTGTATTGGTGATGTAAGCGGGTACCGTAATGGCGCCGGTCGCCATAATGGCGACATCGGCAATTAACCATTCAGGCCTGTTTTCCGAGACCAGCAACACACGGTCGCCCTTTTTTACCCCCAAAGACTTGAGGCCACGGGCCAGTTCACTGACCTGTATGGCCGCTTCGCGCCAGGACCGTGATTTGTAAGTGCCATCCAGTTTGGCCCACAAGAAAGGGGCCTCGCCACCTTGTTCAACCTGATCAAAGAACATGGCGACCAGATTGGGCCATGTTTCGGCTTTTCGTGTGCTGACAGTCATTTTTTCAGAAGTTTCCCTGTATTGCTTGCTCTCCTTTGTATCCAGTCTTATATGGTTCTCGCAAGTATGGAGAATTGAATGCCCGAAAATAATCTTCCCGAATGGGACTTGAGTGACCTTTATCCCGCCCCCGACAGTGCGGAAATCGAAACGGACTTTAAGCGTGCGGACACTCTGTCCAAGGACTTTGCCAAGCGTTACAAGGGTAAATTGGCGGATATTGATGGTGATGAGATGGGTCAGGCCATTGCGGATTTCGAAGCGATCACGGAAATCCTCTATAAGGCCATGAGCTATGCTCAGCTTTTGTACGCCGCAGATGTCAGTGATGGCGAGTGTGGCCGGTTTTATCAAACCACCCAGGAACGGGTGACCGACATATCTGGCCAGACCCTGTTCTTCCAATTGGAACTCAATCGACTGGATGATGGTGTTCTTGACAAGCAACTGGAAAGCAAGGGCGCGGCCCACTATGCCTCTTGGATCAGGGATGTACGGGCCTTTCGTGCCCATCAGCTTTCCGATGAACTTGAAAAAATGCTGCTTGAAAAGTCGGTCAGTGGCCGGGCTGCCTGGATAAGACTTTTCGATGAGACCGAGGCTGCTTTGCGTTTCCCCCTGGATGGTAAAGACCTCAGCATGTCTGATGTATTGAACTTGATGTCTGACACGGATGCAAAGCAACGCAAAAAAGCGGCCAAGGTTCTTGGAAAGGTGCTGGGGGAAAACATTAAGCTTTTCTCCTTGGTGACCAACACGCTGGCCAAGGACAAAGCTACAGAGGACACATGGCGCTCGTACCAACGACCTATTTCGGAGCGTAACCTGACAAATCAGGTAGAAGACCATGTGGTCGATGCACTGGTTACCTCAGTAAAGGGGGCTTACCCTGATTTATCGCATCGTTACTATCGCCTCAAGGCAAAGTGGTTCGGTGTTGATGCCCTTGATTACTGGGACCGAAACGCCCCCTTGCCAGATGATGAGGCCCATATTTACAGCTGGGATGAAGCCCGTAAAACAGTCCTTGATGCTTATGGCGATTTCGATCCGAAAATGGCTGAAATCGCCAATCAGTTTTTTGACAAGAACTGGATTGACGCGCGCTTACGCGATGGTAAGGATTCGGGGGCTTTTTCCCATTCCACGGTTCCTTCAGTACATCCCTATATCCTGATGAACTTTCACGGCAAAGCCCGTGATGTCATGACCCTGGCCCACGAACTTGGCCACGGCGTCCATCAGGTGCTCTCGGGACCGCAAGGCACCTTGATGGCGGATACGCCCCTGACAACGGCGGAAACTGCCTCTGTTTTCGGGGAAATGCTGACTTTCCGTTCCATGCTGGACGGTGAAGACAATCCGGCGCGGCGCCGCATCTTGCTAGCCGGTAAGGTTGAGGACATGCTGAACACAGTGGTTCGGCAAATCGCCTTTCACACATTTGAGACTCGCGTTCATGACGAGCGCGCTTTGGGTGAACTTTCACCAGAACAATTGGGAGATATATGGATGGAAATTCAAGGCGAAAGTCTCGGCGATGGTATCAGATTCGATGAGGACTATCGTGCGTATTGGGCCTACATTCCCCACTTTGTTCACTCGCCTTTTTATGTCTATGCCTATGCCTTTGGCGACTGTCTGGTAAACTCTTTGTATGATGTTTTCCAAGGGGGCCACAAAGGCTTCCAGGAAAAGTATCTGGATATGCTTGGTGCCGGGGGAACGCGGCGTCACAAGGAGCTACTGGCCCCGTTCGGGTTGGATGCCTCCGACCCTGAATTCTGGAATCGCGGCCTTGGCATGGTTTCCGGTTTTGTTAATGATCTTGAAGAAATGGAATAGAAAATGATTATCACCTCTACTGACACCGTCGAAGGACGTCCCGTCGCCACTTACTGTGGCATCGTTTCTGGCGAAGCCGTCATGGGTACCAACATATTTCGCGATATGTTCGCTGGTATCCGCGACATCGTTGGCGGTCGCTCTGGTTCCTATGAAAAAGAGCTGAAGAATGCCAAGCATCTGGCTCTCGAAGCGTTGGAAGAGGAAGCCCGCGCATTGGGTGCGGATGCCGTCGTCGGGGTTGATCTGGATTACGAGGCTATTGGTGGCAATGACAAGTCCATGTTGATGGTCACGGCCAACGGCACGGCCGTTAAATTAGGCTGAGCAACCTGCTGCTAGAGTTATTGAGGCTTTGAGCGGTACCGCTTAACATTCTGTGACATTCACGGCCAGGCCGCCCTGACTGGTTTCCTTGTATTTTGTCAGCATGTCGTGGCCGGTTTCGCGCATGGTTTTTATAGCGCTGTCCAGGGGGACAAAGTGTGTGCCATCGCCTTTCAGGGCTAATGAGGCGGCGCTGATGGCCTTTACCGCGCCAAGGGCGTTGCGCTCTATGCACGGCACTTGCACCAGCCCACCAATGGGGTCGCAGGTCATGCCCAAGTGGTGTTCGAGGGCTATTTCGGCGGCATTTTCCACCTGCTCGTTGCTGCCGCCAAGAACTGCGGCCAGTCCGGCCGCGGCCATCGCCGAAGCGGACCCAACTTCGCCCTGACAGCCAACCTCGGCCCCGGAAATGGAGGCATTGTGTTTGATTAAACCGCCGATGGCAGCGGCCACCAGCAGAAAATCATGGATACCCTTTGTGTCCGCGCTGGGACAGAAATCCAGATAATAGCGCATCACCGCCGGGATAATGCCAGCCGCACCATTGGTCGGCGCGGTGATGATCCTGCCACCGGCGGCGTTTTCTTCATTTACGGCCAGGGCATAAACGCTGATCCAGTCCATGACAGTGTGGGCAAACTTTTCATTGCTTTGATCGTTGGTCAGTTGCTCGGAAATAGATTTGGCCCGGCGCTTCACATTCAATCCACCGGGAAGGATGCCACCCGTACTCATGCCTCGGTTGATGCAGTCATTCATGACCTTCCACAACTCGTCCAGGCTGGCCTCCAGTGAGGCCGCATCGCACGAGGCTAGTTCATTGGCGCGTTTCATTTCGGCAATGGTGTGGCCGCAATCCTGACCCATGGCAAGCATCTCGGCAGCATCAGTGAAGGGGTATGGCACCCCCAGCAAGTCACTGCCACTGTCTTGGTTCTGAAACTCATCCAGTTCAGCTTCGTTCACAACAAAGCCGCCGCCAATGGAATAATAAATCTGCTCTAATAGAACTGAGCCATCTTCCCCCAGGGCCATAAAGTTCATGGCATTGGCATGTCCCGGCAAGTTTTTATCATAATCAAAGATAACGTCTTCAGCCGGGTCAAAGGCGATCTGGTGGGTGTCTTCAAAGGTGATGTGCTTGCTCTTGCTGGCCTCCCCGATCAACTGGTCTACGTTATCTGGATCAAGGGTTTCTGGGCTTTCACCCAGCAGGCCCAGCACCAATGCTCGGTCCGAGCCATGACCCTTGCCGGTAAAAGCCAAAGATCCATGCAGGAAAACCCGCAACCGGGCGATGTCCGCAAAACGGTCATGGTTTTGAATATCTTCAAGAAAGCGCCCGGCTGCAACCATTGGCCCTACCGTATGAGAACTGGATGGGCCAATCCCGACCTTGAAGATATCTAAAACGCTAAGAAACATTTGAAAGTCCTTCTTACCAATAGGTCATGGCATCATCGCCCACTTCTTCCAATGATCCGGGCCCGAAATTGATAGCTGAGGCCGGAACCGTGAACACACATTCACCATCAACAAACATGGGGTAGGATCGGCATTGTGACTATCCTTCAAACGTCAATAAGCGTCGCGTTCTGTCGCATGAGTACTATCTGCAAAATGATAGCGTCGCGAAAGCTAGAATGATACGTGAAGGAAGAAAAATGGAAAACATCATACGCATTGAAAACGGTGAAAAGCCGACTGCAACTTTCTCCAAGGATGAAATGTCGTCTCGTCAAGAGAAGTTGCGGTCGCTATTAGCGAGCGAAAATATCGATGCCATCGTGTTCACGTCCTACCACAATATCAATTATTACGCGGACTTCCTGTATTGTTCTTTTGGCAGGCCCTATGGACTGGTGGTTACGCAAAATAAAGCCGTGACCATTTCAGCCAACATTGATGGAGGTCAGCCGGGGCGGCGTTCTTTTGCCGAGAATGTTATCTATACTGACTGGCAGCGTGACAATTATTTCCGCGCGATCCAGGGCGAACTTTCCAACCCCAAGACTTTGGGTGTCGAATACGACCATATCAATGTGGAAAATTTGGCGAAACTACAAGCAGCCTTCCCGGAGACGCAGATTGTCGATATCTCGAAAGCTGTCATGGTTTTGCGCATGGTTAAATCTGCCGAAGAAATCGCCATTATCAAAAATGGGGCACGAGTTGCCGATATTGGCGGTGCGGCCTGCCGCGAGGCCATTCGTGCAGGTGTTCCTGAATATGAAGTGGCCCTGCATTCAACCGGGGCCATGGTTCGCGAAATCGCCAGTACCTATCCCCATGTGGAGCTGATGGACACCTGGACCTGGTTCCAGTCGGGTATCAACACGGACGGTGCCCACAACCCGGTGACATCACGAAAAATCACACCCGGCGATATTCTAAGCCTTAATTGTTTTCCGATGATTTCAGGCTATTACACGGCGCTGGAACGTACCTTGTTTTGTGAGCATGCCTCGGACAGGCATCTGGAGCTTTGGCAGATCAACGTCAAGGTTCACCGTCGTGGGCTCCAGTTGATCAAGCCCGGTGTGCGCTGCTGCGATATCGCCTTAGAGCTAAACGAGATCTATAAGGAGCACGACCTGCTGCAATATCGCACCTTCGGCTACGGTCATTCGTTCGGGGTGCTAAGCCACTACTATGGCCGCGAAGCGGGCCTGGAGCTACGCGAAGACATTGAAACCGTGCTTGAGCCAAACATGGTGATCTCAATGGAACCCATGATCATGCTGCCTGAAGGCATGGAAGGGGCCGGGGGTTACCGGGAACATGACATTCTGGTGGTCGGCGAAGAGGCCGCCGAAAACATCACAAAATTCCCTTTCGGACCGGAGCATAACATCGTTTAATGATTTTTTTTATTTGTAAGTAGGAATTGCCGTTGGACCTGGAAGGCTTTCCAAAAGACGAAACCCTGCGGCTGATTTTAGCTAAAGATCAAGAGCAATGGATACGTCAGAAATTGCGCGAAAGCAGGCAAGTTATCTGGCTGGCCCTGGTGGTGCTTGTTGCCAGTATTCTTTGGGCGTCGATATTTTACGACGAAGGCTTTGATTATTTTAATCGCCCAAAATGTTTCATTCTGGTTGGTGAGGGTGCGGATCATGCGTTATTGCGAAAGGAATTTCTCGCGGAGGGTCTAAAGCCGTGCCCGCCAATGGGGGCAGAAATAGCCGAGCCCGAAATGAGTATGGAGAAAATCAAAGCATGGGTGACATTTTCGTCACTCATTTTGATTTTGATCTCAACCCTAACTTTGATACGTCATTTATATTTGTTGATAAAATTCAAAGGATATCTGAGCGATCATTTGGCCTTCATGGCAAAATACAACCGCTCCGGGCCGTGAACATGAGTTCTAGTCGAACAGGGCCGAAACGTCATCCTGGGACAGCTCTGTGTCGCCGGTGACTTCCTTGTTTTCCTTGCGCCGTTCTGCACCGCGATAGCTGGGATTGTCCCGGCGGCGGCGATCCGGGCCAAAATACTGACCGACACGAATGAACGGGCGCGGGCGCTCAATGATCGAGCGAATGCGCGAGTAAAGGCCTTTGGCTGAAATTGGCTTGGCGAGGAATTCGTGAACTCCGGCGTCGCGGGCCTCGACGACCCGGTTCATTTCCGTGTGTCCGGTCAACATGATGATGGGAACAAAAGGATTGGGGCTGTCACTGGCGGTGCGGACCATCTTGGTAAAATCAATACCATCCAGGGGTTCCATGTTCCAATCGCAAATGATGATATCGGCGGGGAAATGGCGCAGTTCCTTAAAGGCGTCGGCACCATCGCTGGCATCAACTACCTTTTTTACGCCAAGGGCGGTCAGGATGCTTTTTACAAGAGCGCACATATGACTGTTGTCATCAACAGTCAGAAAGTTTAATCGCTCAAGATCATAATCAGCCATTTAAATACATCGACGTCATTAATACGAGAATTACTCAATTGTGATTATAGGCGCAGAACGCATTGATTGAGAATAGTTTTGTATGCAATTAGCCGACAATCGGCATTTCCTTTGGGGCGCGCCTGCTCAGGTATTCGGCCCCATCTTCAGTGATCACGATATTCTCCTCGTGCACCATCTGTTTGCCTGTGACCATTGTCATACCCGGCTCCAGGGTCAAGATCATACCCACTTCAAGGGGGGTTCTGTCATGGGGGTTAAGTGACGGGCCTTCCGTTAATTGCATGCCCAGGCCGTGACCCATGCGGCCAACGTCATTTCCCTGGCTGCCGCCAGCCTCAAGCACTGCCGCCATGGCCGCCCATAAGTCCGTGGTGGTTGCACCGGGATGGGCCGCTTCAAATCCTGCATCTGTGGCTTGGTAAACAACATCGTAGGCGCGCCGGGCGGCATTTTCCGGCACCCCAAAGGCGAAGTTGCGATCAAAATCACAGAAATAACCGTCATAATTGGCCCCGGTGTCGATAATCAGGATGTCGCCAGTTTCAATGATCCGTTCAGTTGGCCCCATAATAATGCTCTCGTACCCGCCGGGGCCAGAGCCTGCAATCAGGTAAGGCACTGCGTCGGCACCACGCTCAAGCATATCGATTTGCATGCGTCGACAGTTGTCGCGCTCTGTCTCTCCAGCCTTAAGGCTTTCGGGTAGGGCTTCAAAGCTATCCGATGCCAACTGGCAAGCAAACCGTGTTTTGGCGATTTCCTCGTCAGACTTGATATTTCGAAGGGTGCGTATCAGGGGCGTCGCATCAACAAATTCGCCAATATTTTGCAGCTTCTGGAAGTCCAGCATGGGCAGGCGAAGGTGGCTCTCGTGTCCTAACGGGGCACCGATGCGGCCATGGCGCTTTGGTAATTCTGAAAATACCTGGGTTAGCAAAGAGACGCCGTCATCTTCTGGCTGGGGTGCGGGCCAGGTGCGGATATCCTCGATCCAGGTTCCCTGCATGCCGCCAAGGCCAATTTCAGGGATTACCGCAATGGGGCGGCCTTCAAGGGGTACAATCAGGAACCAGGGTCGGGTCGGACTTTCCCAGAACTGGCTCAGGAAACCACTGAAGTAGCGGACCTCAGGCTCGGTGCACAAGAATAGGGCATCGACCCCTAGCTCGGCCATAAGGCGCTGGGCACGCATAGTGCGTTGTTCAAATTCTATAAGCGAAAACCCGCGTGGTGGTTTCGTCATTCATGTTCTCCTTGCAGCGCGTCTGGCCATCGAGTCTGAAACGACAAGGGCCGTGACCACAGTCAATCCACCGACATATTGAATTCCCGAGAGGGTTTCGCCAAGCAGTAAAGCCCCGGCGCTTATTGACACCAGTGGTTCTACATTGCTCAGCAAGGCGGTCATCGTCTTGCCAATGGAATGGATGGCGGCGAACTGCATCAGGATGGCCAGGGCGTACAGTATGCAAACCCCCAGCAAACCATAAATGCCCAAGGATGTGGTTGGCGCTTGATATCCATCCATCATCAGCATCATCAGCAAGGCCATCAGGGGCAGGGCAATCAGGTTCGAATAAAGGGACACGGCTGTATAATTGACATACTTGAGGGCCTGTCCGGTAAACATGAATATCATCATCACACCGAAACCTCCCATTAGCGCCAGCACAATTCCGCGCCAGTCGAGCACAGTGAAGGACGGACCAATGGCCAATCCAATGCCGGCAAAGGCGACGATAAAAGTAATCTTGCGTCCACGATCGATTTTCTGTTTATCAATAATGCTGGTCGCCACCGCGACCATCAGCGGATAGGTGTAGAACAGCAATACCGCGAGCCCTACCGGTATGAAGGCAACGGATGACAGGTAGGCGCTTCCCTGAAAAATAACGGCCACCCCAACCCCGAAAACCGGCAAGAATGCCTTACGGGGCAGTGAAAAGGACCGCCGTGTCACGATGATCAGTAAACAAACAACGGCCACACTTGCGCCGATGCGCAGGAAGACTACGCTTCCTGGGTTGGCGCCCCCTTCATAAGCTAGGCGTGCCAAGGATGTGTTCAACCCCAGGAATGTTGCTGAGCCAAGGGCAAACAGGCTTCCTAAAGGGTGGGGGGCCTCATCATTTGATGGCATGTGGCCGTTAATGTTGGTCTGGTTGTTCATTTCGGTAACTGCTTTGTGTTATTCCCTGGCAGGTTTCAAACCCCTGAAATCAAACCGCTATAGCTGAAATTTAGCAATGCTTTTCATTATCACGACAAAAAATTACTTGTTTTCTTTATTTATTAGCTTTTACTTGGTTGCTGGCACTTTTTACAATGCAACACTTGTGGAGTGCGGATGAAGAAGGCATAAATCTCCACTGAATATCTCCCGCCGAAATTCAGTTCGGTGAGTCAAGGAACGTCACGATATGAAAATTGCTATCCCCAAGGAGCGCCCAGGAGAAACACGGGTCGCAGCTTCGCCCGATGTTGTCAAAAAACTAATTGGCCTTGGTTTTTCAGTAACCATTGAGAAAGGTGCGGGGGTGTCTTCCTCGTTTAACGATGATGCCTTCAAGGAAGCAGGGGCCTCCATTGCCAAGGATGCCGCCAGCGCTTTGAAAACTGCTGATATTGTCTTGAAAATTCAGTGCCCGACTACGTCAGGTGCGAAAAGTGAACTGTCCCTGTTGAAAAAGGGCGCTGTGCTGATAGCCAGCCTTGGCGCCTTGTCCAACAAAAAGGGTATGCAAGCCATCGCCAAGGCCGGTGTTACCTCCTTTGCCATGGAGCTGATGCCACGCATCACCCGGGCGCAAAGCATGGACATTCTGTCATCACAATCCAATCTCGCCGGTTATAAATCCGTGCTTGATGCAGCCAATGAATATGGCAGCGCATTCCCGATGATGATGACAGCTGCGGGCACTATTGCCCCGGCCAGGGCTTTTATCATGGGTGTCGGCGTGGCTGGATTGCAGGCCATCGCCACGGCCAAGCGTCTTGGTGCCATTGTTACCGCTACGGACGTTCGTCCGGCAACCAAGGAACAGGTTGAAAGCTTGGGCGGAAAATTCCTGGAAGTTGATGCGGAAATGGAAAAAGATGCCCAGACAGAAGGCGGCTACGCCAAGCAGATGCCGCCGGAATACTTTGAAAAGCAAAAACAGGTCGTCTCCGAACACATTAAAAAGCAGGACATCGTTATCACCACGGCGTTGATCCCTGGCCGTGCGGCCCCGGTGCTGGTTACTGAGGACATGGTCAAATCCATGAAGCCCGGATCGGTGATTGTCGATTTGGCAGTAGAAGCCGGTGGCAACTGCCCGATTTCCGAATTGGGCAAAGTTGTTGAAAAGCATGGTGTCAAGATCGTCGGCCACGACAACGTCCCCGGACGTTTGCCAGAAGACGCTAGCGCCCTGTTTGCCAAGAACTTGCTTAACTTCATCACCCCGCACGTTGACCGTGAAACCAAGGCTTTCAACATTGATTGGGAAGATGAAACCATTACCGGCACTTGTGTTACCCGTGACGGCAAGATCGTTCATCCCAGGCTGGTTCCGCCAAAGGCTGAGAAAAAGCCCGCCAAAAAGAAATCAGACAAAGCGGAAAGCAAAGAATCCGCAAGTAAGGAGAGTTAGTCATGGATGCGGCAAACATTGCTGATCATGCGACGCGGCTTGCAAGTGACGCCGCCAAACTGGCTGAAGATGCGCTGGGGATTGCCACCGAGGCGACCCAGTTGGCGGCCACACCGGCTGCGGGCGGGAACATGGACTTTCTGTCTCTGTTCACGATCTTCGTGCTGGCCTGTTTCATTGGGTTCTATGTGGTCTGGAGCGTCACGCCGGCCCTTCATTCACCATTGATGGCCGTTACTAACGCCATATCGTCGGTGATTATCGTCGGTGGCTTACTTGCCGCCGGTCCTATGGATATGGATTTTTCAAAGGTTATGGGTTTTATGGCCGTGACCTTGGCATCGGTCAACATTTTCGGTGGCTTTATCGTCACCAACCGAATGCTGGCCATGTTCAAAAAGAAAAAGAAATAAGGGGGGCTTGAAATGACTGCAAATATGACAGGCTCTGCCTATCTCATCGCCTCGGTGCTGTTTATTTTGTCACTGAGGGGACTTTCATCACCGGAATCATCACGCACCGGCGTTATGTTCGGTATCGCCGGTATGGCTATCGCCATCTTTACAACGCTCATGGATCCGGGTGTCGTCAGCTATTCCATGATTATCATGGGCGTTCTTATTGGTGGCGCTATTGGGACGTTTATCGCGCTAAAAATTAAGATGACGGCGCTGCCCCAGTTGGTTGCGGCCTTCCATTCGCTGGTTGGTTTGGCGGCTGTCTTTGTCGCCGCATCTGCGTTCTATAATCCGGAAGCCTTTGGTATTGGTTCTTTTGGTGACATCGCCGGGGCCTCTCTGGTCGAACTGTCCTTGGGGACATCTATCGGTGCCATCACCTTCTCAGGTTCGGTTATCGCCTTTGCCAAGTTGCAGGGGATCATGAGCGGCTCTCCGATCACCTTCTCGGGCCAGCACAAGCTGAACGTCATCGTTGCCGTCGTTATTGTCGCCCTGATTATCATGCTGGTTCGCGGCCAGAGCGATACCGTTTTCTGGTCTTTGGTCATGCTGTCATTCCTGATTGGCTTTTTGCTTATCATCCCCATTGGCGGGGCAGATATGCCGGTCGTGGTCTCCATGCTGAATTCCTATTCAGGCTGGGCCGCTTGCGGCATTGGCTTCACCCTGTCCAACCCGGCATTGATCATTACCGGTGCGCTGGTTGGATCATCCGGTGCCATTCTTAGCTACATCATGTGCAAAGGCATGAACCGGTCTATTTTCAACGTTCTGCTGGGTGGCTTTGGTGGTGAGGCCGCAGGCCCTGCCGCAGCTGGCGGTGGTGGTGAAGAACGTCCGGTCAAGTCTGGTAGTTCCGATGATGCGGCCTTCCTCATGAAGAATGCCTCCAAGGTCATCATCGTGCCCGGTTACGGCATGGCCGTTGCCCAGGCCCAACATGCCCTGCGTGAGATGTGCGACAAGCTGAAAGAAGAAGGCGTCGAAGTGGCCTATGCCATTCACCCGGTGGCGGGACGTATGCCCGGACACATGAATGTGCTGCTGGCCGAAGCTAACGTGCCTTACGACGAAGTGTTCGAGCTTGAAGAAATCAACCACGAGTTCGCGACCTGCGATGTGGCCTTCGTGATCGGTGCCAACGATGTCACCAATCCGGCAGCGAAGACGGACCCGACAAGCGACATCTACGGCATGCCGATCTTCGATCTTGAAAAAGCGGGAACAACCCTGTTCATCAAACGCTCCATGGCAACCGGATACGCCGGGGTCCAGAACGAGTTGTTCTACAGTGACAAGACAATGATGCTGTTCTCAGACGCCAAGAAGATGACAGAAGAAATCGTCGTCGCGTTGGGTTAAAGCCCTAGACAAGCAAAAGCGCACCGCGATTTCTCGGGGTGCGCATCAGCATGTCGTCTTAAAACCATTGGCGGAGGCTAGAAGCCTTCACGCTCAAGACGTTTGCGTTCCAGCTTGCGACCGCGGCGAATGGCCTCTGCCTTTTGGCGGGCACGGCGTTCGGACGGCTTTTCAAAGGCACGACGAAGCTTCATTTCGCGAAAGACGCCTTCGCGTTGCAATTTCTTTTTCAGAACCTTCAGGGCCTGATCGACGTTGTTATCGCGGACTGTGACTTGCACGGGCTTTCCACTCTCTTTCAATTGTTTTCTCAAGCAACGGATAAAGACTTCCGTTGGGAAGGTGCGCCTTCTAACATATACTTCAGGCCTTGGGAAGGCTTGCGTGTGCATCCGTTGAAACTTTTTTTTACCCGTTAATCCAAAGGGGGTTAGAGAAAAATGGCGATTTTGAAGATTGCCCGCATGGGCCACCCGATCCTGCGTATGAAATCTGTCCCCGTAGAGGACCCGTGTGCGCCGGAAATTGCCTATTTCGTTGAGGATATGATGGACACCCTGGAGGATGCCGGGGGCGTCGGGCTGGCAGCACCTCAGGTTCATATGCCCCTCAGGCTGGTGATTTTTGAAGTCCCCGCTGCCCGCGTTGCACCGAAACGCTATAAAGCTGCTGGTCTGGATGACGTTAGTGAGGAAATCCCCATGACCGTCCTGATCAACCCGGAAATAGAGGCCATAGGCAACGAAACCAACGCCGCTTTTGAGGGCTGCCTGTCTATCCCCGATATGACGGGCCAGGTCTATCGTCACAGCCATATCCTTTATCGCGGTGTTGGGCTTGATGGCAAACCTATTGAGCGCGAGGCCAAGGGCTTCCACGCCCGTGTCGTCCAGCATGAATGCGATCACCTGGACGGTGTTCTTTATCCGCAGAGAATTTCAGATATGAAGACTTTCGGTTATAATGACGAGTTGGCAAAAGGCATTGAGCCAGCACAAGCAGACGAAAGTGTGGAGGAACAGCCATGAGCCACGAAAATCAGGAACTGCGCGATATTATTTTGCTGGCCACGTTGCCCCATGTAGTCTTTGAGGGTTGGAGCAAGGCCGCTGTGGCTGCGGGTATTGATGACCTGGAGAGTGTGCCTGAAATCGGCACTGATGCTTTCGAGCGCGCCTTTCCCGGTGGCATGAGCGACTTGGCGGCACATTTTTCCAATTGGGCTGACCGTCGCATGGTCGCCGAAATGGGCAAGCTGGATATGACCTCTTTGAAAATCCGTCAGCGAATCGCCGCTGGGGTGCGTTGTCGTCTGGAAGTGCTTGCACCGCACCGTGAAGCCATGCGTCGCTGCCTGACCTTCCTTGCCTTGCCCTTGCACACCAGCATGTCCCTTAAGTGCACCTACAACACTGTCAGCGAAATCTGGTATGGCATCGGGGATCAAAGTGCTGATTTCAATTTTTATTCAAAGCGCGCCTTGTTGGCCCCGGTATTGGGCTCAACGACCCTTTACTGGCTTGCCGATGAAGGGGACGGCGAGGGCGATTTCCCTGAGACATGGGCCTTCCTGGATCGCCGCATCGCCGATGTGCTGAACTTGTTTCAGGCCCGCAGCAAGCTGACCAAGCGCCTTGGCCAGCTGCCGACTCCAATTTCCATATGTAAGCGCTTTGTTGCCGCTGTACAGGCCCGCGCTTAGTCGTCAGTTGGCTCTTCAGGGACACCGGCTGATTGTTCAGCGCGAAATTTATCCAGCGCCTTGGCTGCATCATCGTCTGAAAGGGCGACAATAGCGCAGGCCAACATGGCCGAATTTACGGCTCCTGCTTTACCCAGACCCAAGGTTCCAACGGGAACTCCGCCGGGCATCTGGGTCATCGCGAGCATGGCATCCAGGCCACCCATCATCTTGCCTTCCATGGGCACACCCAAAACCGGCAGGGGCGTTATGGCGGCGGCTGAACCGGGCAGGGCAGCGGCCATACCGGCACCGGCAATAATCACCTTAAGGCCACGATCACGTGCGCCACGGATATATTTATCCAGTCTTTCCGGGGTCCGGTGAGCCGAGATGATCTTGCTTTCATGGGCAACGCCCAGAGCTTCGAGTCGGGCGGCAGCATTCTTCATAACTTTCCAGTCAGATTGACTGCCCATAATGATCCCGACGACGGGCGTTGAAGCGTTCATGATTGTCTCCATAGAGTTTTAAATTTCCAGAAGCGGCGCATTATAAAGATTGAAATGTCTTTATCAACGGGCAAGCGGGGTGTTAGCCTTTTTAAAGGACTGCTTGTGGGAGAGAGATATGGCTGAAATACCTGTTTCCTCGGCGATCAGAACGGTTCTTGCTTCCGACAAACACGCCAAGGATCAAAAGCGTAAACGCGACGAGACCAGCAAATACCAGGAAGCCATATCGCGCACCCATGCGGAAGGTGAGCGCGAGGGGGATGTTTTTACGGTTATGGACATTCCTGCCGCTGAAGTTACCCCCCGGGTCCAGGAGACCCTCAATCACATGATGAGCGAATTCGACAAACTGCGCGGTGACCTTGATAGCGCGCGCTCACATATTGCTTATCTTGAGGAGTTGTCTGAAACTCACACCTACCTGCCAGTGATTAACCGCCGCGGTTTGCACCGGGAGTTGTCGCGCCTGTTGGCCCTTGGTGAGCGAGCCGGGGTGGTCAATACCTTCGTTTGCTTCCATGTGCGCAATATCGAGGACATTCGCCGAAAATTTGGCCACAGCGCCGCCGAATCGGGTCTGACCTGGGCGGCAGAGACCCTGAGTGCTAATCTTCAGGATACGGATATACTAGGTTCCCTGGGCGGCCACGATTTTGGCATCATCCTGACCGTGGCTGACAGCGACAATGGCTCGCAAAAGGCGATGGTTCTGGCCGAGGCCCTGGAAGGCGGGTCTTTCCCATGGGACGGCGAAAGGCTTTCCTTGAAAACCGCCCACGGGGTGCATTCATTTCAGGTTGGTGATAACGCCGAATCGGTTATGAAACAGGCCGATGATGACCTGCTCAAGCGGGAACAAGAGCTAAATTCCTAAGCAATGATGTCCGGCAGAATCTCGTTCTCAATGGCGGTAATTTCGTCCTTGATGGATAATTTGCGTTTTTTCAGGCGCTGAACCTGAACCTGATTATAGGCGCCATCTTGCGTTAAACGGTCAATTACATCATCCAGATCACGATGCTCTGTACGTAATTCAGACAGTTTGTCTTCTATGGTATCGGAATCATCCATGGGACTTAATTATAACAGATTTCATGTGCTCGCTCTGGATTTTTTGCGTTCGATCGGTTATCATGAAAATTACTGAAACCTGAATATTGGGAGGAAGTTTACGATGAGTTTTGACGAAAGACTGGATAGCCTCAAGAACAAGCACGAAACACTGGATCATAAAATAGAGAGCGAAGAAAAAAGACCTCACCCCAACGACATTCACATCCAAGACCTTAAAAAACAAAAACTCCTTCTTAAGGACGAAATCGTAAGTTTAAGCAGCTAGAACCCTTTAGAGGCACAGCTGCTTTTTTATTGCGCGCAACCCATCCGGGCGATCTGGCATCGTTCGGGGCTGGTCGACGTTATTCAATGCCATCAAATTTCTTGCGCAATTTAAACTTCTGGACCTTGCCCGTTGAGGTCTTGGGGATGTCGCAGAAAACAACGCTTTTAGGACACTTGAAGTGGGCCATATTATCGCGGGTAAAGGCGATGATATCGGCCTCGCTGATATCTCCGGCGTCGGCTTTTAGTTCAATAAAGGCGCATGGGGTCTCACCCCATTTTTCATCCGGTTTGGCGACCACCGCACAGGCCAGCACGGCCGGGTGCTTGTAAAGGGTATCCTCAACCTCGATGGAGGAAATATTCTCGCCGCCAGAAATAATCACGTCCTTCGAGCGATCCTGAATTTTCAAATAACCGTCCGGCTGCATAACCGCTAGATCGCCGGAATGAAACCAGCCACCGGCGAAGGCCTCATCGCTGGCTTCTGGGTTCTTCAAATAACCCTTCATGACGTTGTTGCCGCGGAACATGATCTCACCCATGGTCGCACCATCGCGGGGCACCGGGGTCATGGTTGCCGGATCCATTACCTCAAGACCTTCCAGTACATGGTAGCGTACGCCCTGGCGACCTTTCAGACGGGTTTGTTCTTCAATATCCAGGTCGTTCCATTCAGGTTGCCAGGCGCACATTACGGCCGGGCCGTAGGTTTCTGTCAGCCCGTACACGTGGATGACGTCGAAGCCGATCTCTTGCATTTTTTGTAAGGTCGAGGCCGGGGGCGGCGCTGCCGCGGTCATGGCGTTGACCGTGTGGTCGAATTTTTGGTGTTCTTCATCCGTCGCATTGATGATGAAATTCAGCACGATGGGCGCACCGCAAAAATGCGTCACCTTGTGCTCGGCAATGGCCTTGTACATGGAGCCGGCGTTGACAGCGCGCAGGCAGACCGATTGGCCGGCCACGGCAGCCAGCGACCACGGAAAACACCAGCCGTTGCAATGAAACATGGGCAGGGTCCACAGATAAGTCGGGTGATGGCCCATGTTCCAGCCGATAACATTGGACAAGGCATTCAAATAAGCGCCTCGGTGGTGATAAACCACGCCCTTGGGGTTGCCCGTTGTCCCCGATGTGTAGTTCAGGGAAATGGCGTCCCATTCATCCTCTGGAAGGGACCATTCAAATCCGGCATCACCCTCGCCAAGCAGGCTTTCGTAGTCCGTTTCGCCCAGTCGTTCACCGACGGGGCTAACCTCAGAATCCTCAATATCAATGATCAGTAGATCGTCCATACCGTGTTCCGCAAGCGCTGCCTTGACGGTGGTGGAAAACTCCCTGTCTGTCAGCAATACCTTGGCCTCACCATGGGCAAGGCAAAAGGCGATTGTCGGGCCATCCAGGCGCACGTTCAGGGTGTTTAGCACAGCCCCGGTCATGGGCACGCCAAAAGCGGCCTCGTACATTTCCGGTGTATTGGCCCCCATGATGGCAACTGTATCGCCGCGGCCAATGCCACGCTTGGCAAGAGCCGATGCCAGCTGGCGGCTGCGGGCGTAAGTCTCGCCCCAGGTAAAGTGCTTGGCACCATGGATCAGGGAGCTTTTATGGGGGTACACGTCGGCAGCCCGGGCCAGAAGGCTCAGGGGCGAAAGGGGGGTGTAATTGGCCTGGTTGCGATCCAGATGCTGCTCATAAATATTGCCAGTCATGTCGTGATACATCCCTAGAACTAAATCATTTAGATGGAAACAATGCCATGACCCGTCTTCACCTTTCAACATCAATACCAGTGTGCCAAGATGTCCCCCATGACCCGAGATGAATTCAATACCTTCTGCCAGTCCCTTGCTGCCACAAGCCACGTCGTTCAGTGGGGTGGCTCTCATGTCTGGAAAGTTGGGCCAAAGGTGTTTGCCATTGGTGGTTGGGATAACGGGAAATATCCCGGTGTTACCTTTAAGGTGTCCGAGATCGCCTACGAGATTTTGTCCGGTATGCCCGGCTTGCGCCCGGCACCCTATTTGGCGTCGCGTGGCATGAAGTGGATTCAGCATTACGCAGATCCGGGCCTGTCTGATGACGAGCTAAAAACTTATTTGGTTGAAGCCCATCACATTGTCTCCCTTGGCCTGACAAAAAAACTGCAAAAGAAGCTGGGCCTTAACCAGGAAAGCGTAGAGGGAAAATGAACATTCCCAATCCCCTTTGCATATAGGGCTGTTTTAGCTCACAATATTCCTCAAGAGTTTTTGCACTTGGGGAACAGACATGACTGACAAATATGAAGAAGTCTACGCACGTTCATTAAGTGACCCGGAAGGGTTCTGGGGCGAGGTTGCCGAAGATATCACCTGGTCGAAAAAATGGGACAAGGTGCTGGATTCATCCAATCCGCCATTTTATCGCTGGTTTACGGGCGGCGAGATGAACACCTGCTACAACGCGCTCGATCGTCATGTTGAAAACGGCCGCGGCGATCAGGCGGCGCTTATTTACGATAGTGCCGTTGTCGGTGGCGGTACGGTCAAAACCTACACCTATTCAGAACTGCGCGACGTGACGGCAAAATTCGCCGGTATCCTGGCGGCCCAGGGGGTCACCAAGGGCGACCGGGTGCTTATTTACATGCCCATGGTTGCCGAGGCCGCCATCGCCATGCTTGCCTGTGCGCGCTTGGGCGCTGTGCATTCTGTCGTTTTCGGTGGCTTTGCCGCAAACGAGCTAGCCGTACGTATTGATGACGCCAAGCCAAAGGCCATCATCAGTGCCACCTGTGGCATTGAAGTGAACCGGGTCATCAACTACATGCCCCTGCTTAACGGGGCTATCGATCTGGCCACCCACAAGCCTGACGCCTGCGTTATCCTGCGCCGCCCGGAAGGTGACGCAGACTTGACAGAAGGCCGTGATGTGGACTGGGCCGAGGCCATGAAAACCGCGACCCCCCATGATTGCGTTACGGTTGCGGCAACTGACCCGCTGTATATCCTTTATACTTCCGGCACGACGGGCCAACCCAAGGGTGTGGTGCGTGATAACGGCGGCCACGCGGTTGCCCTGAACTGGTCCATGAAGGCGATCTACGACATGGATCCGGGGGATGTGTTCTGGGCTGCGTCTGATGTGGGTTGGATTGTCGGGCATTCCTATATTGTCTACGCGCCACTTTTGTTCGGTTGCACCACCATTTTGTATGAAGGTAAACCCGTAGGCACCCCCGATGCGGGAGCCTTTTGGCGGGTTATATCCGAGCACAAGGTGCGCGCCATGTTCACGGCCCCCACGGCTTTTCGCGCTATTAAGCGCGACGATCCGGACGCCGAATTGCTAAAGAAATACGATATGTCCAACTTTGAAATTCTTTACCTTGCTGGCGAACGTACGGACCCGGACACACTGCATTGGGCCGAAGACAATCTGAAAGTTCCTGTAATAGATCACTGGTGGCAGACGGAAACAGGCTGGCCCATTGTCTCTAACTGTATGGGCCTGGGAGCGTTTCCCGTAAAACCGGGTTCACCAACCAAATGTGTGCCCGGCTGGGACGTGCAGGTGCTGGACGAAGCTAACAACCCGGTTGCGGCCGGGGATATCGGGGCCATTTGTTGTAAGTTGCCGCTGCCTCCCGGAGCCTTGCCGACCTTGTGGAATGCGGACGAGCGTTTCCTGGAAGCCTATATGGAAGAATACCCTGGTTATTACAAAACTGCCGATGCCGGATATATCGACGAGGACGGTTATGTCTACATCATGGCCCGCACGGACGACATCATCAACGTCGCCGGGCACAGGTTGTCCACGGGCGGTATGGAAGAAGTCCTCTCAGCCCATCCAGATGTTGCCGAATGCGCCGTGCTTGGCGTCGCCGATGCCCTGAAGGGCCAATTGCCGGTTGGCTTTCTGGTACTTAAGGCGGGTGTGGATCGCGATCATGCAGATATCATCAGCGAAGTGGTGGCCATGGTGCGTGAAAAGATCGGCCCTGTCGCCGCCTTCAAGATTGCCTGCGTGGTCGAGCGTTTGCCGAAAACCCGTTCCGGCAAAATCCTGCGCGGCACCATTCAGAAAATCGCTGATAACGAGGATTATAAAATGCCGGCGACTATTGATGATCCGGTCATTCTGGAAGAAATGGAGGCGGCGCTTATCAGCATCGGCCTTGCGTCGGGACGCTCATGAGTTTGCGATTGGAGAACAAGGTGGCCATCGTCACTGGCGGGGCCCAGGGCATCGGGCTTGCTTGTGCCAAAGCCTTTGGGGCAGAAGGCGCAAAGGTAATGATTTCCGACATCAACGACGACGCAGGCGAGGCAGCAGCGGCGTCTATTGGCGGGTCTTATTGTCATTGTGATGTGGGCGACAAGGGGCAGGTGGATGCCTTGATCAGCACCACGGCGGATCTTTTTGGTGGCCTTGACATCATGTTGTCCAACGCCGCTGTTCTGCATACGGGTGATTTTCTGGAAATTACCGAAGAAGAGCTGGATGACACCCTTCGCATCAACTTGAAGGGGTTTTTCCTGAGCGGGCAGGCGGCGGCGCGTCATATGGCTGAAAATGGCACCCGCGGAGTTATCATCAACATGTCGTCCATCAACGCCGTCACCGCCATTCCAAAAGCCGCGCCCTATGTCATATGCAAGGGCGGCGTCAATCAGCTGACGAAGGTTATGGCCCTGTCACTGGCTGATAAGGGGATCAGGGTCAACGCCGTCGGGCCGGGGACGATCCTGACCGACATGGCGAAAAAAGTTATGGCCGATGAGGCGGCGCGCAAGATGATCCTGTCGCGCACGCCTATGGGACGTTGTGGGGAACCAGAAGAAATGGCCTCTGTCGCCGTCTTCCTTGCCAGCGACGAGTCAAGCTACATCACCGGCCAAACCATCTATGCAGATGGTGGCAGGCTGGCGCTGGGATATACAGTTCCTGTGGAAGACTAAGAGCTATTCAGCCTTTTTGCCGTCCGGGGCTAATAACGATTCAGGCTCCGCTGCTGTCGCCTCATCAGCAGGTGCGTCTTCAGAAACAGGCTTGAACAGTGACTCTGCCGTTGGTTCTACTTTCGGCTCGGGGGCCGCTTCAGGTTGGGTTGGCGCTGGCGCCGCTTCGGGAACAATGTTCGGCTTGTGAGTAGTGCCAGCGCGAGCACGGGCAATGGCGACAATCTTTTCCAGATCATCAGCCGCACATAAACCAAGGCTAACCGGGTTTTGCGCTTTGATGTTGGCTGTATTCCAATGGCTGCGATCACGAATGGAATTGATCGTCGGCTTGGTCGTGCCAATCAGCTTGGAAATCTGGGCATCGCTCATTTCCGGATAGTTTTTAAGCAGCCAGGCAATGGCGTCCGGGCGGTCCTGGCGTTTTGACACCGGGGTGTAGCGCGCGCCCTTCTTTTTAGCGACTGGGGTGCGTGTGGGGGCCGGGTTAAGACGGGTTCCCGGATCGCCCTGACAGCGCTCGATTTCTTCCAAAGTCAACTCACCGGCAGAGATCGGGTCCATGCCCTGCATACCAAAGGCGACTTCGTCATCGGCCATGGCTTGTACTTCAAGGGAATGAAGGCCGCAAAAATCGGCAATCTGTTCGAAAGAAAGGGCTGTGTTTTCTACCAGCCATACGGCCGTTGCTTTTGGCATCAGCGGATGCGTCATCGCGTGGTGTCCTGTTCTTAAATAGCGGGATTAGAGTGCCCGTTAGGCACACGTTGAAACAGCTTTTAGTGTATTTTCTCGCCGCCGTAAATGGTTAAGTCAATAGCACGATCTTGCCGATGTGTTTCGAGCTTTCCATAAGCTCATGCGCCTGGGCCGCTTCATTCAGGGAAAACGTGGCATGGATGAAGGGCGAGATTTCTCCGGCTTCTATCAAGGGCCATATTTTCTCTTTTAAATTGGCCGCGATGGCCGCCTTGACGTCAACGGAGCGTGCGCGCAGGGTCGACCCGGTAATGGTCAGACGTTTAAGCATCAAGGGCATCAGGTCGACCTCGACCTTACTGCCCTGCAAAAACGCGATGTTGACCAGCCTGCCATCGGCGGCCATGACTTTCAGGTTGCGCCCTACATAGTCGCCACCGACCATATCCAGCACCACATCGGCCCCGTGACCATCTGTGAAGTCTTTGACTTCTTTGACGAAATCAAGCTCCCGGTAGTTGATGGACAGGTCCGCGCCCAGCACGTCACAGGCGCCGCATTTCTCCTCATTGCCCGCCGTGACGATGACTGTGGAGCCCAGGGCATGGGCCATCTGGATGGCGGTGGTGCCAATACCGCTTGAGCCACCGTGAATGAGCAACGTTTCGCCCGGCTGCAAGGCGGCGCGCTGAAAGACGTTGGAAAACACTGTAAAAAAGGTCTCCGGCACCGCCGCCGCCTCGTCCATCTCTAATGTAGAAGGAATGGGCAGGCATTGGGGCGCAGGGGCGGTGCAGTATTGGGCGTAGCCGCCACCGGTAACCAGAGCCATAACCTCATCGCCTATGGCTAAATGCGAGACTCCGTGGCCCAGTGCGGCCACTGTGCCGGCAATTTCAAGGCCGGGAATGTCCGACGCACCAGGAGGTGGCGGATAAGCGCCTTGGCGTTGCAGGATATCGGGACGGTTGACACCAGCGGCAGCAACCTGGATTAAAACCTCATCGTCCGCCGGTAAGGGCAGGGGGCGCGTTGCGCCAATCAGGTCACCATCGCTGATCTCCATACAGGTCATGATCTCTGGCAGCATGGCATATCTCCATCTTTAAAGCTTAACAGAGGTCTAGTATGTTGTCGGACTTGAAACAAGGGGAGAACGGCTATGGATACGGACGATCTGGAACCGACAAAGAAAAAAGCAGAAATCAAAGACCTGGAGGTCATGTCTATTGAGGCATTGGGGGACTATATTGCTGAGCTTGAGGCGGAAATCGAGCGTGTGCGCGGCGCCATAAGCCTAAAGAATACGGCCAGAAGTGGTGCCGAAAGCGCTTTTAAATCCTGATAAGTCAGGCTGTTAACAGAAAATTAAGCATGATCAGGTTATGGTTTATTGTCGGATGGACGCAGGCTTTTTATATGCCGCTTCAGCCCGACACCTCCCTGTAAAACTCGCCACCCCTTTTTGGGGTGGCTCTTTTTTCTGAAATCCAAAATACCTGAAAAAAAGCCCCTTGCGCTCACCAACTTGCTTGGTTAGAGTTCGTTTCAGCCAAAAAAAATCATGGCGAGTTTGACAGGGTAAGGCATACGAGGGCTACCGATTTATCGGTGGCCCTTAGCTTTTGGGGAGGCTTGAGTATTTTGATTCACAGGTCATGGGTGTTGCCGTTGAAACCATCGAGCTTGGCTTGCGGGCGTCAAAGATTGGCAATTCCAGCGTCCATTACGAACCTGTTGTGTTCCGCCAGGGCGGACCAAACCCGCGCTGCTTTGAATTTATTGATGGATACTGAATAGTGAGCGATACCCCGAACAATCCCAGCCGTGAAGATTTCCCATTTTGGTATCATGTGGCCACACGTTGGAATGATAATGACCAACTGGGTCATGTAAATAATGTGGTCTATTACTCATACTTTGAAGCGTGCATTGTCAATTTTGTGCAAATTAAGTGTGAGAACGACTGGATGAAATCACCAAGCATTCCATACGCCGCTGAAAGCAATTGTAAGTTCTTGCGCCCTGTTGCCTTTCCGTCGCAATTGAATGTGGGCTTGAATGTCACACATATTGGCCGTTCAAGCGTGAAGTATTCATTAGCCTTGTTTGTCGAAGGTGAATCTGAGGCAAGCGCCACAAGTGAATGGGTTCATGTTTGGGTTGATCGCAATGAAGAGCGCCCGGTGCCGATCCCGGATAAGGCTAAGAATGCCTACACGCGCCATATGAAATAGTCAAAAATAGCTCCCAGTGCTCCTAGAAAAGGGAAGGGAGCCACAAGAATTAGGCGTGCGGCAGTTATGCCACACGCCTGTCTCTCAATTATTTCTGTGGCAATCAGGCTGCCTTGTTTTCCAGTTTTTTGGCGCTGCCTGTGCTTGCTATCTTGATCTGGCGTGGCTTTTTCTCTTCTGGAACTTCGCGGACCAGCTCGATGTGGAGCAGGCCATTTTCAAGCTCCGCTGAGAGAACCTTGATATGGTCAGCCAACTCAAAGCGACGTTCAAACGAGCGTCCGGCAATACCGCGGTGCAGGAAGCTGACGCCGTCGTCTGTTTTTTCGGCATTGCCAGAGACAAAGAGAGTGTCTTCCTTGATGACAACATCCAGGTCTTTTTCCGCAAAACCGGCGACAGCCATTGTAATGCGGTAGGCGTCCTCACCATCATCATTGGAGTGAGTTTCGATGTTGTAGGGCGGATAAGACAGCTTACTTTCATCCATGCTTAAGGCATGGTCAAACTGGCGTTGCATGCGATCAAAACCGACGGCAAAACGATGTAGGGGGGTAAAATCAATGGTACGCATAGGTGTTCTCCTTGTTAGAAAGCGAGAGGGGTTAAAATGAGCGGACCCGAATTCGGCATCCGTCATAAAGGAGATATATGCGAGAAAAATGTGGCCGCAACCCCCGGCGCTATTATTCGGTGTCCCAGATTACTTCATACAGGATCGGCGGATCACTGAACCCCTTCATTTCAAAGGGGCCGCGGTTCTTGAATTCGACTTGCTTGCCGGCACAAATACCACGAACAATTTCTGATACGAAAATTTCATCAGCTTTAGCTTTGTCGACAATACGCGCTGCCATTTGAACTGTTGATCCAAACAGGTCGTTATCTTCAGAGATCGGCTCACCCGCGTTCAACCCGATCTTGATGTGCAGGGGCAGGTCCGGATTGTTGGCGTTATGCTTTTTTGTTTCTATCTGAATATTCATCGCCCCTTCAACACCGTTCGATGTGGTCGAGAAGGAGGCCATGATGCCGTCGCCGGTATGCTTGATTTCCTTGCCATTGCACGTGGTCAAGGCGTCGCGGACGATCCGGTTGTGGGCACGCACGACCTGCTGGGCGACCGCATCGCCAAGGTCCTGGGTCATTGCCGTTGATCCGGCAATATCTGTGAACAACACAGTAACCGGCCCAGTGCTTTCTTCTTTTTGGGTTGGCTTATTCCAGTCCTCAAGGGCCTGGCCAAGGTATTTAATGGCGTCCGGGTTTTTGTCCATGAAGGTGTTCATGGCATTGCGACCAGCCTGAAACATTTGCATGTAGCGGGCATCGGCAAGCAGATAATCTTCATATTTGTCGGCGAATTTTGTCGCATCGGAATCCTTGAAGCCCAATAACGAGACCGTCTCGGCCAGAATTTTAGTCAGGGCATAATTATCAAGGTTTTTTGTTTGACCCATAATTTCACAAGCACCTGCCAGGAACAGGTTGAGGCCGAACTTGTTAAAGCTGTCCAGGCTTTTGGTTTGGGCCCCGGATTTTTCGAGACCTTCGCTCAGGAAAGTCATCAGGTAGACCCGCTGCTTTTCTGCATGGGCCGATAAGCCTGTGGATTGTTCCAGCTCCGGCTCCAGCTCCTTTTCCGGCTCCGCATCAGCTTCGGCATCTGGCTCCGGCTCCGTCTCAGTCTCTTGCTGAAGTTCTTTCAACAGCTCTTCCGCGTCGCCAGCCGTGGATTTAAGGCCATCTTCCGAGGGGTCCAGGTCTTCATCCTTTTCAATGCCCTTTTTCTCTTTTTTGTCCTTCTTTTCTTTCTTTTCCCTTATTTTCTTCTTTTCAGGCTTCTCAGGTGCCCGTGCGGCCTTTGCAGGGGCTGGGCGTCTTCTGGGGATGCGCACATTGGCGGCGCCCACCTCATCCTTCTTCATGAAGCTCATGGACATGACAAGGGCGCAGACCAGGAAAATAACAATGAAGATGCCAAAGACAATATTGGTTTGGGCATTGTTACTAAGGGACGTATCGCGCAGGAACGTCAGTGCGCCGCCTGCCATCAAGGCGGCAATGGTAACGGAAAACATGATGATCAGTAAAATTTTGACCAGAAGGCCGACAAAGGTGGTCTTCTGTTTACCTTTTGAACGGCCCCCGCCCTTCCTGCCAGAACGACGTCCGGCATTGGAGCTATAATCATCATATGAAAAATCGTCATCGCCATCATCATCGAAGAATGAGGAACCAGATGATTTTTTGGCATTTCTTTGTGACCTGACCGTCGATGCCATGGACGTCGGGCCGTTCTGGGTATCTTCCATGCCTGCCGATCGGTAGACAACTGATTCTGTTGTCTTTCCGGTTTCGTCGTCATATTCCTCGAGGATCACCTTGACCATGTCAACGGTGCCCAGCTCGTCAAGAGAGCGGGCGTCAGCGATGGCGGCCTTCATTTCTGTGGGACCGTGGCGTCCTTGAATCTCCCAGCGGCCTTTCTGGGATATATGAACCTCGAAAACGATCTCTTTGGCCATTACGCCCCCGTAGAGGATGCTCAAAAAAAAATAAAAAAAGCCTTACAGAATTAAGCTATCTGCGAAACTCCACTAGTATTTCAACACATTAGAAATACACGAGACTGGAGCTTGGGGCTGGCCCTGTAAGGTGAAAGAAAGCATTAGTCGCTTTCTTTACCAAGAAAAACCATAGCCATGGGGATGGCTGAAATAACGAAAGACGACAGGAAAACGATGAACAAAACATTGGACTGGGCGTTACTGCCCATATTTGTGTCAGCAAGAAACATGCTGGTGAAAAAGGTAAACAGGGCACCAACAATTGCACTGAAGCCGGAAATCATGGCGATGTTCAAAAGAATTCTGGAAAGCGACCGGCCAGGTTTTTTCTTGCTAAGAGTAGGTCTCTTTTGCTGGCTTTCGCTTTCTTCGGTTTTTTTCTTGGAGGATTTGCGCGGAGGCTGATATTTCTTCTGGCCCGGCGCATAGACGTTATACTCCTTCGATGTCCCTTCTTCAGGGTCAAAGATCTCCTGGATAACCTTTACGCTATCGATGTGCTTTTGCCCATCAAGCGCCTTGGCTTCTTCAATGGCAGTTTCTTTTTCCGACGCCTGAAAACGCCCGTGAATCTCCCAACGGCCGTTCTGTTTGACAAGTACTTCGTAATGAGTTTGGTGAGCCATATATTATACTCCCACCCCCCGGGAGACTATAAGTTCAGCGTCACAGGCACCTTAACTCGTTAGTCGTGCTTAAGGCCCAAGCCGCTAAACTTCTTGTTAAACTTCGCCAATTGCCCACCACTATCCAGAAGGCGGTGTACGCCAGTCCAGGCAGGATGAGTTTTTGGATCAATATCCAGCTTGATGGTATCACCAGCTTTGCCCCAGGTGGAGCGGGTCGCGTAGGTGCTGCCGTCAGTCATCTGAACGGTGATTTCGTGGTAGTCGGGATGCGTATCTTTTTTCACTTTATGTGCTCCTGAAAACAAGCCGCCCTATATACTCCCACATGTAGTGGTATTCAAGGGTCATATTGTTCTATGACGAACGGTTTGTTATATGCACTTCCAATTACCGAATCTGAATTGCAGGATAACGTTGAATATATTAACAGAAAATGAATGAGAACAACAACTTAGATATGAATTAGGTTCAATACAATTTTGACAGGAAAAAGAGTTAGAATATGATCACTAATGGCGAAATATTTGAAACTATTGCCGATAAAACACTGAACGGCTTGCTGGATCGTATAGATGACGCCTTGGGTGATGTGTTTGAGGTGGATTTAAACGGGGGAATTCTGGGTATCGAGCTTGAAAACGGCGCGCAATATGTCATCAATAAAAATGTCCCGAATTGTGAGATTTGGATGTCTTCTCCCCATAGTGGGGCCAGTCATTTCTATCTGGATGATGACCAGGAAACCTGGGTTGACACACGCAGTGGGGACAAATTTATTGAGTTACTTGCCAAGGAATTGTCCGAAGCGGCAGGAAAGCCATTCACTCTTTAGGGCGTGCGGAGGTTTTTCAGGCCCCGAATACCTAAAATGACGACAAGCACCATTACTGCCGCCCCACCGAAATAGGGCCAGTCGAGGCCGGCCAGCAGGAATATAGAGCCAGCCCAGGCCGGGCCTATGACCCGTGCCAGGGTGGTTGCAGAGCGGCCAACCCCCATCACGCCGCCTTGCTCGTCCGGGCCGACCTGTAATGAAATCAGGCTGTTCAGGGATGGGGTGATGATGGAAAAGCCGTAAGCGACGATGACCATGGCGCCAAGCAGGGTCGCCAGGGAATTGGTAAATGGAATAAGTAACATGCCCAATGCCAGGGCAGCGGCACCCTGAACCACAAGGCGGGTTTCGCCAAAGCGCTTTGCCAGCCTGCCGACAAGTCCACCCTGTATGATCGCCGCAATAATGCCAACAAAGGCAAACAGGTAACCGTTTTGTTGCGGCCCCCAGCCCATGCGACGCTCTGACCACATGGCAAAGGTGGTTTCCATTCCGGCGAAAACAAAAGTCGCCAGGAACGAAAGGGTGATCAGAAGGCCGACACCGGGCTTGGCCAGAGCTCTGCGGAACTGCGCGGTGCGGTTTTCTGCGGGCATTTCAGAAAGTCGCTTGCGAATGTCCTCGGACAGGGATTCCTTTAAGGTAAAAAAGGCCATGCAAAAAGCGCTGAACGACAAGCCCGCTGCGGCCAGTGAAGGGGTGCGGAAATCCGCGTTCAGGGGGTCAGGACCAGCCAGAATGCCACCAATGGCGGGCCCGGCGATGAAGCCCAGGCCAAAGGCCGCACCAATGGCGCCCATGCCCTTGGCGCGATTTTCAGGGGTTGTGATGTCAGCGACATAGGCGAAAGCTGCAGAAATATTACCGGCCATAAAACCGCCCAGTCCACGGGCCACAAATAACATGAGAAGACTGTTTGAAAACCCTAGTAATACATAGGATACGGCGGTCCCGGCCAAAGTTATCAGCAATACCGGGCGGCGTCCGATGCTGTCGGACATGCGGCCCCAAAAAGGGGCGGCAATAAACTGGGTCAGTGAATAGGAGGCCATTAAAAAGCCAACCATGGCCGGAGACGCAGAAAAGTGTTCACCAAAGAACGGCAGCAGCGGAATGATGATTCCAAAGCCAACCAGATCAATAAAGACAATAAGAAACAGAATCAGCATTCTTGAGGGGCAGTCATGTTTTGTAAAAGTTCTAGGAATTCCCAGGGGACGCTAAATGACGGGATTGGTTGCAAGATGTCAACTATCGTTGGGTCATCTTCATTTCAATACGTCGGTTGCGTCGATTGGCGACCTCATCATCGGCCTTGTCAAGCGGGCGAAATTCACCAAACCCCGCCGCTGCAAGGCGGTTGGCGGAAATTCCTTCTTCTATCAGGAACTTGACGACGGATATGGCCCGGGCCGCAGAAAGTTCCCAGTTAGAAGGGAATTTCCAGTTAGAAATGGGAATTGCGTCTGTGTGCCCGTCTATGCGCAAAATCCAGTCAATGTCATCCGGGATGCGTCTGGTAATTTCGCGCAAGGTCGTCGCAAGCTGTTTTAACTGGACCTTGCCTTCCGCGCCTAATTCGGCTGAGGCAGAGGCGAACAGGACCTCGGACTGGAAAACAAATCGGTCACCGACAACCCTGATGCCCTGTTGGTTTCCTAGGACTTCGCGCAGTCGGCCAAAGAATTCAGAGCGATAGCGCGACAGTTCCTGAACCTTGGTCGCCAGGGCGGAGTTCAGTCGCTTGCCCAGGGTTGAAATTTGCACGCCTTGTTCATTGGCCTTGCGTTCGGCCACATCAAGGGCTTCGGAAATGCGTGCTAACTGTTCGCGCAACGCCGCCATCTGGCGATTGGCCAGGGCAACCTGGGCGCTGGCGCTTTCGGCAATGTTACGCTCTTTGGCGATATCCGCATCTTTACTATCCAGCTTTGAAGACAGGTTGGTGATTTGGTTTTCCAGATCATCGCGCAAGGCTTGCAAGGCATTAATGTCATTTACAAGTTTTGCCAGTTCCTGAATTTTTGCTTCAATGGTTTCCTTGTCAGCCTTGATCACGCCGAAGGCATCCTGGAGCTTTGCTGACAGCCCCTGGGCCAGCTCTTTGGAAGCTTTGGCCTTGTCGCTCATTAATGACAGTGACGATTTCAAGTCATCGCGCGCTACGACGGAAGATTGCAATTCGTCGGATAACAAGGAGACATTCTTGCGCATGTCAGCGTTGGCTTTTCGCTCAAGGGATAACAGATTGCTCATATCGGAAATCTGGTTTTCCAGTTTGCGTAGGGCAGCGTCGCGGCCACTTAGGGCTTCGCCCAGGAAAAACTGGGCCAGCACAAAAATCATCAGCAGGAAGATGATGACCATAAGCAGTGTTGCCAGGGCGTCGACAAAGCCCGGCCAGATGTTGGTGCTTCGTTGGGCGCGGCGGGCAAGGGTGGTCATGGCCTAGCCCTTGCTGGCGGCAATGGTGCGGGCCAGAAGTTTTATTTCAGAGCGAAGTTGCTGGATAGTATCTTCGCGACCGGTTCCCAGTTCTTCGACCAGACGCGCCATATAGACATCAAGATTGCGGATATGACTGCGGGTAGCCTCATCCAGGCCGCCGGTTGAAGCGCCACTATTTTCAGACAAACGCGCCAGGATTGGTTTCATTTCGAGCTGGCTTTCCGCCAGTTTCATCATCAGGGCTTGCTCTGTCCGCATATGATCGCCCAAGGTCCCCATTTTTTCGCTCATGGTCATAAGCGCGCTGTTGGCTGAAATACGGCTTTCTTCGCCTCTGCTCAGTGTCCGTTGCAGGCTTTCAAGGCTTTCTGCCGTCTGTTCAAGCAAGGCCTGAACATAGGCTGGGACTGATTGGTCGCCCCCGTCGCCGCCGGAAAGAGCGCCGCTGGAAAGACGGGTCAGGCTGGACAGCCATTCTTCAAGGTCATTATAGAAGCGATTGAGGGCCTGCCCTGCTTGCAAGTCAAGGAAGCCCAGAACCAGTGATCCAGCCAAGCCAAACAAGGAGGAGGAAAAAGCTGTTCCCATACCAACCATAGGCGCTTCCAGCCCGGCTTTGAGATCAGAAAAAACCGCCGTTGTATCCGCACTGACGCTCAAATTGGCAATAACCGTGCCAATTGATGAAACAGTTCCAAGCAGCCCCCAGAACGTGCCAAGCAGGCCAAGAAAAATTAACAGGCCGATGGTGTAGCGCGAAAGGTCGCGGGATTCATCAAGCCGTGAATAGATGCCATCCAAAAGCGAGCGCATGGACAAGGTCGACAGGCTTAAATGGTCGCTGTTGCGCTCTCCCAGCATGGTGGCCATAGAAGAAAGTAAGCGCGGTGGATGGGGTTGTGAATGTAGTGGTTCATTCTGGCGAAAGCTTTCGATCCAGGATACTTCCGGATAAAGCATGATGACCTGGCGAAAGTTGTAAATAATGCCAAGCACCAGCACGCCAAGGATCAAGCCATTCAAAGGCGCATTGGCCATAAAGGCCCCTTGCAGGGGGAGGTACAGAAAACCAGCAACAAGACCAACGGCGATCAGGAAAAAAACCATTCTGAGAAGAAAACGCCGCGGATTGGTCATCGCCGGAAAACTCGATTCATATTTTGAATTTGCATTCGGAACTTATCGTTCCGTGACATTCAGATCGACACGGTTGAAAGGTTCCTCTGTGGTTTTATTGCCAAGGGCACGAACGTCAATGCGGGTGCTCCTGACCCCGTTTTCAATAAGGAAGGAGCGAATTGCAAGAGCCCTGGAAAGGGACATTCTACGGGCCAGCGAAGATGACAGTGACGGGCCGCCTGCATAGGCCATTAGTTGCAGGCGCATGTTGTCCTGCCCCTTCAGGCTGGCAGCCAGGGCAATCAGTGGCTGCTTGGCGCTGGCAGGAAGTTTTGTCTGGTCCGGAGCAAAGGAAATTCTATGTTTTTTACCAGACTCAGCCGGTGCGGCTGCAGGAGGTAAGGATGCTTGCTGTTTGGCGGGGGCTTTTTTCGCCACCGGAACGGCTGGGGGTGTCGGTGCCTTGGGCGCCTTTTCTTCGGCTACTTTCGGGGCTGTCTTGACGACAGGCATTGGCGGTGGAGCCGCTTGTTCAACTTTCGCGACCGGTGCTGGTGCTGGCACGGGTGCTGGTGTCGCTATTGCCGGCTTTGCCGGGGCTTGCAGTTTTTTTGGCGCCTTGGCTGTCATAACGGGCTTAGGCGGAGCAATTTTGGCAGCGCGGGGCGGGTTTTTTTTTGCTGGTGCCACGGCGGCGACGCTCTTAGGCTTTGCCGGTTTTACTGCGGGTTTTTTAGGCGCAGCCATAGCTTTTGCGGGCTTATTTGCCTGCACGACAGGGGCACCCTTTGCCGCTGGTACATGCAGCATGGACTTGGGGGCCTGGCTGCCCGGTAGTAACAGGTTGCGCTTGAACAAGTTGGGCAGAACATCGCTCCGCGAATTGGCAGGTTGGGTATATCCGCCACCGGAAAGGACGCTTAAATCAACGGTTACATTAGGATGAGAGTAGTCCATTATGGTGTCGCTCTGGCTTTGAGCGTTGGTCTGGCCTGAAAGAATCAGAACAATCGACAAGACTGCTACCTTCGCGACAACGGCGCGAGACAAACCTGAAAATAAATTTCTGTCTTGGATTACGTACATATGTTCCGCCCTGTCTAAATTGGCCCGTCGATAGTCTCGCCCAGAAAGTGTTCTGCCAAGATAACCAAGGCTAGCCTCAGGCACAACCATTTTGCCGGGTATCCTCAAGCGCCGCCTTTTTCAGCCTCGCGCAGCAATTTTCCAAGCGGGACGTGAAGTTGGTCGTTGGTGGCGAGAATTGAGCCGCTTGTCATCATTTTTTTCTTGCCGTCTATCTCGGTGACGTAGCCTCCGGCCTCGCGGACCAGGACTATTCCGGCTGCCATATCCCAAGCGCTCAAACCGGTTTCCCAAAATCCGTCATAGCGTCCGGCGGCCACGTAAGCCAGATCCAATGCCGCAGATCCAAAGCGCCGGACTCCACTTGAAACGGCCATGACGGCCTCAAGATGTTTCAGGAATTCTGGATGGTCGCGCGCGCCCTTAAAGGGAATACCCGTGGCGAACAGGGAGTCATCCATGGCGCTGCGTGCCGAGACACGAATACGTCTGTCATTCAAATGTGCACCCTGTCCTTTTTCGGCCCAGAACATTTCGTCATGGACTGGCTCGTAAACAACACCGGCGAGCATGTCACCATCGCGCTGAAGGCCCAGGGATATGGCGAAATGGGGCAGTCCATGCAGAAAGTTGGTGGTGCCATCCAGTGGGTCGATGATCCAGGTGTTGGAGGTATCCTCGCCAATAACCTCGCCAGATTCTTCCATTAAAAAAGAATACTTGGGCCGGGCCTTGGTCAAGGCGTAGCGCAGGGTGTCTTCGGCGGTTTTATCCGCTGTGCTGACGAAATCTGCCGGGCCTTTTCTTGAGACCTGCAAGTGTTCGACTTCGCCAAAGTCACGAAGAAGCTTGCGTGACGCCTTTTGGGCAGCGGCAATCATAACATTAATCAGGGCTGAACGGTGCGCCATGGCAGATTAGTCTTTCGCCCGTTCGACGTATGACCCGTCGATCGTATTAATGACAATGCGGGTGCCTGCTTCAATATGTGGCGGGACCTGGGTCTTAACGCCGTTTTCCAGCAGGGCCGGCTTATAGGAAGAAGACGCTGTCTGTCCCTTGACAACCGCATCGGCCTCGGTCACTTCAAGGGTAATGTGGTCGGGCAGTTGAACGCCGATGGGATTATCCTCATGGCTTTCGACGGTGACGATCATACTTTCCTGCAAATAGGGAATTTGCTCTTCACCGATCATGCTTCCGTCCAGGGTGATTTGCTCATAGTTCTCGTTGTCCATGAAGGTGTAGATGCCTCCATCCGCATACAGGTACTGGTATTCTTTTTGTTCAAGATGGGCGCGCTCGACGGTCTCAGAGGAGCGAAAGCGGTCATTCAGCTTGGTGCCGTTGCGCAAATCGCGCAGTTCAACCTGCAAGTAGGCGCCGCCTTTGCCTGGCTGGGTGTGCTGAATTTTAACAGCCCGCCACAAGCGGTCCTGGTGTTCAATTACCATGCCGGGTCGAATGGCGTTTCCATTGATTTTCATGTGCTCTGACCGTGTTTTAAAAGGTTATTTAAATGAGGCGCGGAAGCTATCAGGTTGCCTTGCGCGAAGCAATGGCGCAGGTGCTTTATCTAACGCGGCGATGCTTCCTTGATAACCTGATTGAAGGCCTTAACCGCTTCATGTGGCCCGTCTGCGTAATTCCAAACACCTGCGACAACGGCGAGAAAGTCGGCCCCTGCGCTTATGATCGGGCGACAGTTATCCAGGGTGATGCCACCAATGGCAACCACCGGCACGGTCATGTCCTGGCTCCACCACTGAAGAATTTCAATGTCGGCATGGGATTTTGGTGTTTTTGTTCCGGTGTCAAAAAAAGCCCCGAAGGCAACGTAATCCGCCCCTTGTTCTGCCGCTTCCATGGCCAGATGGCGTGAATCATGACAGGTAACGCCGACAATGGCATTTGGTCCAACGGCAGCCCTGGCATCGTCATAGGCCGTATCTTCCTGACCGACGTGGACACCGTCACAGCCTGTATTGGCAGCAAGCACCGGGTCATCATTCAATAGAAAAGCGACCCCACGGTCCTGGGTGATTGGCTTCAGGGCATCAATGGCGCGTAGGATATCGTCTTCGCTTGTGTCTTTCAGGCGCAACTGCAAACAGGCGACGCGGCCCGCATCAAGGGTGCGCGCCAAAATATTGGGAAAGCTGGTCAGATCAAGCGTCGGCGGTGTAATCAGGTAGAGCTGGGTGCGGTTAAAATCGGTCATATCAGTTCAGTTGTTCTGGTTTGGTCAGCCAGGCGCGACAAGCAGCAGCAGGTTCACCCATGGCATGCAGGTCAAGCTCGTCGCCTTGGGTGCTATAGACAAAGCCGCCGCGTTGTTTTGCGATGTCGGCCAGTTTCTCGCTTAGTTCCGGCCCGTTTGAAATGCGCACGCCCTTAATGCCGTGCCTGAACGCGCCCATGGCCATGCCCGGTTCGTCACCACAATCCAGGACGCTCTTGAAGCGGGCCTGTGGGTGGCTTTCGGCGGCCTTGGCAACAATGTCGCGAAAAACAGTTGCCCCCAGGGTCGCGGCGGCTCCCGGCGGGCTGATCAGGGTGATATCCACATCCAATGCTTCCGCAGCACTCAAGGCAGCTATAGCGTGTTCCAGGTTATGGATGATGATGGCGTTACTCATGGGCATAGAAATAAGCTGGACAAGATCAAACTACAATAAAATCCATGAATTTTTTGTAGATAATTTAATCACTTTACACATAAGAAAAAGGCGAGGCCAAAGCGGCCTCGCCTTTTAAGTTTTAACAGGGACAATCTGAGAAATTAGACATTCATCATGGTCACGGCAGTGTCGGACATGCGGTTGGAGAAACCCCACTCGTTATCGTACCAGGTCAGGATACGAACAAAATCGCCGTCCATGACCCGTGTTTCAGGCGCCGCAAAAACCGAGCTGTAGGAGCTGTGATTGTAATCCGAGGAAACCAGCGGCAGTTCGGTGTAGCCAAGAATGCCCTTCAGGCGGTCGGTTTCGCTGGCGGCTTTCATAGCGGCGTTGATTTCCTCGATGGAGGTTTTGCGATTGGCGGTAAAGCACAGATCAACCACGGAAACATTCGGGGTTGGGACGCGCATGGCAACACCGTCCAGCTTGCCATCCAGTTCAGGTAGCACAAGACCAACGGCCTTGGCTGCACCGGTGGTTGCCGGGATTAAGTTCAAGGATGCTGAGCGTGCACGGCCCAGGTTCGGGTGCAGGGTATCAACCGTGCGTTGATCGCCGGTGAATGCGTGAATCGTCGTCATGAAGCCTTTATTAATACCGACAGCCTTATGCAAGGCATCGGCAACAGGGGCCAGGCAGTTGGTGGTGCAAGAGGCATTGGAAACAACGATGTGATCGGATGTCAGCTTATCTTCGTTGACGCCGTAAACGACGGTCAGATCAACGTCGGAAGCCGGGGCAGAAATCAAAACCTTCTTGGCACCGGCATCCAGATGGCCAGCAGCTTTCTCGCGGTCGGCAAAAATACCGGTACATTCGTAAACAATATCGACGCCCAGGTCGGCCCAGGGCAGGGCCGAAGGATCACTTTCTGTGGTTATTTTAACATCACCAAGACCAGCGTTCATGGTGTCGCCGCTAACGGAAACGTCGCCCTGAAGCACACCGTGGACTGAATCATATTTTAAAAGGTGAGCGTTGGCTTCCGCAGAACCCAAATCGTTGATGCCGACAACTTCAATGTCATCGCGAGCGGACTCAACAAGGGTCCGGTATGTCAAACGACCGATACGGCCAAAACCATTAATTGCTACACGAACCGCCATAATATTTCTCCAAATGGCCGAGTTTCTCGGCCCGCAAAACTGCGAAATAAACGCACATCGTTCTGAATAAGTGGCCCGTTCTTATCATGGACAGTGCTTCGCACGAACACCCTTTGACGGGTAGGTAATACTACTCTACTGGGGTTAATGTATGTACTCTATTGGGTAGGTGCAAGATTTATCGGCTTTTTATAAGTGATTTACGCGTTGCCCTTAATTTTCAGTGGCCCTGTTGACGGACTTAAGGATCGCAGCATAATGTCTCCTTTGAGTCTTTGGGTGCGCTAATTGTTTTAAGCACTAGTAATTATAGCTCTTTTTATGAGGTTCCTACGTGGTGTTAGGCGGCAAAAAAACGAATAAGCAGTCACGACACGACATCGCGAGTGAGCGCCTGGAGGCAGCATTGCTGCGCCTTGAAAAAGCTATGGCAGAAAATGCAGGCTCTGAGAACGCTGCCGACGTCGAGAAAATGGCTGCCCTGGTCCTGGAAAACGACAAGCTTTCAGGCATTAACAAAGTGGTTGAAGAACGTCTGGATGGCGCTATCAAGAATTTGAAAAACGTCCTTAAAGAGCTTTGAACGGGAAGACGATGGCGCAAGTCAGCATTACAATTAACAATCGAAAATATCAGGTTGCCTGCGATGATGGTCAGGAAGCACATCTGACCCGGCTTGGTGATTATGTGGATAAGCGTCTCAATGAACTGATTGCTGCTGTGGGCCAGGTGGGTGATTCCCGGCTGCTGGTAATGGTTTCTTTGTTGCTTGCCGATGAACTGTCGGACCTTTATTCGGCAAAAGATCAAGGGGCAGGCAACGAAACGCCAAGCGCCAGGGATCAAGAAGAAGCTCAAGAAGAAGCTTGTGTGGCAATAGAAAAATTGGCCGAACGCATTGAAAATATTGCGGCCAGCTTCGAAGAAGCATAAATAGACAATAGGAACGGGCGCTGCGATTCCCGTCAGGTCACATTATCCCTGGGGCCAATATCGAAACCTAGGGAGCTGTCCCTGCCGGACTCGTGGGTCCGGTATATGGCGCCCACCTGCAACTGCAGGCCACGGTGGATAAATCGCCAACGGTCTCGTGGCTCCGTTCTGTTTCTATCTTTTGTTGCATGAGTAGATATCCTAATGTCAGTCAAGGAAGACAAAGCGCACTTGCGCGAGGAAGTGCGGGCCAGAAGAGTGACAGCCTTTCGCGAGGATGCAGCGGGGGCATCCAAAAAACTTGCCCACCATCTCATGGCCCTTCTGGAAAACCAGCCCGTCGTCAGGGTTGCAGGCTATTGGGCCGTTGGCAGTGAGATTGACCTCGCGCCCTTGCTTGGCGATTTGGACGAAGAAGGCTGGTCCGTGGCCTTGCCAGTGGTTGTTGAAAACCATGCTCCGTTGATATTCAGGCGCTGGCATGTTGGCGATGAATTGCTCAAAGGCCCCCTGAATACCCTGCAACCAAAACCGGGACGCGAAGAAGTAATCCCTGATGTGCTTTTAGTGCCGCTGCTGGCTTTTGATGATGAAAGATATCGCCTGGGCCAGGGCGGTGGTTTTTACGATCGCACACTCGAACAACTTAAAGCCAGGGAAGGCGGCGTTATATCCATCGGTATCGCCTTTGCCGCCCAGCGTGTCGAGGCGGTGCCTCGTGACGAGTACGATCAACGCCTGGATTTCATCGTGACCGAAAATGGTCGGGTTTGACATGGAAGAGTATTCAATCACCCATGTCGGTATGGAGATTGATTTCTATCACCCGGAAAGTGACCGCTTGAGGCTGTCGCGCGACATTGAAGATGAATATGGGCTGGATAAGGAACATGCGCGCATTTTTACGGAAAGCGCCAGTGAACAGACCTTCAACGCTGAAGAAATGCTGGCCGGCTATATAAACAGTTCCGGCAAATCCCTGGCCGAACATTTACCGGCAAGTTCCGGTGGTGATACGCAGCCACGGCGCATAGCCATCACATTTCCTATTCAATTTAATGAGAACACATTCCATATGATGACGACCAAGGGCATGGTTGATATAAAGACCTTGCGTCTGGCTGTTGAAGTGAGCCTTTAAAAAAGAAAGAAACCAATGCGAATTCTTATGTGTGGCGATGTCTTGGGGAAGAGTGGACGTCAGGCAATTCTTGAAAATATCACAGACCTTCGCGCCCGCCTTAAGGTGGATTTCGTTATGGTCAATGGCGAGAATGCGGCTCATGGTTTTGGCATTACGGAAAAAATCTGCGCGAGTTTTTATGAGGTCGGTGTTGACGTCATCACCACAGGCAATCATGTGTGGGATCAGCGCGAGGTCATGAATTACATCGACAGCGACCCCAAGTTACTGCGCCCGATCAATTACCCCAAAGGAACCCCTGGTGCCGGTTTTGGTGTCTTTGAGACCACGGTTGGCAAGAAGGTCATGGTCATGAACTTGATGGGGCGACTGTTCATGGATTCCCTGGATGATCCTTTTCAGGCTGCCGAAGGCTTGTTTGACAAATATAAATTAGGCCAGGGCGTTGATGTTATTATCGTTGATATGCACGCCGAAACCACCAGCGAGAAAATGGCCATGGGCCATTATTGTGACGGGCGCGCATCCGTCGTTGTTGGTACCCATACCCACGTTCCCACTGCTGATGCTCAAGTGCTGCCCGGTGGTACTGCCTATCAGACAGATATGGGAATGTGCGGTGATTACAATTCGGTTATTGGCATGGGTAAAGAAGCCGCACTGGCCCGCTTTACAAAAAAAGTTCCGGCTGGACGTCTGGAACCCATGGACGGCGAGGCGACCCTTTGTGGCGTCTTTGTGGAAACCGATGACACCACAGGACTGGCTAAATCAGTAGAGCCTGTCCGCATTGGTGGGCGCTTGCATGAGGCCCTTCCTTCCTAATCAGGCGCTGGATGATGGGTTGAAGTGAGTGAACAAGGCTTGCCTCTTGACGGATTGATGACGCAAAATAAGGCATGTCAGAAAACAACAAAGCGCCTGACGAGGTCAGTCATTTGATTGACGCCTATACACCGGCGAAGATTGCCGCCCTGATTGAAGGGGCCGGGGTTCGTAAAGTTCATTTGCCAATTATTCAAATTCTTGCCCTGGGGTTTATGGCCGGGGCATTCATCGCCTTTGGCGCGGTTTTCTTTACGGTGACGGTTACCGACAGTGGTTTGGGGCTGGGACCCAAACGTTTGCTGGGCGGGATTGTTTTTTCCTTAGGTCTTATTCTGGTGGTTATCGGCGGTGCGGAGTTGTTCACGGGCAACAATCTGATCGCTATGGCCTGGGCCGATAAAAAAGTGACGACGGTTGAAATTCTGAAAAACTGGATTCTGGTCTATGGGGCCAATTTCATTGGGGCGGTAGCCATGGCTTTGATTGTCCATTTGGCGGGAACCATGAATATGGCCGGGGCGGCCCCGGCAGAAACCGCCAATGCAATCGCCATTGGCAAGACCAATTTAAGTTTCACTGAGGCTTTCTTCAGGGGCGTATTGTGTAATGCCCTGGTCTGTCTTGCTGTCTGGTTATCCTACGCAGCGCACCGGGTATCCGGGAAGATACTGGCCATCATCTTTCCCGTCGCTGGCTTTGTGGCGCTGGGGTTCGAGCATTCCGTCGCCAATATGTATTTCTTTGCTATTGCCATATTGCAGGGGGCGGAAGGCGTGACTATCGCCGCAGTTGTCGCCAATCTTGTCCCGGTTACCATCGGCAATATTATTGGCGGCAGCATCTTTGTGGCCTTGATTTACTGGGCGGTTTATTTGCGCGGGGCAGAAAAAACGTCCCCTTAGGCGCGAAACCTTTACCCAAGTGCCCAATTCCTGCCATATTGCGCTGCTATTTAATCAGACACTATCAGGTGTCGGATTGCAGGCGTTTTTGTGCGTGTTTATGCTATATGTGGTATAAGTGCGCGTTGTCATCCACTTGATTTTGCTTTTAAAGGGTTAATGTAAGAGACCATGGCCGGCCATTCAAAGTTCAAAAACATCATGCATCGCAAGGGCGCACAAGACGCCAAGCGGGCCAAAGTATTCGCCAAACACATTCGCGAGTTGACCGTCGCCGCCAAAACCGGCCTGCCTGACCCGGATATGAATCCACGCCTTCGTACCGCTATTGCCGCGGCGAAGGCAGTCAACATGCCGAAAGACAATATGGAGCGGGCCATTAAAAAAGGCGCCGGGGGCGGTGATGACACCAACTTCGATGAGGTCCGCTACGAAGGGTACGGTCCGGGTGGGGTCGCCATTATTGTTGAAACACTAACTGATAATCGCAACCGCACGGCCTCTGAAGTGCGTGCGGCCTTTACCAAATACGGTGGCAACCTGGGCGAGACGGGCAGTGTCGGCTTTATGTTCGACCGGGTCGGCCTGATCGAATTTCCGGCCGATACGGCCAACACGGATGACATGTTCGAGGCCGCTCTGGAGGCCGGGGCAAGTGATGTTGAATCTTCCGATGATGGTCACGAAATTTCCTGCGACCCTGATGATCTGGGTGCGGTTCGTGATGCCATGGAAGAAACATTTGGCACCCCGCAAGATGCTCGTCTGGACTGGAAACCGCAGACAACAACGGAATTGGATGAGGACAAGGCCGCGACTTTGCTGAAACTGCTGGATGCACTTGAAGACAATGATGACGTACAGCGAGTGGCTTCGAATTTCGAAGTCTCCGATGAAGTTATGGAACGCCTGAGCGCCTAAGGGGCTTGGGTTGATTGAAGAGGCGTTTGATATGAGATTGATCGGGTTTGACCCGGGCCTCAGGCAAACCGGTTGGGGGGTTATTGAAAGCGAGGGCAATCGCTTGACCCATATCGCCAACGGTGCCGTGACGACTAATGGCAACGCTGATCTGGCCAGCCGTCTGGTTGAATTGCATGACGGTCTTGTTGATATTATTGAACGCTATGGCCCTGTTGAGGCTGCGGTGGAGGAAACCTTCGTCAACAAAAATCCTAAATCAACCCTGAAACTTGGACAGGCCCGTGGCGTCGCCCTGCTGGTCCCGGCCCAAGCCGGATTGCCGGTTGGCGAGTACTCGCCCAATTTGATCAAGAAGTCAGTTGTCGGGGCTGGTCATGCGGCCAAGGAACAGGTGCAGATGATGATCAAGGTCCTGCTCCCCGGATGTGACATCGTAAATGCCGATGCCGCCGATGCCTTGGCTGTGGCAATTTGTCATGCCCATCACCGTAGTAGTGCCGATGTCGTTCTTAAGGCCGCAGGGGGCGCTCGATGATCGCCAAGCTGACAGGCCTGATTGATCAAACTGGGGAGGGCTGGGCCATCGTTGATGTTTCTGGCGTTGGCTATTTGGTGTTTTGTTCATCGCGCACCCTGGGACGTCTTGTCCCTGGCGAGGCGGCCTCACTGGTTATCGAGACTCATGTGCGCGAAGACCACATCCACTTGTATGGGTTCCTTGAGCAATCGGAAAGTGCCTGGTTCAAGTTGCTGACCACAGTGCAGGGGGTCGGTGCGAAAGTGGCCCTGGGTATTTTGTCGGTCCTTAGTGGTGATGACCTTGTTCAGGCCATCGCCGCGGCTGATAAGGCAACCATCACCCGCGCGCCGGGTGTCGGGCCAAAACTGGCGGTTCGGCTGTTGACGGAACTGAAAGATAAAGTAGCGACCATCGCCCTTGGCCCAGCCGCAGGGCTTTCTGGTGCCAGCACCGATGCAGGGCAAGTCCAGGGGGCCGTCGATGGCACCACGGCAGAGGCCGTTTCGGCCTTGGTTAATTTGGGTTATTCCGCCTCCCACGCCTTAACGGCGGTTAGCGCCGCGGCGGGAAAACTGGATGAAAGTGTCGGGCTTGAAGAACTGATCCGCGCCGCCCTTGGCGAACTGGCCCCGGCCATCAAGGATCACGGTTGATGAGTGAAGACAGATTGATCACACCGGAATCTTCCGGCGAGGACAATGGGGATGCGGCCCTGCGTCCACAGCATTTAAATGACTTCGTTGGCCAGCGTCAGTTGCGCGAGAATTTATCAGTATTTGTCGAGGCCGCGCGCAAGCGCGGCGAGGCCCTGGATCATGTTCTGTTTTATGGGCCACCGGGCCTGGGTAAGACGACACTGGCACAGATTGTCGCGCGGGAACTGGGTGTTGGTTTCAGGGCGACTTCTGGTCCGGTTATCGCTAAGGCTGGTGACCTGGCGGCGATCCTGACCAACCTGCAGCCCAATGATGTTTTGTTTATTGATGAAATTCATCGCCTCAATCCGGTGGTCGAGGAAATCCTTTATCCGGCCATGGAAGACTTCCAGCTTGATCTTATTATTGGCGAGGGCCCTGCGGCGCGTTCTGTCCGTATCGATTTGCCGCGCTTTACCCTTGTCGGGGCGACGACACGTTCCGGCTTGATCACAACCCCTTTGCGTGAACGCTTCGGTATTCCCATGCGGCTGGTCTTTTACGAGCCGGACGAACTTGAAAGCATTGTCAGGCGCGGGGCGAGCTTGCTTGGATTGGAGTTGACCAGCGATGGCGCCTTGGAAATCGCCAAGCGCTCGCGCGGCACCCCCCGGGTCGCCGGCAGGCTTTTGCGCCGGGTCCGCGATTTCGCCCTTGTTGATGGGTCAATGAAGGTCAATCAGGAAACCGCCGACAAGGCTTTGAACAGGCTCGATGTGGATCACCTGGGATTGGATGCCATGGACAGGCGTTACCTGAGTTGCATTGCCGAAAATTATGGTGGTGGCCCGGTCGGGGTTGAGACCATGGCGGCGGCATTGTCCGAACAGCGCGACACAATTGAAGAAGTTATTGAACCATATTTAATCCAGCAGGGATTACTTATGCGGACTCCTCGGGGCCGGGCCCTGACGGGGCAGTCTTATGGTCATTTGGGACTGAAAGCCCCGGCATCGGCAGCCCAGCTTGAACTGGTGGCGGAGGCTCCCGATGACTGAGTCACATATTTTCCCCATGCGAGTTTACTTCGAAGACACGGACGCTGGCGGCATTGTTTATTATGCCAATTATTTGAAATTTGCCGAGCGTGCCCGCACTGAAATGTTGCGAAGTGTCGGCATCGAAAGCGCTCGTCTCATGCGCGAAGACAACATCGCGCTTACGGTCAAGACCTGTCATGTGGACTACCAGAAACCGGCCCATCTTGATGATGCCCTGGAAGTCCATTCACGCATCACCAAAGTCGGTGGTGCCTCCTTGCACGGCGAGCAGAAGATAAAATGCAGCGGCCAAGAACTTGTCCATATTCAGATAAAACTGGCCTGTATGGCCATGGATGGAAAACCGGCGCGCATGTCAAATGAACTGCGCTCCACACTCAATACATTATGTTCAACTTAAAAAAAACAGAATGAGTAAATAATGGAAAATTCGGTAATTGATGCTGTCACGTTGGGTGGTTCTGTAGGGGACCTGGACTTCTCCATGTTGTCGCTTTTCTTGCGCGCCGATCTGGTCGTTAAATCGGTGATTATTATCCTGCTGCTGGCCTCAATCTGGTGTTGGGCGATCATCGTTGAGAAATTGCTGGGCATGCGAAAGCTCAATGCAGGGGCCTCGAAGTTCGAACAGGTGTTCTGGTCCGGAGTTTCTCTCGATGAACTTTATTCTCGCACCGGGGCGCAACCGAAAGATCCCATGACGGCGGTGTTTATCGCGGCCATGCGTGAGTGGAGCCGGACCGATACACCGGGTGAAGGCGATGCCACGGCGAGAGTTAGCTTAAGTGAACGCATCGAGCGGGTCATGCAAATTACCCTGGCGCGCGAGATGGACCGGGCCGAACGCTATATGACATTTCTTGCGACAACCGGGTCGACGGCGCCGTTCATCGGCCTGTTCGGCACGGTTTGGGGAATTATGAATTCATTTCAGTCCATTGCTGTTTCCAAAAACACATCCCTGGCCGTTGTTGCGCCGGGCATTGCTGAAGCCCTGTTTGCAACTGCTTTAGGGCTACTGGCGGCGATTCCCGCTGTTGTGGCCTATAACAAGTTGAGCCGGGACCTGGATCGTTACGCCGGACGCCTGGACAGTTTCGCCGGCGAGTTTTCGGCGATTTTGTCGCGCCAGCTTGATGAGCGCGCGAAAAAGGAAGGCAGCTAGATCATGGCGTCTATCTTAAATCGCTCCGGCGGCTCACCTCTGGGAAGTCGTCACCGTCGCCGACCCATGAGCGAAATCAACGTCACCCCCATGGTTGATGTGATGCTGGTGTTGTTGGTTATCTTCATGGTGACGGCCCCCTTGCTAACTGTTGGTGTGACGGTTGATTTGCCAAAGACCAAGGCTTCGACCATTGCTGGTGATGATGAACCACTTGCGATTTCCATCAATGCGGAAGGACAAATATACCTGCAGGAAACCATGATGGAGTTGGAAGGCCTGGTGCCACGTCTGTTGGCCATTACGGGGAACAATCCGGATGTTCGCATTTTCATACGCGGTGATAAGGAAATTGATTATGGCCGGGTCATGGAAATCATGGGAACGGTAAATGCCGCCGGTTTCAGGAAAGTGGCACTGATCACGGAACACTTAAGTACGCCGTCACGTAAGAAAAAGGCAAAGTAGTAACCGGGATGGGCATTGGCATTTTCATTTCTGTGTTTTTGCACTTGGGTTTGGTCGCCGTCGCCTATTTTGGCATTCCTTCTTTGCGTCAGGACGTCATGGTGGAAGCCCCGATTATGGTTGAAATCCTCAACGTCGCCGACGTGACCAACGCGCCGCAAAAACAAATTAAACCGGAAAAAAAGGCCAAGGCTGAACCACCAAAGCCGGAACCTAAACCAGAACCGCCAAAGCCCGTGGTCAAAGCCGCACCTGAGCCGAAGCCGGAACCTGTTCCCGCCCCGAAGCCTGAAGAAGTGGCCATCGTCCCGCCACCACCGGAAGCGAAACCCAAGCCCAAGCCCAAGATAAAGGCCAAAGAAAAACCAAAACCGGAACCCAAGCCCGTGGTTAAAGAGAAACCAAAAGCGCCTGCGGCGCTGGCTAGGATCAAACCAAAGCGTAAGCCCAAGCCGCCGGACGCTTTTGCCTCGGTCCTGAAAACCGTGGCTGCCTTAAATAAGCAATCGGCGCCAAGTAAGCCGGAAAAACCAAAAGAGAAAAAACCAGAGCCCAAATCTAAGTCTTCATTTGAAGAGCAGATCGCCAAGGCACTGGGTACTAAACAACGTAGCTTTGATCGGTCCCAGGCAATTTCCATTAGCGAGATCGATTATGTGCGCCAGCAAATTACCAAATGCTGGAACCCACCAGCCGGGGCAAAAGATGCCCGAAACATGATTATTGAAATTGCCGTCTCGATGAATTCTGATGGCACTGTTCGTGCCGCCAGAATAAATAACACGGGCTTGCAAACTGATAGCTTCTTGCGGGCCATGGCGGAAAGTGCTTTACGTGCGGTCTTGAACAGACACTGCCAACCGTTCAAATTACCGCGTGACAAATTTGATCGCTGGAAAACAATGAAACTCGTATTCAATCCCAAGGAGATGCTCGGCGGATGATAGTTCCAAGGTGGAAACAAATTGTGCGTATGGGGGGGCTGGCGGCTCTTGTGTTGACAGCTCTCAGCTCTCAGGCTTTTGCTGCTGAACTGCGAATAGATATAACGCAGGGCACTGTCGAGCCTTTGCCGATCGCCATTACGGACTTTGTCGGCACCCGTCCGGCCGAGCAGGAATATGGACGTAATATTGCCCGGGTAATCGCCAGTGATCTGGAGCGTTCAGGCTTGTTCAAGCCCTTGGATAAAAGGGCTTTCATTCAAAGCAAGCAGGCCTTGGGCACCTTGCCCCGGTTTGGAGATTGGCGGATTATCAGTGCTCAGGCACTGGTTCAGGGCCGGACACAACTCGTTGGCGACGGTCGTCTTAAAGTAGAATTCCGTCTGTGGGATGTTTTTGCCGAACAGCAAATGCGAGGGCTTGCCTATTTCACCGCGCCTGATAATTGGCGCCGTGTCGCTCATATTGTCTCTGATGCTATTTACAAGCGGATTACTGGTGAAAGTGGTTATTTTGATACCCGAATTGTCTATATCTCCGAAACTGGTCCACAGAACCGTCGGCTCAAGCGTTTGGCGATTATGGATCAGGATGGTGAAAACCATGAATTTCTGACCGATGGCAGCACCCTGGTTTTGACGCCACGTTTCTCACCGACTTTGCAGGAAATTACCTACCTGTCTTATTACGGTAATAAGCCGCGGGTTTATATTTTCAACATTGATACGGGCCATCAGGAAGTTCTAGGTGATTTCCCCGGAATGACGTTCGCGCCGCGTTTTTCGGCAGATGGTAAAAAAGTCATATTGAGTATGGCCAAGGATGGTAACTCCGAGATTTTCACCATGGACCTCAGAACCCGGGCCACCAAGCGTCTGACGACTCATTCAGCTATTGATACGTCGCCCAGTTATTCACCGGATGGTAAGTTCATAACCTTTAACTCAGACCGGGGTGGCTCTCAGCAGCTTTACGTTATGAATGCAAATGGTCGAAACGTTAAAAGGATATCCCATGGCAAGGGTCGGTATGGGACGCCCGTATGGTCGCCGCGCGGTGATTTGATTGCCTTTACCAAATTTACAGGCGGGCGTTTCTATATTGGCGTCATGCGTCCCGACGGGAAAGGTGAAAGACTTCTGGCTGAAGATTTTCTGGTTGAAGGTCCTACTTGGGCGCCAAATGGCCGGGTGCTCATGTTCTTCCGCCAGGATCGCACGAAAAAAGACGGCAGCGGCGGCAAGTCAAAATTATATTCAATAGACTTAACAGGGCATAATGAGCGCCAGATGATCACTCCGATGGATGGTTCTGACCCTGCATGGTCACCCTTGATTCCTTAAGCGCTGCGGAGTATATTTTTCACAATCATTTTGGGTATTTGTAAAAAAACCCTTGGATTTAAACTTTTTACTCTTTAAGACAAATGCTTAGAGTAATTAATTAACAGTTTTCACGCGATTTTCGCGATGGCGGCTCGTCTTATATAAATCGCTTCGGCGAGGGAGAAAATAAATGCGCTTTAACATCCTGGGCATGATTGCGGCAGTAGCCCTAGTAGCGGCCTGTGAAACAGCGCCGACAAAGGAAGATGCAGCTAGCGGTTCCGGTGCAAAATCAGGCCTTACAGAGGCCTATGCATCACCAGCGCCTGTTGGCCCGCGTATGGGTAGCCAAGAGGACCTGGTTGTGAACGTTGGTGACCGTGTGTTCTTCGGTTTTGACAAATATAACTTGCAGGCTGAATCCCGTGGGGTTCTTGAGGCTCAGGCCGCCTGGCTGAAAAAACATGGTGGGCTTACGGTTATGATTGGCGGCCATGCAGATGAACGCGGCACTCGCGAGTACAACCTTGCTTTGGGTGAACGTCGTGCCAACTCTGTAAAAGATTATCTGGTTGCCCTTGGCGTTGCTGCTGATCGTATCAGTACGATCTCTTACGGCAAGGAACGTCCGGTTGCTCTTGGCTCGAACGAAGCTGCCTGGGCTCAAAACCGTCGTTCGGTTACAGCTATCAAGTAAAGGCAAGTCGCCTCGGCGATTGCTTGTTACCAGTTCAAGTTGATAGGGCGCTTGCCGTTTGGGTAAGCGCCCTATTTTCGCCTAAAAGGCGGCACAAACTGTTTTTCTTAACATTAAGATGTATGGAACAGCTCTAGGACCCTTAAAGATGATTCAGTTACGAAGGCGGGTCATGGCGACCCTTATGGTTTTATTTCTCGGGCTCATTTTTACGGTCCCGGCCTTTGCTCAAAGTAAAGACCTGAAACCTATCCTTGATCGCCTGCAACGTATTGAACGTGATGTTAAAACCCTGAACATTCAGGTTTCGCGTGGGAGCGCGGCCGGTGGTGAAACTATTGGGTCTCCGGCTGCAGCACGCATTGCGGTCAGGTTGACTGACCTTGAAGACGAGCTGCGTGCCACAACTGGCAAGGTAGAAACTGTCGCTAATCAAATCCAGGACATTGGTCTGCGGCTCGATAAGTTAATTGCCGATCTGGACTATCGGTTGAATGCCCTTGAAGGTGGCTCTGCCAGGCCTTCCAATACGGTCAGGGCGTCACCTTCTCCGGGCGGCGTTCAACAGGTGGCCCCAGGGGCAAGTCAGCCCGGGGTTTTAGGCACTCTTTCGCAAAGTGAAATGTCTGGCGTGCAGCGTAAAGATGGCGAAGATCAAAATGTTTCGACACCGCCTGCTGGAGCTGGGGTTCCCTCCAATGCTCAGGCCGGACAACCGCTCAAGGCTCCCGGAATCTTACCGGAAGGGACGCCAGCAGAACGATATACCCATGCCGTTGGTATGTTGCGTCAAGGGGATTACGAGCAGGCAGAAAAAGCCTTTAACGAATTCATGGTGGCGCACCCTGATGACGACCTTGCTGACAATGCCCGCTACTGGTTGGCTGAAAGTTATTATGTCCGGGGTCGGTACGTTCAGGCGGCGGAATTTTTCATGGCCGGTTATCAGGCCAATGCGTCGGCGGCAAAGGCTCCAGACATGCTTTTGAAACTTGGCATGTCCTTGTCCAAGCTGGATAAGAAAACAGATGCTTGTGCCTCCTTTGCCAAGCTGCTTGGCGATTTCCCGAAAGCATCAGGCAGAATTCTTAAGAAGGTTGCCCTTGAAAGCAAAAAGATCGGTTGCAAGTAGGGCCATGGCCCCCATGGATATTGATCAAAACCAAAAAACGGGACCGTTGGGCGATACGGAAATGGACGCCCTGATGACGGACCTGGGGCCATTTGAGGGTAAGCCGCATATAGCTGTTGCCGTCTCTGGTGGCGCTGATTCCCTTGCCCTGAGCGTATTATGCAAAGCCTGGGTGGATCGGCGCGGAGGTACGATCAGCGCCCTTAGTGTTGATCATGGTTTGCGCGAAGGTTCTGGTGCCGAGATTAAACAGCTTGGGAAATGGCTGGCCGCGCGTGGCATTGACCAAACGGTGCTGCGTTGGAAAGGGGATAAACCTGGCACAGGCCTTCAGGCCGCTGCCCGTGCCGCCCGCTATGACCTTCTGGGGCAGTGGTGTCGAGAAACAGGTGTCCTGCATTTATTACTTGGCCATCATCTGGAAGATCAGGCTGAAACATTTCTGCTGCGCCTGGGCAGTGCCAGTGGCATTGACGGGTTGGCGGGGATGGCTAGCATTGTAGAAAAATCACATATGCGCCTATTACGTCCCCTATTAAATATTCCAAAGGCCAGGCTTCGTGCAACGTTGAAGGCGGCGTCCCAGCCATGGCTTGAAGATCCCTCCAATAAAAACGAGGCTTTTGAACGTGTCCGTATTCGCAATTCCCTGCCAGAACTTGCGGCCTTGGGGCTGACACCGGTTGGAATAAGCGAGACGACAGCTCGCATGGCACGCGCCCGGGTTGCCCTTGAGGCCGAGGCCTCCTTGTTGCTTGCAACAAGTTGCTCTGTTGATCCGGCTGGTTATGCCTGTTTTGACGCGGTTGGTCTCTTTTCCGCACCCGATGAAATTTCCCTGCGTGCTCTGGCCCGCGCCCTTTTGTGTGTCGGGGCGGGCGAATATGCGCCGCGTATGGTAAAACTTGAGAAACTTCACGAAAAAATGAAGGCAGCGTCCCTCGAGCGTGTTGCAACCTGGAAAGGCGCTACCCTGGCGGGGTGCCGGATATTGCCGCTAAAGGGCACGGCGGGGGGAATGACGTTTCTAATGTGCCGTGAGGAACGCTCATTGCCTGCCGTTATATCTGTTTGGGGCGGCATGGAGATGGACTGGGATAATCGTTTCCGCCTTCATCTTAGAGGGCTGAAACCCGCAGAAAACAAGGGGACACGTCTGCAACCCCTGGGGCAGGATGGGTGGGCTGCCCTATGTGCTGAGACCCCTGCCATTCGCGGTGTCGGTGTGCCAACACCGGTCAGCATGACCTTGCCGACACTGGTAGATAATGAGGGGATTGTCGCCGTCCCTCACCTGAATTATCGCCGTGCCAATTTGAACAGGAACGACGTTGATTTCGCCAGGGCGGATTTTCACCCCAGACAAACCTTGTCAGGACCCGGCTTTACAGTTGCGAAATGAAATTCGATCATTATGTTATGGGTGTGCTATATAAAGCGGCGCTTGCTGGTTAGCGCCCGTTAATTCATCGAAAAGGAAGCGATTTTGAATTTTTCCAGGAATCTGGCTCTATGGGTTGTTATCGGCCTGTTGGTGTTTGCCCTGTTTAACCTATTTCAGGGGTCATCTAGTCAACGAGAACAACAGCCGGCACTCGCTTTTTCTGACTTCCTTACTTCTGTTGAAGGTAATGATGTCCTTGACGTTACCATCAAGGGTAACACCATTGTCGGACACTATCGTGACGGCCGCAGTTTTAGTACCTATGCGCCCAATGATCCTGGCTTGATTGAAAAATTGAGCAAGAAGGGCGTTAGAATTAGTGCCCAGCCTTCTGATGAAGGTGCGCCGACAATCTGGGGCATTTTGATTTCCTGGTTCCCCATGTTGCTTTTGATCGGCGTCTGGATTTTCTTCATGCGCCAAATGCAGGGCGGCAGCGGAAAAGCCATGGGCTTTGGCAAGTCGAAAGCCAAGATGCTGACCGAAACTGCAGGGCGTGTCACGTTTGAAGATGTGGCCGGGGTTGAAGAGGCCAAGCAGGAAGTTGAAGAAGTTGTTGAATTCCTAAAAGACCCACAGCGTTTTCAGCGCCTGGGCGGTAAAATTCCCAAAGGCTGCCTATTGGTTGGCCCTCCCGGTACGGGTAAGACCTTGTTGGCCCGTGCCATCGCTGGCGAGGCCAATGTGCCATTTTTCACCATTTCCGGTTCCGACTTTGTAGAAATGTTTGTTGGTGTTGGTGCCTCGCGGGTGCGCGATATGTTTGAACAAGGCAAAAAAAATGCCCCGTGCATCATCTTTATTGATGAGCTGGATGCGGTTGGACGCCACCGTGGTGCCGGTCTTGGCGGCGGTAATGATGAGCGTGAGCAGACCCTGAACCAGTTGCTGGTGGAAATGGATGGCTTCGAATCAACAGAAGGCGTCATTCTGGTTGCTGCGACGAACCGTCCGGATGTTCTTGACCCGGCGTTGCTCCGCCCCGGTCGCTTTGACCGTCAGGTGACGGTGCCCAACCCGGATATTCTGGGCCGCGAGAAAATTCTTAAAGTTCACATGCAAAAGGTGCCTTTGGCCCCCGATGTTGATGCCCGCACCATTGCCCGCGGAACTCCCGGGTTCTCCGGCGCGGACCTTGCCAATCTGGTCAACGAGGCGGCCCTGCTGGCTGCTCGTGCCTCAAAGCGTGTCGTGACTATGGCCGAATTTGAAGCGGCCAAAGACAAGGTCATGATGGGTACCGAGCGTCGCTCTATGGTGATGACCGAAGAAGACAAGAAAGCAACGGCGGTTCATGAGGCCGGGCATGCCATTATTACCCTGTACATGCCCGAAGCAGACCCCCTGCATAAGGTAACCATTATTCCGCGTGGTCGCGCCCTGGGAGTGACCATGTCCTTGCCTGAACGTGATGTGCTCAGTCATTCTAAAATCTGGTGTATTTCGCGACTGGCGATCATGTTTGGTGGCCGCGTTGCCGAACAACTTGTGTACGGTGACCAGCACTTGAATACGGGTGCGGGAAGCGATATTCAGCAAGCGACAGACATGGCGCGTCGTATGGTTACTGAATACGGTTTCAGCGAGGCACTGGGACCGCTGCGCTACAGCGAAAATGAGGAAGAAATCTTCCTTGGCCGTTCTGTTACCCAACACAAGAACGTCTCGGATTCAACGGCCCAATTGATCGATAACGAGATCAGAACCTTGATTAACGATGCCGAAAAAACGGCCCGCAAGGTGCTGACCAAGCACCGTAAAGACCTGGATATCGTCACCCAGAATTTGCTCGAATACGAAACCTTGAGTGGCGAAGAAGTATTGGCATTGACCAAAGGCGAAAAGATCGACCGTCCTGAAGACAATGACAATTCGACCGATAGCGGACACGCTTCTTCTGTGCCTTCCAGTGGACCGGCAAACAAAAGAAAACCGAAGGGTGGTATCGGCGACGTTGAACCACAACCAGGAAGCTGACCCTTTCCACTTTTGCCGGTTTGGACCTTGGGCGCCCCCTGATTTTGGGGGTCGTTAATGTTACACCTGACAGTTTTTCCGATGGCGGCGAGACACCTAGTTGCGAGCTGGCGGTAGAGCGCGCTTGCCTGCTTAAAGAGCAAGGTGCGGATATCCTTGATATTGGCGGCGAGTCGACCCGTCCGGGTGCCGAGCCTGTTTCCATTGATCAAGAATTGTCACGGGTTATCCCTGTCATCGAAGCCCTGGCGCGGCGCGGCATATGTGTTTCTGTCGACACCCGAAATGCCCCGGTAATGGCGGCTGCCCTTCAGGCCGGAGCGTCCATCATCAACGATGTCACGGCCCTTGAAGGCGATGCGCAGTCGTTGGGTGTCGTTGCGGCGAGCACGGCTTCTGTTATCCTGATGCATATGCAGGGGCAGCCAGGAACCATGCAGGACGCCCCAGTTTACAATGATGTCGTTACTGAAGTCGGGGGCTATCTGGTGTCGCGACTTAGGGCGTGTGAGGACGCTGGGATCAGCAAGGATCGCATCGCTATTGATCCCGGTATCGGATTTGGCAAAACACAGGACCATAATCTTGCACTGTTGAAGAACCTGGGGGCATTCGCCGCATTGGGCAGCCCATTGGTTTTGGGGGTGTCGCGCAAGAGCTTTATCGGACGCATTTCAAACGAAAGCGACCCGGCAAAACGCTTGGCAGGGTCGTTGTCAGCAGGCTTGGCTGGCTTGGCGCGGGGTGTTTCTATCTTGCGCGTTCACGATGTCTTGGAAACCCGCCAGGCACTGGATGTCTGGCAGGCTATAGAAAAGTAGACTTTTGCAACAAGTTGAAACGAAAAGTTAATTCCCCCTGATTTAAAACTGTCTTAAAAGAACCTCGGAATTCGAATCAGGAATACTGAAGACATGAACAGAAAACTGTTTGGAACCGACGGCATTCGTGGCACCGCCAATGCGGGATCAATGACCGCCGAAACGGCGCTTAAGGTCGGCATGGCCGCAGCGGCCCAGTTCACCCGTGGTGATCACCGCCACCGGGTTGTTATCGGCAAGGACACCCGTTTGTCCGGTTACATGATCGAACCTGCGTTGACCTCAGGCTTTGTTTCCATGGGGATGGATGTTTTTCTGGTGGGCCCCATGCCAACACCTGCCGTCGCCATGTTGACCCGTTCCCTGCGGGCTGATCTAGGGGTGATGATTTCTGCCTCCCATAATCCTTTTTATGACAATGGTATTAAACTTTTTGGACCGGACGGCTTCAAGTTGTCCGATGCCGTAGAATCTGAGATTGAGGCACGTATTGCAGGTGACATGAGCGGCGATCTGGCCGACCCGGCCAAACTTGGCCGCGCCAAGCGCCTGGACGATGCCCAAGGTCGTTATACGGAACACGTCAAGCGGACCTTTCCTAAAGGCCTGACGTTAGACGGTCTGAAGATCGTCATCGATTGCGCCAATGGGGCAGCCTACAAGGTGGCCCCTGACGTGTTGTGGGAACTGGGCGCCGAGGTGATTCCCATCGGCGTCTCTCCCGACGGTTTTAACATCAATTCGGAATGCGGCTCGACCTATCCCCAGACCATGTGTGAAACAGTTGTCGCCCATGGAGCGGATATTGGCATTTCCCTGGACGGTGATGCCGACCGGGTTTTGATTTCAGATGAAAACGGTCAGCTTGTCGATGGCGATCAATTGATGGCCCTGGTCGCCGGTAGTTGGTCTCAGGCAGATCGCCTGCAAGGCGGTGGCATCGTCGCCACAGTCATGTCCAACCTGGGGCTTGAACATTATCTGACAGGTATTGGCCTTGAACTGGTGCGCACTAAGGTCGGCGACCGTTATGTGGTTGAACATATGCGACAGCATGGCTTCAACATTGGTGGTGAGCAATCGGGACACATCGTGCTTGCTGATTATGGGTCTACCGGGGACGGCCTTGTCGCCGCCCTGCAGGTCTTGGCCGTGGCCATTCAATCAGATGGTCCGGCCAGTGAATCGTGCCGGCCTTTTGAACCGCTGCCGCAGTTACTTCGCAATGTCTCATTCAAGGATGGTCAGCCGCTGGATGATGAAGATGTCAAAAAATCCATCGCCGCCGGTGAAACAAGGCTTTCCGGCACGGGTCGTCTGCTAATCCGTGAATCAGGAACGGAGCCCCTGATCCGGGTTATGGCCGAGGGTGCGGACGAAACCCTTGTCCATGCGGTTGTCGGCGATATCGTCAACGCCGTCGAACGGGCGGCGGGTTAATCATGCAGGGCAGGGTGTTGATTATCGCCGGATCGGATTCCGGTGGTGGGGCGGGCATTCAGGCCGACATAAAAACCGCGACAGCGCTGGGCGGTTTCGCCATGACAGCCCTAAGCGCTTTGACCGCGCAAAATACTGAAGGCGTCACCGCCATCCATGAAGTGCCAACGGATTTCATTGCCGAACAAATGCGCGTCGTGCTTTCTGATTTGGGTGCTGATGCTATCAAAACCGGCATGCTGCATTCATCAGCGGTGATTGATACTGTCTCTGAAATTCTTGCCACAGTGGACGCCCCCATCGTTGTCGACCCGGTCATGGTCGCCAAGGGCGGGGCCGCCCTGTTGTTGGATGAAGCGGTCGCCGCCATGAAAGATCGCTTGATCCCCATGGCTCATGTTCTGACCCCGAATATTCCGGAGGCCGAAACGCTGACAGGAATCGCCATTACTGACCGTCAGTCCGCCGAACAAGCGGCAAAGCTGTTGTCCGACCAGGGTCCGCGCGCCGTTTTAATGAAAGGCGGTCACATGAGCGGGGAGGCCCATGCGGATACGGTAACGGATTTGCTGTTTGAAGATGGCACACTGGTCGAGGCCTTCACGTCGCCGCGCCTGGATACCCGCCACACCCATGGTACCGGGTGCACACTGGCATCTGCCATTGCCACCGGACTGGCGCAAAATTTAAGCATTCGAGATAGTGTCCAGCGGGCCCGGGATTATGTTTTTGAAGCTATTCGCACCGCACCGGGCTATGGCAAAGGCCACGGCCCGCTCAATCACGGGCACACAGTTTTAAAAGACTAAACCACCACCGGGCTTAATTCTTTCCAGTGGAAACGCGCATAAAGCCCTGTTCGGCGCGTATTGGAATATGCAGGAGATTAAAGATGACCGAAGAGCTGTTTCGTGATGACGGTTACTTGAAAGAATGCGAGGCCATCGTTACCGCAATACATGAAGGCGCAATTGAGCTTGATCGCACGGTCTTTTATTACACGAGTGGCGGCCAGCCGGGCGATGCCGGCACCGTGACGTCAGCGCAAGGCACCGTTGTCGACATTACCGATACTCACAAGGACCGTGACAGTGGTGCGCATTTGCATGTGGTGGCTGAAGGCGCTCAGGCATTATCTGTTGGCGACAAGGTGACGGCGTCAATAAATTGGGAGCGACGTCATCGCTTCATGCGAATGCACACCTGCCTGCACTTGCTGTGCAGTGTCATTGATGGTGGGGTGACGGGTGGTTCTATCAGTGATGGCAAGGGCCGCATTGATTTTGATCTGTCGGTCCTTGATCTGGATAAGGAAGCCATCGCGACTGAAATCAATCAACGTATTGATGAAAATGTTCCGGTCACATCATCATGGATCAGCGAAGAGGAAATGGCCGCCAATATGGATATGATCCGCACCATGTCGGTCAAGCCGCCCAGCGGTCAGGGCCGTGTCCGCTTGATTAATGTGGAAGGGGTCGACCTGCAACCTTGCGGTGGCACTCACGTCAAGGCGACAGGCGAGATTGGCCCGATCCGCGTCGGCAAGATCGAAAACAAGGGCAAGCATAACCGTCGTGTCAACTTGCACTTCGTTGAATAGAAAATGAGTATCCTTATTGATTACGCCCGGGGCGCAGATGATATGGCTCATATTCGTGAGCTGTTCACCCAGTATCATAAATGGCTTGGGGTGGATCTTTGCTTTCAGGGCTTTGAGAAAGAAATGCTCGAGCTGCCCGGAAAATATGCCGAACCACGGGGCTGTCTTTTACTGGCCCGAGAAGATGACGCCATTGCTGGTGGTGTCGGTTTATGGCCGCTAGATGAACATATTTGCGAGATGAAGCGTTTGTTTGTTCGGCCTGATTGGCGGGGTAAGGGATTGGGCCGTCGTCTCGCCCTTGCCATTATCGAGGAGGCGGGCAAGCGGGGCTATCAGGCCATGCGCCTGGATACTTTGCCGCAGTTGGTCGAGGCGCTGGCGCTCTATCGCAACCTGGGTTTTGTGGATACTGAGCCTTATTATGATAACCCGCAGGACGGCGTCAGCTATCTGGAGCTAGATCTGAGCCAGTAAAACCTGAGCTTTTTGTAAATAATTCGTTATCTATTTGGTGATAGCTTTGTAGCGCTAATATCTTGGTTGGCGTAGTGTTTGTGCCACATGACCGAATCCGGTTAGCATAGCGGCGCTAAGCACCTGTTGGTGGTTTGGCTGCCCGTGTGAATTGAGTGACGGGGGAGTATTCTTATCGTGAAAAGGTTGAATGTGTTGGGGCTAATTAAAGGACTCACCGTTTGTGTTGCTCTAGTCATTGGGCTTTCGTCCTGTGGTGGTGCTCTTACGCCTCAAGTTTTCCAGCAATCCTTCTGGGCCGGTGGCCCCACCAGCGACAATAGCTCCGCAGAGTTTGGCCTGGCTGAGCTCGGTAAGGGAAATTACATTGAAGCTGAAAAACACTTTCAGACGGCCTTGAAGAAAAATCCACAGGACGTCCATGCCCTGCTTGGTCTTGGCATGCTGTATCAAAACAATGGTCTTACCACCCGTGCCCGGCAAATGTATGAAGCCGTGCTGGCTATCAGGCCTGATGAGACCCAACAGTTCGTCGTCTGGAAAAGCCTGAAGACCCGCCCCATATCCGAAATTGCCAGTGTCAATTTGTCGCTCATTGAAAGTGGCGGTGTGCTGACATCTATGGGTCGTGATAATGCACCTGCGCCGGCAATGGCCCCTGTAGGCGCCCCTATTTCTGGTGCCCCCGTACCTAGTGCTATGACGGCACGCGGTGTGGAACAGGCACCCGTACCAAAAGCCTCCTTTGCCGAGGTCACTATGCCCCGCTTTGCTGAGGCCAATAGTAATATAATATCGCGCTTCCAAACCCTGATTTCCTTGCGAGATCAAGGCTTGCTGACAACCGAAGAATTTAATACCCGCCGCCAGGCGAATATTGGCGCCTTGTTACCCCTGACATCGCCACCACCAGCAGCGGGGCTTGATCGGCCAGTGCCCAGTACGCAGCAAATTTCCGGACGCTTGCGCGCCATTGGCCGCGGCTTGGAAATGCGTGCGATTTCTGTCGCCCAGCATGCGTCGGAACGGGCCATGATTCTTGATGCCATGATGCCGGCAGCACCAATTTCAGTGGCCAACCCCGGGAGGCCGCCGCAAGGCTTGTTACAAGCCGCCGACAGTGTTCGCTGGCTTGAGCAGTTGCGTGAAGGGAGCCTGATCACATCTGATGAATATACCCGTGAGAGGGCAGCCATCGAAGGGCATATGAGCCCTGCACCTGCTATGCCAGCCATGGCACCAGCGCCCGTATCATCTAGTCCTGCGGAGATGGAAGCCCCGATGAAATTGAGCGGGCCACAACCAGGCATTCATCTGGCATCTTATAAATCGCGCAAGGATGCTGAGCGTGGCTGGTCCCAATTGCGCCGTGCCCACAAGAGCGAGCTTTCATCCCTGCAATCTGAGATTAGTGAGACCAACCTGGGTGCCAAGGGTGTCTTCTTCCGCCTTAAGGCTGGCCCATTGAGTGATAAGGGAGTTGCCCAAGCATTGTGCAGGCAGCTAAAAACCCGTCGTCAATTCTGCGAAGTTACTTTCATTAACGCAGGCTAGTTTAGCCAACGTTCTGTTTTTTCTGTTTCATTTGATTTTGATCAAGGTCACTCTCTGGCCTGTCTTCTATGATTCCTGACAGTTATTCACTTAGATAAAGGAAGGTTGAGGACGATGGCTAAATTTTTGGTTTGGAGTGATGAATACAAGACCGAGATTAAAACGATTGATAAAGATCACGAGAGACTGTTCAAGGCAGTTAACGATCTTTACGACGCCTATGAAATTGATGACGCGAATACTCACTTCGCCGATCTGTTTGATCTATTGTCAAATTATGTAGATTATCATTTTGATCGTGAGGAAGAGGCCATGCGCGGCATGGGTTATCCGGGTCTGGAATCTCATCTGGTTGGCCATCGTGAATTGACGGCCACGGTCCACGAATATGCAAAGATATATCGAAACGATCCAGGGGCGATTTCGCGCAAGGAAATCCTGACGTTTCTTGGTAACTGGTTGTCCGGTCACATCTTGAAAAGTGACATGGCTTACGTCCCTTATATCAATCCAGAGAAGCAAGCCGCTACAGGCTGAGTATCTCCCGCGCTTCACTGGTACTGGCCGGGTGGCGGTTGAATTCAGGGCAGGCATCGACGACCTGCCCGACCAGTTCCGCATTGCTGTTGGCAAGGCGGGTCTTGTCGAATTTCAAGTTATCTTCAAGCCCTGTGCGGACATGGCCGCCCATCTCAAGACACCAGCGCGCTACCGTTAATTGATGGCGACCAATGCCAGCGGCAGTCCAGGTGGCGCCCGGCATAAGCTCGTTTAATTCGGATATACCAAATTCCAGAATTTGGCGGCGGGCGGGCAGGGCGTTGGGAATGCCCAAAACGAACTGTATATGGGGCGGGGCTTTAATCAGGCCCCTGTCGATCAGCGTTTTGGTGTTGTAGAGCATGGCAAGATCGAAAGCCTCGATCTCGGGCTTGATGTTGTTGTCGATCATGATCTTGGCCAGGCCATCAACAAGCTCGGGGTGATTGTCATAAATCTGTTTCGCGAAATTGACCGAACCGGTCGCTAGCGACGCCATGTCCGGCTTAAGGATCAACGGTTTGCCGCGTTCATCCTGGCTGCGTCCACGCCCACCTGTGGAAAGTTGGAAGATCATGCCTGGGCAATGCTTTTGTATACCCTCCATCAGGGCGGCGAACTTGTCCGGATCTGATGATGACCTCTGGTTTTCATCCCTGACATGGGCGTGAACCAGCGAAGCCCCTGCCTCAAACGCTTCCTGGGTTGAGTCAATTTGCTCGGCAATCGTGACAGGGACAGCCGGGTTGTCTTCTTTGGTTGGTACTGCACCGGTGATGGCGACAGCTATAATGACAGGTGTGGTCATGGGCTTTCTTGTCTTTCTATCTTCAATTGAATTGAAACAGTTGAATTGATGCAACTTGATTTTGCAACAATTGATTTATAAGCAGTAGTGTTCTGTCTCATATCAGGCATACGGCGCACTTGATATTTAATTTTCGCACTTGAAAATGCAGGTCTTTCTTGGTGATTGGGGCCTGCATCGGCCCGATTTGGCCTGTGTTTACTGGGCTGATGGCGGAATTTCTGCAGCCGGGGCGGGAAATTCTTCGGCCCCTTTGGGTGACACCGTAATGGTGACCTTGGCCCCGCTCAAGGTGGCCCTGGCTATCTGGATGGTCGCCACCCTTTCGCCGCGGATATAGGTCATGACGCTGATATCCGAGCGAACCGAGGTAATTTCCTGCCAGTCAAAGCCGGACATTTCCTGCTTATAGAAGTCAAACATGTCGTTTGAGCTGTGCGAAGAGGCGATCACTAAACGGCCGATCCAGGCATCATTGCTGCCGAAGACCAGTGTTTTGGCCATGTTCAGCTCTGCTTTGACGGGCATGGGCAGGTCGGGGAAGCGAGAAAAGGAAGCCTGAGAGGGTGCTTTTCCATCGTCTTTTGCGCCATCGGGTGACCCTATTGAGCTCATTTGGCCAGAACAGGCCCCAAGCGCCAGCGATACAAGCAGTACAAATACTGTAAATTTGAGACTTTTCATTTTCGTATTTTCCAAATATTCAAGCAGGAACAGGCGCGACGGACGAATCGATTGCTAAATTCTATAACACTTCAGGGGCTTTATGCCAGTCGTACAGAGGCATGGCAGCCCGGATTTCGCTGGTTTTGTGCGCCGCAATAAGATTGTTTGTAATTGCCGCTCTCTGGAGTCCTGTTGCAAGGTGTATTGAACATGGCTATAATGGCAGAATACTTACGGTTTCCGGGCTGTTTGTAATTTTTCGAAGAAAATTCATTTTAAGGTTTGACAGGGTGAACTGTCGGGCCTATAACCCGGCCTCCGCGACAAGGTATGGTTCGCCCAGCAAGTCGCGGTTTTGTTTGCTCTTTGACATTGTGAATATGATTTGGAAGGGATGCGCAGGCGGCGGTCTGATGGTCTTGCACTATTAAGACAATCGCTAAAGTGTGCATTCTTTCAAGTTACGTAAAACGTAATACGAAACATGTAAGTTTGTGCACAGGATTGCTCTTTGTTTTTTCCCCGAGGCTTCGGCCAAAAGGAATTTAACTTGAGAGTTTGATCCTGGCTCAGAACGAACGCTGG
>Ga0055584_100000051_pt1 | contig 100382 bp, 71 predicted proteins | sample OSDHelmetaG_FD_58716 | JGI IMG/M metagenome (GOLD analysis project Ga0055584, IMG submission 58716) | Pelagic marine sediment microbial communities from the LTER site Helgoland, North Sea, for post-phytoplankton bloom and carbon turnover... | ecosystem: Environmental > Aquatic > Marine >... | reverse complement strand
GATCTGAATGGTATTGCGATTGTCATTCAGTCCGACCCCAAAAGTATTACGTACCAGATCCCAAATTTCCTTAAAATTAAAGATTGGCATTTTGAAACAGTTTTTGGAGATGCTGTCTCCTTAAACAAGCCCCGACCCAAGACTACACGGGTTACAACTTGATATTGACTGGCCAGGATAGCCGCAAAATGTAGTTGGGGTTAAAGCAGAAGAAAAGTAACCATTTCTTCTAAATAAATGTCAAACATGTGATTGGAGAGCCCGCAATGAAAACGATCTTCACTACTGGCCAAGTAGCAAAGATCTGTAAGGTTGCACCCCGCACGGTTAGTAAGTGGTTCGACTCTGGACGCCTGAGAGGATACCGGATTCCGGGATCTCAGGACCGTCGAATTCCTCGTGAGCACCTTATTCGATTTCTTAAAGAACACGGCATGCCATTAGGTGAGCTGGAAGATGAAGCAATGGGCAAATTGTTGCTCGTTGGGGCAGACACTCAGGTTCGAGCAAGTCTTGATGACCTGATGGCTACCGAAGACTTCAAAATTGAATACGCGGTAAGCGGTTTTGAAGCTGGTATCCAGGCAGAATCTTTACATCCCGATTGCGTGATTGTGGATTTTGCTATGGGTCGCAATGAAGCTCTGATGATCGCTCAAAACCTGCGACGAAACAAAGACTACACGGATTCTGTTCTAATTGCCCTGCTGAGCGATGAAGATAACGCCAGCGGATTTGATAGAACATTATTCAACGAAACCTTCCGGAAACCATTTGACGCTGCACTGTTGGCTGAACGGATTCGGACCCTGGTTGGACGAAAAAAGCAAATCGCCTAATGACGGGCAGGAATGCCCCGTGGTGAGATTGCTAGGGACGTGTAGTTCTCGATATTATGGACGGTGTCGAGAGAACGGCCCACTGGTCAACCAAAACAATCGCAAAGGGATTTGCTGGTTTGCGTGAACGAATTGACCCGGCTAAGAGGTAAGACTCTTGGCCGGGTTTTTTTTGCGCGCTTGATGTCCGATGGTAAGCCGATATGAATCTAGTAAACAATCATCGAGGAGACGAAAAGAAAAAAGGGGTCTTTGACTCCCTCTGGTCCCTGCTGTTTTCACTCATGGCCTTTATGCTCGTCGCCGCTCAGCTCGATTGTGCACAGGATCTGGCTGGCACCAGCGCGGGTCCGGGATTGACCGTCGATGAACCATTTAACGTCAGTCAGGGCGTGTTTCTCGTGCGGGCAATCCAGGTCTATGGCCTGGGTATCTTCTCTCCCGAAAGCGTGCGAGAAATCGTTGAACATCCCAACTATCTCCCCGATCATCCTCCTTTGGGTCGATTGCTGATTGGAATCGCGCACGAAATGGTCTCCTGGTTTGCGGGCGTTGACAATCGGCCATTTGTCGTCACCTATGGTCGCTATGCTTCCGCTTTCTGTTTTGCCTGTCTTGTTTTCGTAGTCGGGCGATTTACTGCCATTCATTATGGACACAAAGCGGGTCTGGTGGCAGCCGTTTCGTTGATCTGTATGCCGCGCCTGTTTGGACATGCCCATCTGGCGGCGCTGGAAACTGCAACCGCGCTGTTTTATGTGGCCGCAGTCTTAGCGGTTGTGCATTTCTGGAACACCGAACAACCTCCCACAAACAAACGCGCCTGTGGGACTGGATTCTTGCTGGGTCTCGCATTACTGACGAAAATTCAAGCGATACTGATACCGATTCCCGTGATCCTCTGGGCGTTTTGGAAGTGGCGCCATAAAGCGATTGTGCCTTTACTCTGTTGGGGAGGTGTCGGCGTTCTGATTTTCTTCGCCGGCTGGCCCTGGCTCTGGTTTGATCCAGTGGATCGAATCGGTGAATACCTGGGAAGAACCACCGAGCGTGCAGCCATTTATATTGATTACTTCGGAGTGAAATACGCAGACCGGGATCTGCCCTGGCATTATCCCTGGGTCATGTTTTTCACGACGATTCCCATCGGCCTGTTGGTCCTGGGTTTTATCGGCTCCTTGAAATTCGGTCGTGCTCGAAAAGACGATCCACAACATCGACCCACTGGGGAAGTTCTGCTTCTGCTTTCTTTGCTGTGGCCGCTACTGTTATTTACGCTGCCGGGGATCACAGTCTATGATGGCGTGCGTCTGTTTTTAATGGTTTTTCCTTTGACAGCAGTACTCATCGGCGTCGGGGCAGTCGCAGCCATCGACTGGTTACAGAAACGCCTTCCACAGAAGTTGGTCACCACTGCATTTGGATTACTGCTTCTGACGCAAACGTACGCAACAATTGCGTATGCTCCCTGCTGGCTCAGTTATTACAGTTTATTGACAGGCGGATTGAAAGGTGCAGACGCCGCGGGTATGGAAGCGACTTATTGGGGCGACACCATTACCGCAGAGATGTTGACGCAGGTAGTCCAGGACGTTCCTGAAAACAGCGTCATTCAAGTGGTGCCTGTTTTGCACCCCGCCTATCTGCAAACCATGCAGGAGACACCCGAACTGAAACAGAAGGGGATACGATTAGTCCCCTTCGAATCAGAGAGGCCCGTTTCTGAATACGTGTTGTCCTTTCAACGAATTCCCTACTTGCCGAAAATACTACAAGTGCGGCAATCGGATGCATGGACCCCGATTACCGAAATCACCAGACAGAATGTCCCTCTGGCCCGTCTGGTTCGTTTGAAGACTTCTCGTTAAGTTTCTATTTGTCAACAGGCAATGAGGGATGGAACCCTGCAATTTTACAGGGAATTCGATACAAGCCACTCCCCGCGGTGATGTAAAGCATGGAAGCTTCTTTCCCAATACCGAACGTGCAGTTGGTGGGCAGCGTAGGCGTCGGGATGTATGCCAGCTCTTTTCCCTCGGGAGAAAACACAAGGATGCCAAAGCGGCTTTCTGCGCGGAAGGCCGCGTAGATGTTCCCTTTTTGATCGACCGTCATGCCGTCAATGCCCGTCTCTTTTCCGCCGAAGTCGGCCAGAATCGTTTTCTTACCGAGCGACCCATCTTTATGAATGGGAAACGCGTTCAAGGTCATTCGCATTTTCGGATTTTTGGGTTTCTCTTTTTCCAGGCCGGAAACTCCATTGTCGGTTTCCGCAACATAAAGCGTTTTACCATCCGGAGAAACCACTGTCCCGTTCGGCTTGCTGATATCAGTCGTAGCACGGTGTACGGTTTTCGTTTTGGGATCGTAGCGGAAGACACTCATATGATCGAGTTCCAGAGGTTCTTTGCCAACGTAACGGGGGTCGGTGAAATAGACCCAGCCTCGTGGATGCACAACCAGATCATTGGGGGCGTTGAATTTCTTCCCCTCAAAACGGTCCACAATGCATTTGACTTTTCCTTTTTTCGAAATCTGAGCCAGGCACTGTTTGCCATTGTTGGCACCACAGGCTGCCAGCATTTTTCCTTTTTGATTGAACATCAGGCCGTTACTTTGTCCGCTGTCTGAACTGAAGACGGTTGTTTTTTTCGTCGCAGGATCAAAGGCCATAATTTTTCCCAGGCCGCCACCAAAGTTAATATCGCTGAAATAGATGATGCCATCCGTGTCAACGCAGGCACCTTCAGTGAATCCTTTATCGACCCAGAGTTCTTCCAGTTTCGATTGCGGAGAGACAATGGATGAATCGCCAGACGGAGCAGGTGTCGCTGCGTAGACCATCGATCCTGCAATTCCTGAAAAAGCCACCCCCCATACAATGATGTGTTGCCAGTTGATCATAGTTTGTACCTCTCTGCCGATGCGATTTAGATAAAGATTGATTTTTTAGATTGGTTACAACATCAGTTAGTCTTCACATTTTTGTATCTTCAGTCAAGTATCGATTTCATCTGGAGTCTCGCTGGCAGGTGCATTTCGATTATTGCGGACCAGCCAGAGTGACGGCACCGCCAATACAGCTCCAGCGATTGGACCAACGATATACAGCCAGAGCGATTGTAAATTTCCGCTCACCAGTGCAGGGGCCAATGATCGGGCAGGGTTCATCGAGGCACCAGAAATCGGTCCGGCGAACATCGCTTCCAGTGCAATCACCGATCCGATGGCCACGCCTGCCAGGATGCCAGTTTCCTTTGCGCCCGTACTCACGCAAAGAACAACGAACATCAGCATCCAGGTCAAAACTCCTTCCAGTATCAAAGACTGCATGTCACTCCCTGCAGGAAGCGTCATGCCATAATTAGACAAACCGGGAAAGAGCAGCTTTAATAACAGACATGCGGCCATAGCACCAATACACTGGCAAATGATGTAAGGCACCACTTCTATTCCAGGAAAACGGCGGGAAACCCAGAAGGCGATCGTCACCGCCGGATTGATATGGGCACCAGAAATTTCCCCAATGGCATAGATGATTGATGTCACCACCAGTCCAAACACAAGTGCGATGCCGACGTGGGTAACCGTTCCCTGTGAGACCTGATTGGTGACGATGGCACCCGCTCCTGAGAACAGCAGGATGAAGGTACCAAAGATTTCCGCGTAATATTTTTGCATCAGTGGATGGATTCCTGATTGCGGGTTTTATGTTTAATCGTTTTCAGGGCGTTTTGGATTGAGCCAGTGTCCGGAAGGATCGGAACCCGCCACAATAACTCCTTTAGCGTTCCAGTCCATGCCTGCTCTCACCTCCGCAGCACAATAGCGCAGTGTCAAACCACAGCGTCTGCGATCAGATTGATTGGCTTCAGAACCGTGGAGCAGCAAATCGGAATGGATCGAAAATTCTCCCGCTTTCAGACTGTCATCAACGGGGGTACCATATTGCTCCGCATTGTCGATCGTCTGGTTGAGCACATTGTCTTCATGGGAACCACTGGGACGATACGTCATGTGACCATGATGATGGCTGCCGCCGATAAAACGCATGTTGGCATTTACAGGGTCCGCATCATCTATGGCCAACCACACGGTGACAGCTTTGGAAGGAGACAAAGGCCAATAGCTGGCATCCTGATGCCAGGCAACTGATTTTCCATCGTGCGGCATTTTGCAAAAGAAATGAGAACCCCAGGCGATGACATTTTCACCCAGCAGATCCTTCACATGCGCCACAATTTGGGGATGCGTCAGCAAATCATAGACTTTTCCATATTTCATATGCGCGGTACTGATGGAATAACTGTCTCCACCCGAGGCGATGACTTCTTCCAGCAGTCGGTCAAAGTACTCGCGATTCTCCCGCACTTCCCGTTCACTGAAAACACTGATATTCCGCAGGTATCCATTCCGATTGAATCGTTCAACCTGATCGATGGTTAAAACTTTTGGGTCGGTGGTTGTCGAAGGATAGAATGTCAGATCTCGTTCAATCTGCGACAGCTCTTCTTCCTGGGGGACAGCCTTAAATTCTTTGGATTCAGCCATGGTGTGTCTCGTAGTGTTAAGAAAAAAGGTGAATCAGTCATGAGCTAGAGCGACCTTTATTGTAAATAGGGCTCGACTCAGGAACAACTTAGAACAGTGAGATCTCGTCTTTTTACGGGAGTCTTGCTGTTTGGCTGAGAAGTGGAAAAAGTCTTCACAGAGAAGTTTCCGGATGAAGCCTACTTTAAGTGTAGTCGTGTTGAGAGGAAACTTGCTTCCAGGACTGAGTTCAAAGCAATAGAACCTTGGATTTGTCAACCTTGGAATTGAGGGCTGGGAGTGTTGTTTCGGTGCATCGTTGTCGCACTCAAGTAATCTCGATCACCCCCAAATTCAAAAATGAGGATCCACTAGGATGGTTTCGTCGTTTTATCCGGCTTGGGCTTGGGTTTGGAAGTGGATGTTCTGCGACTGGTTTTGGCAGCCAGTCCTTCCGCCGAGATCAGTTGCACCAGATCTTGAGAGCTCTGATCCATTTCCATTACCAGTGCATCGACGCGACCTGCCAGATACATGTACATGATCAGTGAAGGAATCGCAATTCCCAACCCGAAAGCTGTGGTTAACAGCGCCATCGCAATTCCTCCCGCAAGCGATTCGGCTTTACCCATCGCACTGCTGTTGGCAATTTCATTGAACGCCAGAATCATCCCGATCACGGTTCCCAGCAGACCCATCAAAGGTGCGACGGTCGCCACTCCATTAATCACTCGCAGATGCTTGCGCAGTTGAGACAATTGGCGCTCACCACCGTCGATGATTGCCTGTTCCACTTCGACACTCGGTTTGCCCCATTTACGAACGCCATGCGCGAAGACCGAAGAAATCGGGCTGGGATTTTCCTCGCAGAGCTTGAGAGAGGTGCGCGCGTTGAGCTTGCCTTCCTGAAGTAACTTCAGGAAGCGGGTGACAAAGTGTCGCGGAATCACGCGACCGGTTCGGAGAATGACCAGTCGTTCGATAATAAACCACATGGAGATAATGGAAGCGATGACGAAAGGCAGCAGAAAATATTTCAGCTCCTTAATAATGCCTTCCGGCGTGGAAGGGACTCCCGTTTTGCGTTTGGCTGTCTGGCCCGCTTCCGGAAGTGGTCCATTCGGGTCTTTCACTTCGACCAGCTTACCATCAATCTCTTCGACCACTTTGGGTAACCGTTCCTGTGCTTCGGAAGAAAGTGGGAGCAGGAGCAAAAGGAGCACAGGAATCATCACAAGTTTCAGCAGCATTTGACGCGACCACAAGTGATGAAGGCGATCCACGGACTCTCGATTCTGGCTGCTGATAAAATTGTTCATGCGTTATGAATGTCACTCTGTAATAAACGGGAACAAATACAAACGATAGTTTCTGTTCTGACCCGGTCTTAGTTTATAACAAGTCTTGTTTGAACTGAGTATTCTCAGACCCCAATCGTGAGACTTTGGTAAGACGTGCTTTAGTTTACGTCAGATTTGCTTTCCCGTCGAGTCTGGAACCCGATTTCCCCAACGGTCATTGAAGAAGAGGAACGACAAATGGCAAAGCAGATTAGGGGCTTTTCCCTATTCGGGCCTGAACTGCTTTGACTCGTTCTTTGGTACGAGAAACCAGTTCATGCTCAGGGAAACGCTTCAAAAAGTCCTGATACGTCTTTAAAGCCTGATTCCATTCGTTCAGCGCTTCGTGGCACATGCCGGCTTGAAACAGTGCAGGAGCTTGCCATTCGGGAAATTTATATTGAATGTCGACCTGCAAATACGCCAGAAGTGCAGCTTTGAATTGTTCCTGGATCATCAGGGTTTCTGCCAGAAGGAACTGGCACTTGGCTGCCGTCTCGGTGCGTCTGCTGTTTTCCGATTCCGTAATTTTTTGAAATACCTTTCGCGCCTCCTCAAACTTTGCCTGATTTTTCAGACTGCGCCCCAGTACCTCTTCCGCCTGATAGAGGAAGGGGTTTTCAGCATCCCAATCGCGAAAACGATCCACCGTTTTCTTGACATCATCATATTTTTTCTGTCTGAAATATGTTTCTGCTAACAGGACCCAGGCACGTGGATACCAGGCAGCCTGACTCAACTCCTTTGTTTTCTTGCTGTCGACGAGCTTCAATAATTCCGCCTGAGCAGCATTGGTCTGGTTTTGATGCAAAGCCGCTTCTGCCTTATGGAATCGCGCAAAAGCAGCATACTCATTTTCAGGAAATCGTTTGAGTAATGCTTTGGAATATTTTTCGACCAGATCCCATTTTTTGAGCTCCAGATTGATTTCGATCAACCGATACAGCGAGACCTCTTGCACTTTTTCATCTGACTTGGGGGAAGTTTGCAGTTCTTCAAACGCTTTCGCGGCTTCTACCAGTTTTGCTGCGATTAAATCACTTTCTGCCAGACTCAATCGGGCGTTGTCAGCCAGATCACTATCCGGTGTCTCTTTCACCAGTCGCCTGAAAATGGCATCAGACTTTTCAAATTGTTCTGCTTCGTAATTGATCAAAGCCCATTCGTCAAGAATTTTGTCCAGGTTTTCCACTTTGGGAAATTTTTTCAGCAACGTTTCATAGGCCTGATTCACTTCGTCAATTTTATTGAGCTGAAACAAGGTGCGTGCTGCCTGTAGACCAGAGAGCATGGCATACCGTGAAGGGGCGAATTGAGCCAATGCTTTTTGATAAACGGCAACAGCGGCATCCAGGTTCTGGTTGTTTTCCAGACTGCGTCCCTGCATATAAGTGGCTTCTGCAGTGAGTGGACTGTCCGGAAATGTTTTCACGAATTTTTCAAAATTTGTCGCCGCTGGTTGATATTCTTTCAATTGAAAATGACTCCAGGCCAATCCTGAAAGACCAGCCGGGTATTCTGGAGATTCCAATCCAGACTCAACAATTTCCATGAAGAATTGTTTGGCCCGTGCCCATTTCTTTTGCTCGTAGTTTCGTTCTGCTAATTGACGGTAGGTTTGAATTAACAACTCAGCATTCGGTTTTCGCGTCTTCAATTGACTGACAAATTGATCGACCTCCTGCGGTTTATCATTTTTGGCAGTTAACAGAATCAGATTAGCGAGTATCTGATTATACCTGGCCTCATTGGGAAACTGTTTCAAATATTCTTTTGAGAGCGTCTCTGCATCGGGATATTTTTTGAGGGAATTAAAATTGTTGCTTTGCAGAATGAGTGCGTCTGCATATTCACTTAATTTTTTGTCAGCTTTGGGATCCTTCAAGTAAGGTTCCAGAACTGCAACCGATTTTTCATACTGTTTTAACCTCTGATAGGTTCGCGCCAGATAAAGACGCGCCAGCAGTTTTGTGTTCTCCAATTCGGTTTGATCAAGCACGGTCTGGAAATGTTTCACTGCTGCCAGAAGGTCTTCTTCTTTCCCTTTCTGGTCGCGAATACGGCCTTTCAGGAGTTCCTGATGCAGTCGCAGACCGCTCTGTGGGTACTCCTTTTCAAACCGAGCCGTCAATTTTTCTGCCTCTGCCAGCTGGTCTGTCAGCAATGCGGACTCAATGGCAAAATGCAGGCTGTCGTCTGCCAGATCACCTTGGGGCGATTGTTTTACCAGCTCAAGAAATAAAGGCATGGCCAGCGCTGGCTTACCAGATTGGAGCAGGGTATCTGCCAGTTGATAGGTTGTTGATTCTTTTTGCTTCGGGGTGGGCTTTGATTTCAGTGCCTGTTCGAAAGTGGCAATCGCTTCCGGCAATTGATTCGCACCTTTCTGGCTGACCCCTTTCCAGTATAATGCATTTGCCGCCTGCTTTGGATCTTTGGCCACGAATTCAAATTGTTCAACTGCTTTGGCGAATTGATTCAGATCGTAAAATGCATAACCGGCATTCAGCCGTGCGGTGATACCCAGAGGACTTTCCGGAAATTTCTGAGGTAATGCCAGAAACGCGTCTGCTGCTGCTTGAAATTGTTTGCGATCGAACAGGGATGTAGCCAGAGACATTTGTGCGTCGCTGGCACGTGAGTGATTTTTTTTATCCGCAATTTCCTTGAATCGTTTCTCCGCTTCAGCGGGTTGTTTATTCTGCAGATATGCCGACGCAAGACCGAATTGTGCATCTTCCTGCATTGCTCCTTTGGGATGACGTTCCAGTGATCTCTGAAAACTCTTGATCGCCATGTCCGGTTTGCCGCGCCGGAGAACGACATCGCCAAAATAAGGGTAGGCCCATTCCTCCAGCGCGTGTTTCGGATAGAGTTTGAGAAACTCCGTAAATTCTTTGTCCGCCGCCTCCAGATCATCGAGCAGATAGCTGCATTCACCAATCCGGTAGAGTGCATCAGGCAAGTTGTTGTTTTTGGGATACTGTTTTCTGAACTCCCGCAGAACATCTCTGGCTTCTTTATATTTCTGCTGATTCACAAGTGTGAGGCCAAGATAAAATTTGGCCAGAGGAACGTTGGCGTGATTCGGGTGATTTTTCAGATATTTCTGAAATGTCTCTGTTGCCAGTTCCCAGCGATTTTGTTTGTAGAGACCGATGGCCAGTTGAAACTCATCGGAGGCCTTATCTGCCAGACAAAATTGGGCGGGCAGCAGCACCAGCATCAGCAAGGCCAGACAGATCTTCAGACAGGTTTTGTCGAAAGGTGAGTCAGAGATAAAAGAGAGCCGGTTTCGGTTATTCATGTGATTGGAATCGTAAGTTCGATCTAATAGAGTAAAGTGACTTTCTCTCATATTATCGTGTGTCTTCAGGTAGAGGCAAGCGGCGTTGTGAAAATCTCGCTTTACAGCAGCGAAAACCGGATGTTTCCACCAGAATGTCTCCACAATCCGACCCTGTAAATCTCCATTCAGAACAATGTTGAAACAATTTAGTAATCTGGTTTTCTTTACAGGCTTTCTGAGTACAGGTCAGCTTCCCTGTAAATGTTGATCAGCGAAATTCAGGTATTGCTGCCAGTCATAGTCGGTGACATTATGCTTGCCGGTACGAATATGGTAACCCATACGCTGTTTGATCGGCTGATTGACTTTCGGCATCTGTTTGGCACCGAAGCCCGATGTTCCCAATAGTTTGTAGGCCGGCTCTGCATGCAGCACAGATAGAAATTCTCCCTTCGGATCAGCCCATCGGTCTTCAACGGCACTGGCCACATACACGGGGCGCGGTGCGACTAACGCAACCAGCATGTGTTGATCAACGGGCAAGTCATTTTCTTTGTCGATGTATTTGTTGAAGTTGTCACAGAACCAGTGCGGGAATGCGTTATTGATCACATTCAGAGTTTCCCCGAAACGGCGTCGGCTGAGCGCGGCACCTCCGCAACCGGAGTCATTGGAAATGACCAGCGCAAATCGCTGGTCCTGCGCACCCGCCCAAAGTGAAGTTTTCCCCAGACGCGAGTGGCCTATCACAGCGACCCGTTCATGGTCGACTTGAGCATCGGTTTCCAGGTAATCCAACGCGCGACTTAAACCCCAGGCCCAGGCTGCAATCGTGCCCCATTCATCGGGTGCAGGTTTGGTTTGGCCCTGTTTATAAAACAAGGGGTGGACGCCGTTTTGAAAACCATCATCATAATCAGGATCAATGTCGCCGCAGTAAATGGCGACCAGGCCGTATCCGCGATCAAGAATCTTTTCAATCGCCCAGCGCGAAGCCGAGGTGCCACGCGATTTTTCAGTCGCCCGGTTATTTACAATTGCCTTGTCTTTGTTCGCCCGCATCCATTGAGTGGAGAGGGTGATTTCAGGATCGTTGGAAATCGTGTGGTTGCCATAAAAATTCAGTCCCATGAAAACCGGTACTGGCTTCGTTGCTTTGGCAGGCAGGAAGATCAACAGGTCCATGCGTGGCCCTGTTTTTTTGCCGGTAAAATAAACAGAGACTTCTTTGCGAATCGCTTTGCCATTCATCGCATCATTTTTTTGTGAAGTGACTTCAAACAGCATGTTTTGTGGCGGTGCGGGACTTTTTCCGTAGACTTCATTTTCAAACAGGCTCAGGATTTCGGGACGCCTGACTTTCCACCAGAGTTCCGCTGAATCCACTTTCTTTCCGCTGGATGTTTTCAAGAGAGCAGGCAGCGTATATTGGGGGATCTTTGTTTCATCATAATTCGGTTTGGGTCGTTCTGCCTGTGTTGGATGACAAATCAGGCATGCACTCAACATAATCGACGTGATAAGGAATAATCGTTTCATCTTGTTTATAGCCTTTGTTCTGATCAGGATTGTTCTCAAACCCAAATTTGGCGATGGTACCGGCAACCTTTCAGGTTATCATAATACTGACAGAACTTTCAAACCCGTCTTATCATTCTTGTGAATTCTTACAACGATTGGTGATATGAAATCAACAGAGTCCAGGCAAAACTGGCTGTTTTATTATCTTCTGGTTCAGGGCATGGCTGGCACCTTCTGGTGGATTCTCCTGTTTCAAATGCCCGAAAGTCGCGTCTGGTTTCTCTCCGAACAGCTTCCGGAACAAGTTTTGATTTCCTTCTGGAGCCTGTTTCTGTTTGTAATTCCCGCGCTTCTGATCTGGTTCGAATCATTATTGGGTTGGAGCCGTTTTCATTTTTCAGAGCAGCAATTTTGGGGAATGATGCTGTTTATTCTGGGAGGGAGCCTGGGCTTGACCAGTGGTGCCATGATGGGAATATACGGCCGAGGTACTCCGCTTCCCCTTGATGCCGCACCTCGCCTGGTGGTTGTGGGGCCCTATCGCTATGTACGCAATCCAATGGCCATCGCCGGATTAACTCAAGGTGCCGCTGTCGCCTGTTATGCTGGTTCCTGGCTCACGCTCATCTATGTCGTCAGCGGTTTTTTTCTTTGGAATTATTATGTAAGACCCATCGAAGAACAGGATCTTCTACAGCGCTTTCAGAATGAATATGCCACCTATAGAAACACCATACGGTGTTGGATTCCCTGCTCTCAAGGCTATCAGCCTCCTTCTTCGCATAGAGAGGATTCGGATTGAATTGACAAAAATATTCCTGAATCTCGTAATCTCTAGCGAGAATCGTTAAGATAGCTCCGAAGAAATAGCATGTTTTACTCAATGGCGCTGAGAAGTGCCCGGATACCACGTAATGAAAAAATTGTCCCAGGCAGAAGAAATTGATGAAATTCGCACTTTAGTGCGTAAGAGCGGTTTGCGAAGTACCTCGGCGCGGATCACCGTCATTCAATTTCTTCGAAAGGCAACTTCGCCACTCACACATGCGGAGATTGCTGAAGATCTGACTCCGCTGGGCTTTGATAAGGCGACCGTGTATCGCAATCTGATTGATCTCGCTGATGCCGGTCTTGTGAAAAGGACAGAACTGGGAGACCATGCCTGGCGGTTTGAATTACGTAATCCGGATGAGCCAGAGGATGAGCAACACCCGCATTTTGTCTGTACCGAATGCGGAAGTGTTTCCTGCCTGCACGATGTTGATTTCAATCGATCTCAAAATAAGCAATGGTCTCAGGTGGGAACAGTGAAGGAAATTCTCCTGAAGGGAATCTGTCACGAATGCGAAGACAATTAATCGCAGTTTACGTGCGCTTAATGCTTGTGATCATGATCATGTTTATGTTCGGCTTTCGTCTTCGATGAATCGTGCGCGTGGGTGCCATGATCGTGCACGTGGCCCGGTTCAATAAAGCCGATTCCATAAGCCAGCGCGATTCCCAACAGCAGCACAAAAGAGAGTCGAAACCGATTATGCGAGTGAAATTCCATTTCCGGTAGAAGATCACCGAGTGAGATACAGATAAAGACACCCGCTGAAAAGGCCAGGGCACATCCGATGATCACGTGCTGATTACCAGAAAACTGTTGAACGCCCAGGAAAAATAGAATCGCTCCTAAAGGACACATCATCGCAAAGCCAATATTGACGGCGTTTCGCCAACCGGCAGACCAGCCGCCAGCTGCCATTAATGAAGTAATGGAAACCGCATCCAAAGGTTTGTGCAATGCAATGGCCAGGAAGGTTCCCAGACCGAACAGAGAGAGAAATACCTCGTGGTGTTGCTCGGCGATGATACTGGCTCCCAGTGCCAACCCATCGATTAAAGTGTGCAGAGCCAGTCCTAAAGCGATGCCGACCCAGCTCAATTTGTGTGAATGAGCATGAGAATGCACGGGGGCATGCGCGTGGTGGTGGTCACAGTCATGGTCGTGGGCCTGATCTTTTTCATCATCATCCAGTTCCACGGTCCCATGCTGGTGAAAGTGAAATGTACGAAGCAGAAAGAACAGCACCAAAATGCCTGCCATCATCCACCAGACAGCGCGATCAATCGATCCCATCTCGGCGACTGCATGTGGCAGCAGATGAAACACGCCGATGCCCAGCATGAGTCCGCCTACAAAACTAATCAAAGTTTCCATTCGCGTATGTGTTAAGCGGATCATTGAAGGTAACCAACCACCCAATAGCGATGAAAAAACGATCACTGTGCAATAAATTCCCAACAGACTGTAAGCCCATGTGTTGCCTTTTTGTGTTGGGGTTTCGCCATTGATTGCAGCAACGGTCAGGGAAGTGCTTTCCACCACCGAATTCGGGGGACCTGGTTCCGCTGCCTGAGTGGCATGTCCAATGAAAAACCCGGGGGCAATCAGAAAGAGGACCAGCGGGATCATCAGCAACAACAGCGTTATTTTGACGTCATTTTTGAAGTGGGAAAGCGGTTTCATGAAGTTAAAAAGCCACCTGAGATCCAGATAGAACGCTGATATTTACCAGATTTCCAGACATGGAACTCGGCTCACATCGTCACTCATTTATTGTAATAGCAAATTAGTTGCGATTGAATTTAGCTATTATGGAAGAGCATCGCAAGTGCGGTCTCTTGCTGTATTCGGGAAGAATCTGAACTTTTGATCGTTCCATACTCTGAGAGCCTCAGTTCACTCGAAGTATCTGCTTCCTGAGGCTTCCCAGTGTGATATCACTCAACTGGCGCGGATTAGTTCAGGTATTCATAAGCGTTCGCATGATAAAGTGTAACGGTTAGGTATTATTTCGGGCTTCTAACGGCTGAGAGCATGATTGTTATGCCCATTCATCGTTTCTTAATATTTGCTCAAAAAAGGAACAGCCGATACTACCAGCATAATCGGACTATCCGCGCATATCGGCACAGATAGTAAAATTAGTACAAACCGGCCCGAAATGGCTTCAGGGCATTGTATCAATCAGGGACTTAAATGCTTAAATTTATTAAATTTGCTGGTTATTTACTGCTGTTCGGAACCATCCTCCGATCTCAGAGTGGCTTCGCAGAAGACACCACAATCAGCTCTGCCCAAATCGAAAAACTTCTTGAGCGATTAGAAGCAGCCGAGAGTCGTATTCAGGAGCTGGAGCAAACAAAGCAGTTACCAGCCGCACCACCCAAACTAAAAAAAGCGGGCAGTGGCGTGAATGACTCGGAAGAATTGCTGATCAGTAATTTTCGGAATACTGCGGGAGATCCAGTATTTGAAAGCCGCCTCTCCAGCCTGGAAGAGGACTGGAAAAAATTCAGTGATTCTGAACAGGCGAAAAAAGCGAAAGAGGCCTCCAAGTTAACGACCATGAAAATAACCGGTCGTGTTCATCTGGATGGCTGGAATTTCACAAACAGTACTCCCGGTATCGCAGCATTCAATAACCCGGCAGCCCCGATGGATCCGGAAAATAACCTCGAGTTCCGTCGCTTACGTATGGGGTTTGCAGGCGACATCAAAGATAACATGCTTTACAAACTGGAATTTGATTTCGATGATGCGAACGATCCTACGATCAAGGATGCCTATATCGGCTTTAAGGAACTTCCCTTCTTTCAAACACTCTTGATTGGTAATCAAAAACGTCCCTTGGGTATGGATCACCTAAACAGTAGCCGTTATAACACCTTTCTCGAGCGACCATTGGTCATTGAAGCCTTCAACCAGGATGCACGCCGACTGGGGATTGCTTCTTACGCGGTCTCTGAAGATGAAACCTGGAACTGGCGCTATGGTATTTACGAACTCGAAAATATTGCCAATGATTCTGGCTACTCTGGCGACGCAGGACAATATAGTGTCAACGGACGTCTGGCAGGGACTCCCTGGTACGATGAAACCTCTGGCGGACGGGGTTACCTGCACCTGGGGATAGCCGACATGTGGGCCAAGCCGGATGGTGATGTCACCGCGACTGCCACGAACAGGAATGATGCCCGCTTCCGTACACGTCCCGAAGCGCGTTCTGGCAGTATCCGTTGGCTGGACACCGGTGCTATTGCCGGAGCAGACTGGTTTAACACACTTGGTTTTGAAGCCATGTTGAACGTAGGGTCATTCTCCGTCGTCAGTGAATATCAAGTTACCAAAGTCGGCCGTGGTGGCGATGGACCTGATCTGACTTTTGATGGTGCCTATGTGCAAGCGGGATACTTTCTGACAGGCGAGTACCAGCCTATTAACCGAAGAACAGGCACCATTGCACGAGTGAAGCCCCTGGAAAACTTCTTCTGGGTGAATACCTGTGATGATGATACCGCCAGTGGTTGGGGAGCCTGGCAGGTTGCCGCCCGCTATTCTTACCTCAATTTGACGGATGGAGATATCCGTGGTGGTGATGAACGAAACTGGACTTTGGGTTTGGTCTGGTGGTGGAATTCCCATGCACGTATGCAATTTAATTATGTGCATGCCGAAATTGACGACCGTGGTCCCATCGATGGTTACTCTGGCGGTAAATCGGACATCTTTGGTGTCAGATTCTCGACCGACTTCTAATAGAAAACCGACATCGGATGCACGTCGTTGATTTTATTCAAATAAAAAAAATTCTCAGGAAATGATATGATGAAATATTTTGGAATCGTTTTGCTGGCGATCACAGCCACAGGCATCGGAGTGCAACAGAACTTTGCAAACTCCCAAGCGCCCTGTTGTAACAAAACCAAGGCAGCCTGTGGAACCTCCTGTTGTGAATCACAGGGATGCAAAACCTGTCGGCTGCATGTGGAAACTTTAAAAGTCAAAAAACATTGCTTCAATGTCGAGTGCAAGGAGATCTGTATCCCTCCCGTGCGTTTTCCGTGGCAGAAGTGCTGCGAGTTAAAATGCGGTAAAATTAAAACAGTTCGCGTCCTGAAAAAGCAGGAATACACGTGCGAAAAATGTGGTTATAAATGGACTGTCGAATGTCAATGTGGTTCTTGCACTTCAGGCAAATGTGAAAATGCTGTTCAAAAGTCAGTTCCAGCTACTGCCAAACAGCCACCGCGGGTGCCCGCGTTCTCTATCAGAAAGTAAAAATCTGGAACCCTTGTCTGATTCTGATGACAAGATCAGTTGAGGTTTATTAGTAATTCGATAATCAGAAGTGTCTCCTCAACATTACATTGCGGAGGCATTTTTGGTGAATGAGCACACGATACAGCAACAGAGCCAAGAAATTTGCCTCAGACTTGTATTCACACTTTCAATAATAAAATGATCTGACATAATAAATGGTCTCTCAGAAGTATCTCAATTTGGGATGCTGTCCCAGTGAACTGATTATTTCTCCTCTCATTTCTGATTGATTGTGTGGCATCATGATATGTATCTCAGTGACTCCCGAATCCCGTAATTTTGCTAAGGTGGACATTCTCAACGCAGCAGCACAATCCGATATGGTTGAACTCTGCCTGGATCGCCTGATTAAGACTCCTGATATCGGAGATTTGATTTCCGGTTTTGATGTACCTATTCTCGTCTCCTGTCGTCGACCTGAAGAGGGAGGCCAGTTTAAAGGGACCGAAACCGAACGCATCAATCTGTTACGCCAGGCGATTATCGCAGAACCGGCCTATATCGAACTCGATCTGGAAACTGCGAAGCAGGTTCCGCGATTCGGAAAAACAAAACGGGTCATCAGCTATACAAGTTTGAAAAGACCCCTGAACGAAGTGGATGATATCTTCGATGAAATGGCAGACGCCAAGGCAGATATCATTAAATTCACCTGGCCAACTCCCACATTGCAAACAGCCTGGCCTTTGCTGGCTGCCATCAGTCAGAAACGGGAGATCCCGGTAGTGGGCCTGGGACTGGGACCGGCTGGCATCACGTTTTCCCTGCTGGGAGTGAAGTATGGTTCGCCCTGGACCTATGCCGCGCTCGAAAAAGGAATGGAAGCTTTTGATGGTCAACCGACGGTATCCGAGTTGGACGAGGTATTCGGTTTTCAGAAAATTTCTTCGAAAACGAAATTTATTGGTGTCGCCGGATTGGGAGTGGCTGAACGACGTACCATCGAGGTTTTCAATAAAGCCTCAGAGAAGTTAGGCCTGGATTACATCTGTCTGCCATTGGTAATCAATGACTTCAAACAGATTCATAAAATGCTGGGGATTTTAAAAATCCGTTCGCTGGTAGTGAGCCCGCGTATGGGGGAATTTATTTTACCGCTGGCAGAACATCTGGAAGAGTCTTCTGAAAAGACCGGTTATGGCGATCTGCAGTTAAATCAACCCGATGGCTGGCATGCATACGACACGGTCAGACGAAGTGCCGTCAAGAGTCTGGAAGCAAGCTTCGAAAAGAAAACACCGGGTGCGAAGAATGTGTTCCAACGCAAAAATATTCTTGTTGTGGGGAAAAGTGGTTTGACGAAAGCCATTGTTTACAGTCTCTCACAACAGGGAGGCGTTGTAAGTGTGACCTCTGATAATGACAAGGCCGCACAGGGAATTGCCCGTACATTTGATGTGCGTTATGTTCCGTTTGCCAACTTGTATGATACTCTGACTGATATCGTGGTGCAGACGGATCCGGAATTAGTACTGGGGAGTGGTAAGACGCAGTTGAACGCCGCGTATCTTCGCGAGAGTATGACTGTGATGGATGTCAGCCAGCTTCCCGAAGAGACCGAGCTCATGCGGGAAGCAGAAAGCAGGGGCTGTGAAGTGGTTTGCGTCGACGAAATTTACCGCAAACAACTCAATCAGATTTTCAAAGCGATTACGGGAGTGGAAATTCCAGGAGAGGTCTTTGAAAGTCGCAGCGATTACACACGGTAACGAGTGTAACGAGAAAAGAAATCATAAGCACCAGCATCCCCTTGGCTTCATCACACCACGGGTGGGCCCGAATGCAATTCGGGCGGTGCGCAGCGAGCAGGAATCAGCCAGATTAAATGTTAAGAAAAATCAACATCAACAAAGACACGGCTCTCTTTTCAAAGTGTGAAAAATACCGCTATATTCTCACGCGGAATTTTCTCAATTCAAAACGTCCCCATTCAAAACCGGGCGTTTGCAACTTTATCATGCTGAACCCATCAACGGCGGATGCAGAGAAGAACGACCCCACTGTGGCGCGCTGTTGTAAGTACGCTCAGAGGTGGGGTTACGGGGCACTCATCGTGACGAACATTTTTGGTTACCGAGCGACTGACCCCAAGGAGATGAAGGCACAGGAGGATCCCGTCGGTAAACAGAATATGAAGTACATTTATAAAGCAGCCTCGGAATCCGACTTCATCGTCTGTGCCTGGGGGACACATGGAGGCTATCAGAATCAAGGCCGTGAAGTCGTGGAGATGCTGGAAGAAATGCAGGGTAGAATGCACTGTTTAGAAATCACCAAGCACGGACACCCCAAGCACCCTCTCTACTGCCGAGGCGATTTAAAACCGGCAACATTTCAATGACCGGGTAACGCGAATTGCCCGGTCATTTAAACAAAGAGTCATTTCAATGAGTCCTGGTCTATTTAGATCGGGTCAGGAGTCTTCCTGCTTTGCCGTCGATTGCGTTTGCAGTAATCGCAGGCCGTTGAAAATCACCAGCAGCGAAGCACCCATGTCAGCGGCAATCGCCGCCCATAAGGAAGCATGATTTAGAACCATCAGCACTACAAACAACACCTTGATACTGAGTGCAAAGATAATGTTCTGCCGGATGATTTTCAGCGTGCGATGCGAGTGCCCAATCAGCCAAGGGATTTTGGTCAGATCATCAGTCATCAAGGCGATGTCCGCCGATTCGATGGCAACATCACTGCCGGCAGCGCCCATCGCTATTCCCAGGCTGGAACGGCTCATGGCGGGCGCATCATTGACTCCATCACCGACCATGGCCACATGCTGAAATTCATTGACCAGCGATTCGATCGCGGTGACTTTATCTTCCGGCAGTAATTCGGAAAAGACTTTATCGATGCCCACTTCATCTGCGACCGCCTGCGCCGTGCCACTATTATCGCCGGTTAACATGGCAACGCGTTCAATGCCGCTCTGATGCAACTGGTTGATTACATCTGCCGAGGTCTCGCGAACACGATCTGCCAACGCGATAAATCCGCAGACATGCGATTCGTTTCCGATCACGACCACAGATTGCCCGGCGTTCGAAAGTTCCTCCAGCTGCTGATGCACCTCGGCAGTTTCTTCATTTCGCTCTTCCAGATAGCGATGAGAACCCAACCAGAACTCGCGGCCACTAATCAGAGCGGTTGCGCCTTTGCCCTGAATGATCTGGTAAGAGTCTGCTGGTTGATACTCAATGTTTCTTTCTGCAGCCGCATCGAGGATCGCCAGCGCCAAGGGGTGATTGCTATGCGCTTCCAGTGCCGCTGCGCGTTCCAGCAATTCTGTTTCGGTGTGACCATTCAGCGGAACGCATTTTGTCACAACTGGTTTTCCGCGGGTCAGGGTTCCCGTTTTGTCCAAAGCCAGCGCTCTCAGTCTGGCTGGAATTTCGACAAACACGCCCCCTTTGATCAACACGCCATTTCGGGCTGCCGCCGTCAGAGAAGCAACAATGCTCACAGGCGTGGAAATCACCAGCGCACAAGGGCAGGCAATCACCAGCAGAACCAGCGCGCGATAAAGTGAATCGTGCCAGGTGATCTGTAAGAGAGTCGGGAGCGAAATCAGAATCAGCAAGGCGATGGCCATCACAATCGGCGTATAGATTTTCGCGAATTTCTCGACCCAGAGTTCAGAGGGCGCCCGACGCGTCTGTGCTTCTCCTACCATGCGAATGATTTGTGCGAGGATCGTATTTTCCGCCAGTTTGGTACACTTCGCTTCCAGCAGACCATCACCGTTAATCGTGCCTGCGAAAATTTCATCATCTGCCTCTTTCGCAACCGGCATCGATTCCCCCGTAATCGGCGCCTGATTGACTTCACTCTCTCCGGTGATCACGCGACCGTCCAGCGGAATTTTTTCGCCGGGTCGAATCAGAAAGAGAGTCCCGATCTCTACCGACTCCGGGGCGACCGTTGTTTCATTTCCCTCAGCATCCCGAATGCGGGCAATCGGAGACGACAGGTCCATCAGCGCAGCGACAGCTTTACGCGCGCGTCCCACACTCCACGCTTCCAGTAACTGTGAGAAGGCAAACAGAAACGCGACAGCCGCCGCTTCGAACCACTCATCAATAAAGAGCGCCCCGATCACAGCGATGCACATCAACAGATTCATGTCCGGGCGCAATCGCTTCAATGCAAACCAGGCTTTGGGAAGTACAAACCAGATCCCCGTCAGGATGGCTCCCAGATATTGCAATCGGACAGGAAAAGGCATAACGCCGTCGATCGCTTCTTCCGCACCCAGCGCGGCACTGATGCTGCCCGTTAAAAAAACATGTGTCAAAAAAGCAGAACACAGCATGAGGCCACTCAAACTGGTCAGCAGGGTTCTGCCTTGTCGAGACCAGAATGTCGCGGGCGTCGAATCTTTTTTTTCTGCATCCCAGAGTTCGGCGCGCATGCCCGTCTGATTGATGGCCTGAATGATCACTGTTGAAGTCACATCCATTGATAACGGTTTTACAGTCATTCTTCGATTCAGGATGTCAAAAAACAGACGTTCTTCGCCACCAACCAAAGAAGAGAGCTCACGTTTCAGAATGGAGACTTCTTCGACACAATCCATATCCTGTATTTTGAAGATGAGTTCAGTTGATGTTTGTTCCATGAAATTCAATATTCAGAATAGTAAATGAGTAGTACATGTACGCGTTCTAAAGTGTCCGAATGACAAAATGATAGCAACTTGTTAGAAGAAAGAATAACATCGGTTTTTTTCTTCGCAAAAAATCTGTAAAAGACTTAAGATCGGTTGTGGTCACATTGAAGGTATTATCATGGTTGACTCTTAATCAGCCCCTGAAAAGTAAGACTACCACTTATATACGATCAAAGGATAAATATGAGTAAAGACTATTTCGCTGCCAGACAAAAGAAATTAATCTCACTTCTGAAACGGTCAGGAGCAGAAGCTCTGCTGGTCACCAGTGAGACGAATGTCACCTATCTTACCGGCTTCTATGGCGATTCCAGCTATTTATTAATCGGCAAGGATCAAACCGTTTTGACCAGTGATACTCGCTATACGATTCAAATCGAAGAGCAGTGTCCTGGTCTGGATGTTTACATTCGCAAATCAACCGAGTCGATGACAGCCGCTCTGGAAAAGGTATTGAAAAAAACAGATCTTGGATCGGTGGGCTTTGAAAGTCATATTATAACCTGCGAGCTGTTGGAATCATTACATGGCCTCACACCTGCTCTTCAGTGGAACCCCCTTTCCAATCTGGTAGAAGATTTACGGATGGTAAAAGATGCTTCCGAAATCGAGGAAACCCGTAAAGCAGTTCAACAGGCACAAAAAGGCTATGGTGTGTTACGTGCCCTATTGACTGAAGAAATGACGGAGTTACAGGCAGCCCACGAATTAGAACACGCGATGCGCCGGTTTGGTGCCCGGCAGGCAGCCTTTGATCCCATCGTCGCGGCAGGTGAACGAGCTGCCCTGCCGCACGCGATGCCTTCTGAGAAACGAATTGGAGAATCTCCCTTCTTACTGGTTGACTGGGGTGCAATGACACAAAAAGGCTATCGAAGTGATTTGACGCGCATGATCGTCCATGGGCGACCGACAAGCAAGCTGGAAAAAATTTACAACACAGTGTTGAAAGCACAGTGTGCTGCCATCGAGGCCATTCGACCGGGAGCCACTTGTAAAAAAGTAGATCAGGTCGCTCGAAAAGTCATCGACCAGGCCGGCTTTGGTAAATATTTTACGCATGGTTTAGGGCATGGGATCGGCCTCGATATTCACGAAGGTCCCCGGTTGGGAGGCAATTCCACCACGGAACTAAAACCAGGCATGATTATCACAGTCGAACCAGGCATCTATCTTTCGGATTGGGGCGGCGTCAGAATAGAAGATGATATACTCGTGACCCGAGACGGCCACGAAGTTCTCACAAGCGTACCCAAAGAGTTTGAGTCTGCGATGTTGTAAATTTTTGACAACAGAAGAGAAATGACACGTTACAAATGTAGCAGAATTTATAATTACAGATCAGATTTGAATTCTTGATTCAAAATGCCGTTGTCGGGAAAGTTGGGAAAATGAAGTTTATAAAATTGCTTTCGGTATTCACGTTATTGGGCTGTTCGGTTGTTTTCGGCGCAGATGCTGAAACGTTGCCCCCATTACAGGAAGGCCACGCACCCCAAAACTTTGAGCAGATGTGGGCTGGCTTCGATCCCCGCGCAGAACCACTGGAAGTGGAAATACTCAAGGAATGGGAAGAAGAGGGCGTCGTATTAAGAATCGTGCGTTTCCGCATTGGAGTGTTCAAAGGCAAGAAAGCGACTCTCGCAGCCGTCTATGGTTTTCCAAAGAATATTATTGGTACAAACAAGCGATTGCCCGGGCTCGTTCAGATTCACGGCGGCGGTCAATACGCCGACTACAAAGCCTGTCTACTGAATGCCAAACGGGGTTATGCAACGGTTTCCATCGCCTGGGCAGGTCGGATCAGTGCGCCCGACTATCGGGTTTCACCGGCGGAGGTGAAGCTGTTCTGGGACGGCAAGACCGATGATCCCGCGTATAAAATTACCACCGACTGGGGCGCCTTGGATGGATATCACGCTCCCGGTAGAAATCCGGGAAATCAGTTTCCCAGCGCAAAATCGGCTGCATGGACTCTTGATACTGTGGAATCACCACGCAACAGTGGCTGGTTTCTTTGTGCGCTCGCAGCGCGGCGGGCACTGACGTTCCTGGAACAGCAACCAGAAGTCGATCCGGACAGACTGGGTGTCTACGGACATTCGATGGGGGGCAAGTTGACGGTCATGACATCGGTTGACCCGCGTGTGAAAGCGGCCGCCCCCTCCTGCGGCGGGATCAGTGATCGCGATAACGACAGCCCGCTATTTCGATCGACGATAGGCGATGATGTGAGTCTGAAAAAAATCTCTTGTCCGATTGTTTTCCTGAGTCCTGCCAATGATTTTCATGGCCGTATTGGCGATTTACCTGCAGCAGTAAATGAGATTTCCAGCCAGGAGTGGCGCGTCACCTGTTCGCCTCATCATAATCATCAGGACACCGCGGAATACGAAGTCGCCACGCTGCTTTGGTTTGACCGGCATTTAAAGAACTCTTTTGAATTCCCAAAGACTCCCGAAACGGAACTGAAACTTGATACCGCAGATGGGGTGCCTCTGGTGACTGTGCAGCCAGATCCCTCTAAAAAGATTGTCGCAGTTGACATCTTTTACACGCAGCAAGGTAAGGCTGGTGAGACACGTTTTGATCGTGAAATAACGATGCATCGTTTCTGGCATCATGCCGCGCCTACCGAATCGGAGGGACGCTGGACCGCCCGACTGCCAGTGCACTCCATTGATAAACCACTCTGGATCTATGCCAATGTCCGATATCAGTTGGACAGCCCTGTAACGGGTGCGGGTTATTACTACGGAGCCTACACGGCTGAGACCTTCAACTTGTCCTCCCTGTTGCAGATGGTAACCTCTGATGAACTCAAGTCGGCAAAGGTTCGCGCGACTCTGAAGCCTTCTTTGATGGTTGAGGATTTCAAAGGCGATTGGGAAAAAGAATGGTTTACCTACAAACCCTCTGAATGGGCACGCACGACACACAAAATCAACGATGATTTATGGAAGGCACCCGCGCAGGCGAAGCTCGCAATGAAGGTCCGCGCAGCGGAGGCGAATCAACTGGTGGTTCTGATTGATGGCTACGCTGCCGAGGTAAAAATCAGCGGTGGAAAACAATGGCAGGAGGTCGTGCTGTCTCCTCAGGATTTTCACAATCTCGAAGGCGCGTCATTGCCAGGCTGGCAAAAGATCAAGCAACTGAAGCTCAGCCCGGCAGAGCGATTACGACCAAATCGTGGCAGTAAAAAAAAGGCGCGCATTGTGGGAAAGAACTGGCGTGGTACCAACCCCGAGTTCCGCGACCTGCGCTGGCAATTGCCAGATGCTTCCGATAAAGACACGCAATCGAGCCTGCTTGATATTTTTCCCGGATCAGTCGCGGAGACACCTGCTGACAGGCAAGGCAAAACCGTTTTCTCGTCGCGATACACTCCCAGCGGCAGCTTATGGGATCCGCGACTGGATGAAAAACAGGTGTTTCATTTGGCGATGGCTCATCAGCAAGATGCTGATAATTCATTCAAACTGCGAATGGGAAAAGGGGGGCAGATCTATTCACTGCAAGGTTCCTTTGGCGAAAGTGTACCGCCTTCCTGGCGCGCCGCAAACAGTCACATTTCTCCATTCAATGATGAAGTGTGGCAGTTCGTCGCTGTCGCAACTCAATATAATGGTGTCGAAGCGTCACAGAAAGCGGGCGATCTTCCAGAAGAGACCGTCGCTCGCATGAAGGACTCTGAATACAAAAACAGTTTTTTTATTCATAATTCGGGGGCGTACATCCCCGGTGATTCTGAGATCGATTCGCTCTATTGCCCTCTGCTGGCATCAGAGGTTGATAGAGCGAATCGTTCCTGCCGGATGCTGAACTGGGGACTCGTGCCGCAGATCAAAACGGTTCATCGTTCCCCATTGCTTTACTACACTCAGGTTCGTGACGTCGGCGAGGGAATTATCGAAATGACCTGGGTGATCCATAATTTTAGCGTGCGAGATGATATTGTGTTCGATCACCTGAATGCACCGTGGGGCGGAACGCGAATGACCAGTTTGCCTTTGCGGTATGTCAGTTCTCCCGAGGGTAAGTTAGTAGAACGAAAAGATATCTTGAATTCCGGTGGAGTGGTACCTGTGCGCAAGACAGGCGGCTGGAATCTGTCGTGTGCATCTGAGGCCGACGATAGCCCCAGTCTGGCTCTCGTGTATGGAACGGACCGCCACCTGGAAGCGGAACGTGCCCGGAAAGCCGCCGGCAAGCCGTATTGTCAGTTCAATCAATCGTTGTATCGAGACTGGCGAGCGAATGCCCCGGCTTACAGCAGGGGCTGGAAAGACTGGCGGACCATGCCAGCCAACAGCTTTCGAAATTATGATGTTTGCGAGGTGATTCCAAAACTGCGAATCGCGCCGCAGACAACCATCTGGTATCGCAGTTTTCTTGTTGTAGGCGCGAAATCCAAAGTAATGAAACAGGCCCATTCGCTTGTCAATCAGGTTGATTATGGCTTACTCCAGTTTGATGCCAAGTCGACTTCACTGCGATCTGTTTTGATTCAGGACGGAAGTGTGCAGGTTCATGACAAGCCCCAGCGATCGTCGGCCTGCTTCGAAGTCCTGTCCCGTCCGGTTAGCGAATCCAGGCCGATATTTCTGATAAAACACAGTGAGACCGGACAGCAGATTATCACGACGGACCCTTATTATTTTGTGAAAAAAGAGAGTGTCGATTTTCAGTTTCCCACTGAGCACCCACACTACGATTACTATCAAGACATCAATGGTTATTCGATCGCCCAGAACAATTCGGAATGGCAGTCCTTACTTGGGTACGGATACGTACAAAAGCCCGAGTCTGGATCATGGAAACAATTATCCGATCTGGTTGATCCGGCCTTATTCCCGACAGCGAATCAATTCCATCTCAATCTTTGGGTAAAAATTCCGAATAGTAATTGATTTAAGACCGTTGGTGCTACTCAAGCAGATTATCGCGCAGTGCTTGGATTTCACTCTTCTTTAAGCCAAGGCCTTTGATCAGGTAACGATCAATAGAACCATATTGTTTAAGAATCTCATCGCGGGTTGCATCGATGTAGTTACCCTTGAGGATGTAGAACGCATTGATATTCGTCATATCAACTTTCTCTGGTGGTATCTTCTGATACCTTGCTGCTTGTTGACGGAGCTGAGCGAGTCTTTTCTCGATTTCAGTTTTGCGGCATTTGTTGGACAGCAGATAGTCCTCACGTATCGTTTGCCATGGCACATCCAACGTCCACAGGAGAATGGCCGTCGCCGTGCCAGTACGGTGAACGCCGTGTGAGCAGTGAAATACAACAGGCTGCCCATCGGCTTTTGCGATTTCTTTCAGAAGTGCTGCATACTGCTTCTTTGCATCGTTGACAAGGATGCTGTGAAATTGCGGGTTTAAATCCGCGGGTACTTTAGAGAAATCAGCATTCTTCCGCGCCTGACTGACGATACGAACCAGGCCATCATCTGACTCAATCGGCTGCGAGATAATACTGACGCCACACGGTAGTCGGTCCTTGCCTCGATTCTTTGTTTCTTCTTCGGTCAAAAAGTTGACGACTTTCTTAACACCGAGGGCTTTCAACTTCGAAACATCTTTATCAGTTAAGCGTGGCAGTTCCCCAGAGCGGTAAACCTGACCCCACTTGACCGTTTTGTCACTGGATGTCTTATATCCTCCAATGTCGCGGAAGTTTGACTGACCCTCCAGCACAACGTGTCGCCTCTGGGAGGCATTCTCGCCGTCAGGGACAAGCTTACTTTTTTCCGATTGTGCTGCCACAATTCCGTAGCTCACCATGAGCAACAAAAAAAGTATTGTTCTCATCACAGATTTCAACATGTTTAAGTCCAGATGAAAAAGAGTAGGGCGGACAGGATTACTGACGAAGAAACAAAACGGAGAGGTGTATTTCACCGATCTATACTATAGACATGACATTTGAAAATAAGGAAAGTATTCACAATGTTCAACTACATCCAGGCCCGACATCCGAAAATGTTGGGTTCTTGCAGTTAATTTAACAGCCAATCCGCAAATCAGTTATCAGCGGTTCAGGAACCTGGTTGGCACGTTTCATGGCAATAGAATTAATGTATTTCTCCAAATATGTCTGCCCGTTACATAACCTGTCTGAAACAGGCCACGGTCTCGACAGTCAGATGAATGCGGTATACACTGAATGAATCAAAGTTGAATCGGAAGTGGTAATCGCCCAACAGGAAATAAGCATATGAATCTGCACCGTACTCATCTGGTAGTTGTAATCATGATCATAAGTTTGCTGCTTGCGGTTGAGGTTTCCCATGCGGGTGACGCCATCGACTTTGAACCTGCCGAGAATTCAATCAAACTACCGGAAGGTCTGGTCCTCGGCCCATGTTCGGCCGTTGATTTTGACAGCAAAGGCCAGATGTATCTGTTCCATCGGGGCAAGCAACCGATTCTTTGTTTTGACCGTAGCGGTAAGTTCGTCCGCTCGTGGGGCGACAATTTAATCGGCAAAGCACACGGCTTGCGAGTCGATAAGCACGACCATATCTGGGTCACCGACATCGGCAATCACATGGTGTTCAAATTCAGTCCACAGGGTAAATTGCTGCTTGCCCTGGGACAATCGGGCAAGCCTGGTACCGACAATGACCAATTCGACCAGCCGACCGATATTGCCTTTGGAACCCAGGGAGAAATTTATGTTGCGGATGGATATGGCAACAGCCGTGTGATGAAGTTTGCAGCCAACGGTAGATTTCTGAACAAATGGGGACAGCCGGGAAAAGGGCGGGGCGAATTTGATCTACCGCATTCAATCGTCATTGATGCCAAAGGTCGCGTGCTTGTAGGTGACCGGGAGAATGACCGCGTGCAGATTTTCGACACTGAAGGAAAATTGTTAGAAGTCTGGCCCGGCTTCGCACCCTATGGAATGGAACTGGATTCCAAGGGAACACTCTTTGTGGCAGATGGTCGTGCGAACAAGGTTTTACAACTCAATTCCTCGGGCAAGGTCATCGGCTCATGGGGACGTAAAGGCGCAGGGCCGGGGGAATTCAATCTACCGCACATGCTGGCAGCCGATTCAGCCGGTAATCTCTACATCGCTGAAATCGGCGGACGACGGTTCCAAAAGCTGAAACGCAAAAAGTGATTTCAGTTGAATCACCGACCAGGTTCAACATCTGAATGTGGAAAAATATTTCGCAAATGATCGGAGACTGTTATGGCGCGGCAATGCCGTTTTTTGAGTATTCTTCTGACACTTATTTTTTGCACATGTCCAGGCGCGCTGAGTTTCGGCCAGAACCCTCAGCCACTGACGACCGAACAACGCCAGACCTTCGATCAGGGATTACGGACGCTGCAAGAATCGCTGGAGACATTACGTGATCAATCGCCGAGTGAAATTGCGGATGCCACTATTTTCGCTAAGGGTTTAGAGTGGGCTCTGCAGTACGACCAAAAGTTTTCGCCGCGAGAGGTCGTTTTAATGAAAAAGGCAATGGTACGCGGGAAACAGCGCATCGATGCATTAACCAAAAACAAAAAACCATGGAGTACGCGCAAGGGAAAGCTGGCGTTAGGCTACGTTTCTGTGGTGGACAACTCGGTGCAGCCTTATGGTTTGATTGTGCCTGAAAGCTACGATTCCTCACAGCCGATCCGGCTCGACGTGGTTTTACACGGTAGCAGTCGTCCTGTTGGCCTGAGTGAATTGCGGTTTATCGCTCGATTCGATAAAGGCGACGAGAAACAGTCATCCGTTCCCGATAAGTCCTATATCGAGCTGCATCCGTTGGGTCGTGTAGAGAACTGTTACCGCTGGGCCGGTGAGACAGATGTGTTCGAGGCCATTGAAGATGTCTGCCGTCGTTATAACATCGACCGTCGCCGGATCGTCCTGCGTGGCATGTCGATGGGTGCTTCCGGCACATGGCACCTAGGTTTAAAATACCCAGACCGTTTTGTTGCACTCGGGCCGTACTGTGGCTATGTCGATACGCATCATTTTTCGGAAACGCCGCTGAAGAACTTTGTAAAAGTAGGCCCACTGCCGCCACATCAGGAACTGGGGCTGCACATGCTCGATTCGATTGACTACGCCGCCAACGCGGGCGTTGTTCCGGCCATCGCGTGCATCGGCGAAAAAGATGTCTTTTTCCAGGCACATGTGCTGATGGGGAAAGCCATGCAGCAGGAAGGTCTGACGATGGTCAATCTCATCTCTCCGGGGACGGGGCATGTTATTGATCCGGTCACTCACGCCGAGCAGATGCGGCGGATTGGTTTACACGTTGCAAAAGGGCTTAACAGACAACCACAACAACTGCGTTTTGTAACCTGGACTCTTAAATACAATCGCTGCCATTGGCTGGAAGTACTTGGTTTAGAACAACACTATTCGAAGGCCATCATTTCTGCTCAGTTACATGATGATCGAATCGAAATCAATGAACTCCAAAATATCACACGTTTTGCAATTCAGACGTCGCATCTACCAAAAATTCCGAAGACACTACGCATCGACACCACAGAACTTTCACTCTCGCCAGCAGGCAAATCCGGGAAACTGATTGTCGAACGTCGAGACAACACCTGGTCGATTGCCGACAAAGTACCGAGCACAGGCAAACGCCCCGGCTTGCAGGGACCGATTGACGATGCGTTTTCATCACCCTTTCTTTGTGTACGTGGTACGGGAAAACCGTGGAACGCTGCCGCGAATGAATATGCCACAGCCAGCTTGAAGCGATTCGCCAATGAGTGGCATCACTACTTTCGCGGCGAACTTCCCATCAAAGACGACACGGATGTGACGGAAGAAGATATTCGAACCCGAAACCTGATCCTCTTCGGCGATCCAGGAAGTAACAGTTATATCGCGAAAGTCTTGCCTCACCTGCCTCTGAAATGGTCACAGAAAATGCTCCGGTTTGGAAATAAAGATTACCCCGCGGGCAATCACGTTCCCGCGTTGATCGTGCCGAACCCGCTCTCTGGTGCGAATGGTCGTTACATCGTACTCAACAGCGGCCACACCTTTCGAGAAGCAGAGTTGGCGAAGCTCAACTATCTGCTCTTCCCCCGCTGGGGCGACTGGGCGGTGTTGCAAATCGACCCATCCCACACAGAATCAAAGCCACTCAAAGAGAATGTTCTACGAGCCGGTTACTTCAACGAACAATGGAAACTGCCTGCAGAATAAATTATCAATCGTGTGCTCGTTGTTGTATTTTATTGCAATTCAGGGTCCCAATGGGTTTAAGACACTCCCGGCTGCATCCTACACTCATCTGGCCAGATTACCGAGTTGTGCACCACCAACGCGGTGACCGCTGAGCCCAAGTTACCTCGGAATCAGCGGTCGAACATATGCTGGATACGGTCTATGCGAACCACGAATCAGACAATCGAAATCGTCTTACTTCTTTGGCGGCACCGATTTCCCCTTCAGTTTCAGCACCCGCGGATCGTCTTGGGGGCATCCCTCTTTCCACCAGCGAACGTCGTCCATCACTGCGGCACGATAATCGTCCACCGAAATCTTGTGCAGGTCGCTCAAGCTGACTGGCATTAACCCGCGATACCCCATATTGAGATACTTGAAGTACACCGCATCGAGGGCCGAGACGTCCGAATAGACCTGGCGGATGATCGTGTCGAACGTCGGCAGCGTGGCCGGCTTCTCGACGTCGAGTATCACATCCCATGACTCAGAGTGCGTCACGCCGTTTTTATCCAGGAAATTCGCCTTGCCGTACTCTCCCTGAGGATTGAATCCCACAGGGAATTTCACCTGCCCTCGTGGGAGTGCGAAATTACGCTTCGTAGCCGGGTCGTAACCGGTATTGAAGATGTCTCCCCCTTCCGGGTTGACAGGAATAATCGCCCGCCAGATGACGCAAATTCCTAGATGAGTCATTGTCGCTAACTCGACATCGTATGTACTGAATGCGCGTTTCAAGGGGCCTTGGTAGATGTAAGCCGGACCTTTGACCCGAATATGCCTGTTAAACTGGGATTGCTCCAGTGGGTACTTTTTCAGCGTAGCGTCCGTTCCCCTAACCGAGGAGATCAGAAAGAGGCCGCCGTTCTCGAATCGCTCGACACGGTGAATCGCGTAGATCAATCCTTTGCGTTCTTCGCGGTGGACGGCTTTATCCAAATTTACAAACTCATCGAATGCAGAATCGATATCCACCACAGTCACATCGTTGCCAAAGCGAGGCTCAAACAGTGTCCGCTCGATTGGTTCGTCGTACTTCATCGTGAGGAGTGACTCTTCGGTCCATGCTTCGTCCACTTGAATTTCATTAACCATCTGTACAATTCGAGAACTGTCGTCAAACAAGCAGACAAATCGTCGTTTCTTGTCTCGGAATTCCTGAATGTTCGGCGCCTTGGCTGGCATCAACAGGTACGCCTTGCACGGCTTGCCGTTAACGTTTTGATCGCCGGCCTCATACCGCTCGTACTCCTGGTTCTTCAGTAAACGACCAACGTTGTTGTCGTTAAGAAGGTTGTTCACCGTAAGGCCGACCTCATTCCCGCTGGTCTTCACCGCCACGCGGTTATGTTTCTGGTATCGCCATGTGCCCTCGGAATTCCCGACGACAATATCGGTTGGAGATACCTCGCGAAATCCGACGTTTCGCTCGTACCACTGCCCTCGAAGGACTTGAGCCGGCTTGTCCCCTTTTGCCGGTGTGGTGATGACACACTGAAACGTGCGTGCGTTGCGGATGGCATTCCGAGCCTGCGCGAGCAAAGAATTGTCGGACTTGAACTGCAATGCCAGAACGACGAACACGACAAAAGCCATCGCACAGACCGCGACGCGTTTCATCCATCGCGTTCGAGGCTGCTTGGTGGCAAGTACTGGTGGAGTGGTCTCCAGGCCGTGCAGTACACGCTCCACCAGAGAGTCATTCTCAGGCCAGGCATTCCCCAACTGTTCCAATGTGGCTTCGACTTCTTCGTGAGATTTCATTTGGATACCTCCTCTGTTATGTGAGTTCGTAATCGTTGCATGGCTCGGTATACCTGCTTCCGAACCGTTTCGACTGATTGGCCGGTTGTGGCGGCGATCTCCTGGATGGACCGACCGTCAACATATCGCAAGATCACCAAGGTACGATCCTTCTCGGACAGCTGTGCCAGTTGTTGCACGACATCCTCGTATGCCCGGAGCCAATCGGGAGCAGGACTCCCTGACGAAGGGTCGGGAATGTCAGCGTGTATCTGTTCGTATCGTGGGACTTTTCGCGCCAGCAATGCCCGGCGATGGACAATTTGCATGAGCCAGGAGCCGAATGTCGCTGGTTCGCGTAGTTGACCAAGCTTGGAGAAGGCGCTCAAGAAGGCTTCCTGGGCGACGTCTTGAGCCGAGTGATAGTTTCGCAGCACTGCATAAGACGTGATCACAGCCCCCCGCTCGTAGAGGCGGACGAGTTCAGCGAATGCCGATTTATCCCCTCGGCGAGCAGCGCAAACAAGTTCTTCTGTTGATGGCATCTGAGAACCTTGAACCATTTAATTAGCCCATGCGAAACAATCTTGTTTTTATTCCTTCTCCAATACTATAGAGTGGTCTGCCAGCCGAAATGGGACAGCTTCGCGAAAAAAAAGTCTGTTTTTATCAATCTCGAGCGCCAATCGAGTCACACAGGTGCCGTTTGTATGGGAGTGACTTCCGCATAGAGGGAAACAGAGAACGCGCGCCGGTTCAACCCACTTACGGGACTTTCAACAATCTGTAAGTTACGACGGCTGCCTAAGCTGAAACGCAAAAAATGATTTCAATGGAGTCCTCGACGCTAAGCTCTACTGCGCAGCCAACAGTTTTGAGGCTGCCATCCTGAGTGTCTCAAGACCCGAAGCGGACAGCCGACCATAGGCGGTCGTACCTGCGTCCGCTTCATCGGTTTTGTTGACCTGAGCATTCAGATTCACGTATTGATTGACGAAACGTCGCATTTGATCCTGTGACCAGCCTCGCTGTTGCTGAAGCAAGTTGAGATACTCGATCAACTGCTGTGCATCGCGATAAGCCTTCAGTCGCATTGAATGACGGATGACAGTCTCGCCAGAAGCGTTTTTGTCGAAGATGAACAATCCCAGTTGGTCCGCTTTGGTCAAAGCACTCCCCGATTTGTTAACCGTCTGCCAGGGAACAATGCCCGTCGCTCCATCCTGCCAGGCATCCAGTGCCCAGGCCTGTATGTTGCGATTCGTCTCGTTGACGTGATTCGAAGTACCGTAAACCCACGCCGTCAGGTCATCACGGTGCATGCGGTCTGTAACCAGCCGACGATAATTCTGGAATGCCGACGAAGACACAACCCAGAGATCATCAAGTCGATCCAACTGGCCTCGGCAGTATTCAGGGCGAGAAATATCGATGCGATAATTGATCTGAACTCCTGGTGCAACATTACGGCCACGGTCAGTCAATTCTCCATAAAATTGTAACGCCCGATAATCCCAATAGCCTGATGGTTCATCCAATATCCACGGGGCTTTGGTCTTCTCGTTGAGAGATCCCTTATTGTTGAAGTAGACCTGGAATCCGGTCTGCTTCCATCCTTTGGATTTTGCCAGTCGCGCGAAATCCTGCAGGATGTTGACATACGTCCGCGCATACAAGGGCTGATCAGCAAACGCTTGATACGCGTCCGGATTGCCATTGAAGTAGGCCCGACAATTTAAAGGCCAGCTTTCATGAAACGTCAGGTAGAAACCCGGTGGAGAAATCGGTCCACGATGACCATCTTTGAAAAGTGAGCCATCAATGTACGGTCCAAAAGCGTTCACAAAATCGTCCCAGTATCCGACTTTGGAACCCGGTTGAATCCCATCGTAGCGTTTGTTATCCATCCGACGACCGGAACGAAGACGCATGTCAAAATTACTCTTCCTCGCTCCTGGTGCTGCTGTATGGTGTGAGTAATGCAAAATATTGGCGTGGACTCGATGGTCGTAAGCGATGTGTTGCAAGGCATAGTAATGGTTAACGTGATCGGGTAAGCCGTAGCTGTTCATCTCGCAGAAGAACGTCGCTTGACGAGGCAACGCGAAAGGCAGAACTTTGACTAACAGCGGTACGATACGTCCATCGGAAATTGTGATCTTCCCTCGGCGGAAGCCTGGGGAAGCGTCGAAGGGAATATAGATATCAGCAACGATGGAATGATCAGAATCGGGTTTGAGTGAAAGGAAATCAGGCATCGGCAGGAGTGGATCGGGAATTAAGCGGCCCTTTTCTGGAACGTAGACGGCTTGATGCAAATCGATCCGCGTCTCAGGTTCGTCCAGTTGGACTTTGACGGACACTTTTTTGCCATCCTTGCCCCGCAGCAGCAATTGAAATCCGACCACTTCACCCGCAGCGGCCGTAAGCTGAACGCGCCGGCCATTGAAGATCGCATTGTGTGTCCGGTAATCTGCCGGTAGTTTGCCAACAGCCTTTCCTGAAGAATCGAACTTGTCCGTGACGGGAATCACACTCAATCCGGTAACGGGCGACGAATGCGCTGGTGCAAATGCCACCACAGGTTTGTCCACGGAATCGGATTTCAAAATCACGCTACGAATCACAGCAGGCTGTGATCGCTGCCCCGTACGATTGAGTGTGACGACCTTGATTGCATACGTCTGATTTTCAGCGATCGACGAAGGGAGGTCTCGCAGAGGGATCGTTTGTTTCTGACCATTCTTGATCAACGGAATATTATGTCGACCGAGCAACTTTCCATCGACGGTCACTTCGTAAGCAAACCCGTTTTGCGCGGGTGATGTCAGCGTCAATTGGGCCGAGCGACTGTTTGTGGCGGTCAACCGCATTCCTGTCGGAGCCTTGGGAGTTGTCGGAACCTGATCGTCAAGTTCCACCAATAGATAGGGTTTCTTCCCAGATTGCTCATGCGCAAAGATGGTCGGGTTGCGTCGTGTGTCTGCACTGTGTTCATGAAGGGCCAGCCCATGAGCGACACCAATGACCATCGCATGAATCATATCGGGGGGCACATTCCAGTGATATTTTCCATCGCGGATTTTTGAATTTGCCTGGTGTACCAGCGTAAAACCATTACCGCCGCACACTGCCGGGAACCGGGCTCCCTTGTATCCCCAATTATCGATGCCAGAGATGCCTGCGGTCAGACCGTTTGAGCGTGTTTCATCCCAGGGCGTGGCGATGGTGGAAAGCGTCACACCAGAAATCGATTCTTTTCCCTGCACACAAACCAGTGTTGCGGATTTGATTCGTTTCCCTTTGATGGCAGATGTATCGAATGCCATCGCAACCATATGCTGGTTGCCTTTGATACGAATTCGCCCTTGCTGTCCGGCGTTTAGCTCCCACTCGCCCTTCACCATGACGATCGAGTTGTCTTTGGTTACTGGCAGTCGAATGGGATCTCCCGCGGTGACATCCCTTTCGAAGAGCAGCGATATTAAGAACAAAGCAAGCATGAACCGCATAAAAAACTCACCTTTGAAACTAGGATCAATGGTTGATTGAAGACAATGTAGTCGGGTGACCAGAGCCGTCACGACACGCTAAACCAGCAGCCCTGAAACCGCATTGTACGATAACGAAATCGTAAACGACACTCAGCAATGAATCCAGTTAAGTTCCGTGTTAAGCGGCTCTTTTTCATTTTGCCTGTGCATTTTTGTTCAATCGTTGAAATATTTTTTCTGTAACGCTCTTGCAGTTGTCGCGTCCCGGTTGTTGAGAGCATCGTAGTCAATGAGCTGAACGCGCCCAAACTGAATATCTCCCTTGTTGTGCTGAAACATGATCGCCCCGGAGCGAGGGACCGGGTTCGTTCCCACGACAATCGTTCGTCCGTTGATACTGAAAAAGAAGCGATCACGATCACAGATGATTTCAACTCGATTCCATTGTCCCATTGGTTTCTTCGCTTTGGTACCGTTTACCGGTGGAGTACCGCCTTTCAACAGCTTCTTGCCATTGATGGTTATTTGTTTTGGCCCTGATCCCCACAGCAAAAACTCGCGAGCCTTTGTGGTGGGGTCGAAGAGATTACATTCCAGCGCAGTTAAGCCGCGTCCCTTCCCAACCGTATTCACGAATATGCCACTGTCGCGTGGAGTCTTGTTGTTGAGCCATTTATATTCTGCAATCAAGTGATAGTTTCGAAACTTCTGCTTAGTCATTAAAAACAGAACTTCGTTACCAGTGCCACGTAAGAACCTGTCCTTAAGTTTGAATACTTGATTTGGGTCCTTATTACCTCGTCGATTTCTTGAATAGATCGAATACTCCCTTAGGCTGTCGGCTGGGAACAAATTGACAACCGGGATCGATGCATCGATCGGGAAAAGTCTCTTGTTTTCCCCGGCGGTACTCTGTCCAGTAAACGCCAGCAAGGCAGCAGATATCAAAAGTAGAAAACGCATGACATTTCCTTTTTGGGTAATGAGTTTTGGGCTGAGTACCTGTTATTCACCTGCATAGTCTTGTTCGTTTATCGCTGTGCTATCAAACTCTGAATCAGGGCAAGCGTTTTTATTTCGTCCGCACCAACACGCGTAATCGTTTTGTTTCGTACTGTGATGCGTTGTATGCGAAAGTCCAGTCGTGTGCTTTTCCGGTGCTGTTGCCGATGCCGATGTCTGCTGTGGGACCACTGTTCCAGTGATTGATGGCAAAGAGGGTCTGCTTTGCTTCGTAATTGTGGACTTGCATACAACCATAGCCATTGCTGGGGTCGCTGGGTTCATCGCCGAAATCCCAGAGACTGGCGCTGGCGTTGGGAATATTCTTTGCATTTGCCGGACCGTAATTGTGCGGCCAGAACTCGATGTTTCCGCCCGTCAGACCGTTGCCTGTTTTGATGCCCGCGACATTGGAGACCACGTTTAAATTGTCGACTTTCTTTTGGAACTTGGCTTTGCTGCCGAGTGTTGGCACGCCGATCCTGGTGACATCGTCTGTGAAGGCGTCCATTGAAACGTAAACGTACTGTGTTTCCCCGCCGGTTTTTTGCAGCTCGAGAAAGTAGGCGATCCGATCGAAGGGGTTTGAGAAATTCGGACTGGCGTTGTAGTTGTACTTGATGTTCTGCCCCAGGTTTTTTAAATCGAGATCATAAATCAGTTTGTACTGTTTGGCTTCATCGACTTTCAGTGACAACCAGTCGCGATCAGGAACTTTACCTGCGCGGAAGGGAGCTGCCGGCAAGCCTTCCTTATTAGCCAGATTCGGTTCGGCCAGTTTGTGCCATGCGAACCGCATTGCTACTGCTTCTTTGACTTTGGGCGAAGAAAGAATTACCGAGTCACCATCAATGACCGCCTGGGCTGGTACAAAGTCGGTTTCCTTGCCGATGATTTCAAACCAGTTGAGCGGTTTGCCATCACGAGAGACGAGCCCGCTGCCGACATGATCGAAGGTCACACGCAACTTGGCGCCTTCTTTTTTCAGCGACTTGAATACGGGACCAGAATAGACCAGTTCTTTCTTTCCGTAGGTTTTTGCAAGCGCGATCAATGCCAGACGCGCCCCGACATCCTGTTTGTTTTTGGGATGGATATCTTTCAGGTTGCCGATATCGTGAATGACTGCTTGCCCGGTGTTCGGGATTTCCAGCGACTTATTTTGAGCCTCCCACAACAGAGGCAAAATGCCGGGCGACTCGCTTCCGTATTGCCACGGTGCGATCTGAACATAGAGGAAAGGGAATTCGCCCTGCTTCCAGACCTCACGCCAGCCACCGATCAGCGCCTTCATCTTGTTGTAGTAGAGCATCCCCTCGTTATGGTTCGATTCACCCTGATACCAAATGGCGCCACGTATCGCGAAAGGCACAAGTGGATGAATCATACCATTATAGAGAGTTGTAGGAGAGCCGGGGCTGGTAAGAGGCTTGATCGCAGCGGGATAAGCTGGTGGAGACTTGAGCGCCGTCTCCTCTTTCAGTGAAGTTTTTGCTGACGCGACCCATGCCTCGAGAGCTTTCAGATAAGCGGCCAGTGTTGACTGATAAGCGGCATTCGCCGGGTTGGTCAATTGCACCTGTTTGAAGATGCCTGCAAGCTTAGGCTCTTTTGAAAAACCAACGGGGGGCGTCCAGGGGTCAATGCGGGTTCCCCCCCAGGAAGAGTTGATCAACCCAATCGGTACATCGAGTTCTTTGTGTAACTTGCGACCAAAAAAGTAACCCACTGCCGTGTAGTTGCCTACTGTATCTGGAGAACAGGTGGTCCACTCGGCTTTGACATCATCTTGCGGGAAACCGTTCGGAACTTTGGGAATTTTGATGTGGCGAATCTTTGCATAATTGGCTGCTGCTTTTTCGGCCTCAAAATCATTGGAGCGGGCAACCGTCCATTCCATGTTTGACTGCCCCGAGCAAAGCCAGACCTCGCCAATCAGCACATCGGTGAAAGTGATTGTATTCTTACCCTTAGCCGTCAAGGTGACCGGATTACCGATCTTCTGAGCGGGCAGTTTCACTGTCCACTTACCGTCTTTATCGGCAACGGTAGAAACGCTGGTACTGCCGAGCGCGACGGAGACATTTTCACCCGGATCAGCCCAGCCCCAGACGGGGATTGGTTGATCGCGTTGCAAGACCATGTGGTTTCCAAAGATGCGCGGCAGACGGACCTCCGCCTGACTGATTGTTGACACGGAGAACATCGAAATGCAGGTGACTGCTAACAGGAGAACTTTATGCATGCTCATGATTTTTTCTGTTCGATAGATATAGATATATTGTAAGGAAGAAGGAGACCGGGAATGACACAATGACAGAGATCACACAATGACGGAGATCACGCGATGATTTTATCTATCACATTACCATGAACGTCGGTGAGTCGATAGTCACGGCCAGCGAAACGGTAAGTCAATCGTTCATGGTCCATACCGAGCAGGTGTAACATGGTCGCGTGCAGGTCATGGACAGAGACAGGGTCTTCGACGGCTCGGAATCCAAACTCGTCTGTCGCACCGTAGATGGTGCCACCTTTGATGCCACCGCCGGCCATCCATAATGAAAAACCCCAGTGGTTATGATCGCGTCCTTGCGATGCACCGGTTCCACTCGTACCCATTTCTACCGCAGGTGTCCGGCCAAATTCCCCCGTGCAGAGGATGAGTGTTTCCTCCAGCAGGCCACGTTGCTTGAGGTCGATGATCAAGGCCGCCAGACCCTGATCACATTCGCTGGCCACTTTGCGATGGCTTGCTTTGATATTCGAGTGGCTATCCCAGGGTTGCATATTACCATGCCATGTTTGCACAAAGCGCACGCCACGCTCTACAAGTCGTCGCGCCATTAACAACTGACGGTTTTGTGGACCCTCTCCATAGAGCTCCTGAATGTGTTTCGGTTCCTGTTGGATATCAAAAGCATCTATGGCTTCTGTCTGCATGCGATACGCGAGTTCGAAAGAATGAATGCGTGCTTCCAAAGCGGTTTCGCCTGGGTGATTCGAAAGATGTCGGGCATTTAAGGTCTGTAAGAGATCAAACTGAGATTTCTGTTCTTTCGATGTGAGTCGATCATTGTGGACATTTTCGATCAACTGCCTCACGTCTGTTTTCGATGTGTCCACGAGAGTGCCCTGATAAACACCCGGCAGAAATGCAGAACGCCAGTTTCCTGCACCACCCACGGGAAGCCCTCCAGGACAAAGTGCAATGAACCCGGGCAAATTCTGATTCTCTGAACCCATACCCCAGGTAAGCCACGAACCGAAGCTCGGGCGTACGAGCCTTTGATCTCCTGAATTCATCAGCATCAGCGACATCTCATGATTGGGCAGTTCAACGTGCATCGATCTGATGACGGCCATCTCATCAACACACTGCGAGAGATGTGGAAAGATCTCACTGACAGGAGTACCACTTTCTCCAAATTGTTTGAACTTGAAGGGCGAAGGAAGAGCGACTCCGGTTTTGCGTTCGGTCTTCAGGTTATCAAATGGGAGCATCTGCCCCCCGCGTTTTGTAAGTTCCGGCTTGGGGTCGAACGTATCAACTTGTGACATGCCGCCATTCAGGAAGACGTGAATGACGTGTTTCGCTTTCCCCACGAAATGGTTTCCGGCATTACTGCCGGCGGCGCGACCCTCCTGGCCAAGCAGATGAGCCAGCGCCAGCGAACCGAACCCCATTCCGCTGCGTTGAAGAAATGTTCTCCGGGAAAAGCTCTGTAAATCGTACATTGGTTTAATCCACAAATACAAATTCGTTTGCAGCAAGCAGGACATGTGCCAGACGCTGCCACGGGTTGGTTTTTGGTTTCACACTCTGCGATTGTATATAGTGTAATGCGATTTCCTCTTCCTGTGGTTCAGGAAATCGGGAGAAGGTGCGCTGATAGAGCAACCGGACGCGTTCTGCGTCGGTCTTTGCTGAAGTTATTTCTTTATGAGAGACCAGCGCAGCGGCACGATCCTGAATGAAACTGGAATTCAAGGCGAACAGTGTCTGTTGCGGTACATTGGTATTGGGGCGCTGGGCAGTACAGGAACTGGGATTCGCTCCGTCAAATGTACTGGCGAGGCTGGATACAATATCGCGATTTACAAACGCGTAGACACTGCGACGCGGCGTTACTGTTTTGGCAAGCAGGTCAAAGGGGCGGCCTCCCATTGTTGTATCGAGTTCTCCGGAAACCATTAACATCGAATCCCGCATGGCTTCCATTTCAATTTTTCGCCGAGGCATTCTCCACAGAAATTTGTTTTCCGGGTCTTTTATGCGAGACTCAGCATGTTCAAGGGCCGCTTGTTGATAAACTTGAGTCAGCATGATTCGTCGATGAAGTTTTTTCAGTGACCAGCCATCTTCCAGAAACGTTGCAGCCAGATAATCCACTAGTTCCGGGTGAGTGGGTGGCTGGCCGCGCGTTCCAAAATCATCGGGTGTGCGGACCAATGCGACGCCGAAGTGATGTTGCCAGACCCAGTTCACGATCACGCGTCGAGTCAATGGATTTGACGGATCAACAATGGATTGCGCCAGCCCGAGTCTCTGCTTACCAACAGGAAAGGGATTGGCGTTTGGCGCTGACAGTGCTGTCAAAAATCGGGCTTGAACGGGCTTCCCCCGGTCGATTGGATTTCCGCGACGGAAGATGTGAAACTCGTTTACCAATGGATCCTCCCGCAGCGCCATTGCGCGGGGCGGCGAACCGGGCGACGTCAGATTCAAGTTATCAATGGCTCCGGCCCGTCCTCTTAGATTATCTCTGATGGGGCGATTCAGCAGGGTCGTTGCCATTTCTTCTGACATGGCCGTCGGCGTGTTGGGAGCGTACAAGTGCCGTCGTAACTGCCGGTTGATCGGACTGTTGGCATCCAGGTGACGTGGATCTTCATCGGGTATGACTTGAGCACCGATGCGTGCTTCAAGCGATGTTCCCATTAAAACTTTTAACCATTGCTGTTGCACATCCGCAAAGAGTTTGCCATACACGTCGGCGAGTTCAAGCAGGGAAGCCGGTTGATGTTTTGAGATCGCCTCTAAAACGCGAGGATTCCAGCGCGGCGCACTTGCTGTTAACTTCTCCATACCCGCTTGCTTTTTCGGGTCGCCGTTTTCTTTGACGAGAGATTGAATCAACGTCTGGCATTGCTTTTGGAATCCCTCCTTTGCTTTCAGACGCGATATCTGAATCCAGGGTCCGAATACAGGATCATTTGCAGGTAAATCAGCAAGATATTTCCGCCAGCGATTCAACACGAGAGGGCGCAGGTCATCGGTGCGGTAGGAGAGAAAAGTAGCCGATAAGTCCTGTTCGGGAGTCCCTTTGGCTAATTCCCGTAGATAGAGACCCACCTGCATCCGCAGCCGACCTCGCATGATGGCACTTTGTTCGCGACCCATATCATTGTACGATATCTGCCGACGCAACAACTGTTTCTGATAGTCGCGATACGGCTTTGTTTCAGGTGGTTGACCAAGAATGGGGGGTAGTTTCTCTAATCGGCTACTGCCCAGAGTGGCATACAGCGAATAATAATCTTCGGTAGGAATGGCATCGTATTTGTGATCATGACAGCGGGCGCAGGCGACAGTCAGGCCCAGTAGCCCACGCGTCACAACGTCGATTTGATCATCGATGATGTCATGGGGATTCCGAAACTGCATCCCGATTGTCAGGAACCCTATCGCTGCCAGAGCCGGGTCATTTTTTTTCAGTCCCAACTGGTCAGCAGCCAGTTGTTCTGTCACAAATCGGTCATAAGGCAAATCTGCGTTGAATGCTCGGATGACATAGTCGCGATAGGTATATGAGAAGGGGAATTTTTTAAATCCAATCGCGCTGCCTCCATATGTATCTGCGAAGCGTGCGATATCCAGCCAGTGTCGTCCCCAGCGCTCGCCGTAGCGAGGTGAGTCGAGTAATCGGTCGACAATTTTTTCAAAAGCCCGAGGCGACTGATCATTCACAAATGTCAGGACTTCCTCCCAGGTCGGAGGCAGCCCGGTCAGGTCAAACGATGCGCGGCGAATCAATTGTTGCCTGTTGATGGCGGGAGATAATTTTAATCCCCGTTCATTCAGCGCTGCTACAATAAAGCGATCAATGTCTGTCGTCGTGCTGTTGCCGACTGGGGGCCGTTTCGGCTTTTGAATCGGCTCAAATGACCAATGGCCTTGATACGGGGCCCCATTTTGAATCCACTTTCTTACCAGTGCAATTTGCTTGGCGCTGAGTGATTTGCCCGTGTCAGCCGGAGGCATCCGGAGATCAGGGTCGTTTGAAGTAATGCGTCGAAAGAACTCACTTTCATCGGGCTTCTTCGACACAATTGCGGATTCCTTTGCGGCGCGTTCAATATCCAGTCGTAGATCGGCTTGACGCTTTTCCGCATCCGGTCCATGACAGTGCAGGCAATGTTCGGCTAAAATGGGTCGAATATCCTCATTAAACCGCACCTCGGCTCCGAGGCCCGTCTTCACACTCATCACGAGGATGGCAGTACAGAGTAGGGTGATTGATAAACCACGTTGATTCAGCATGGTAACCATCCTTTCTCCCTACCTTCTGCTACGACATCGCTCTCCGCGTTGGATGTCAGCGAAAGGTAAGCTTGCTGTCCGCTGGTATGCTGGCGCATGGCCTGTTCCGCATGGTCAGGGTCACCAGACTGTAAAGTGGCAAGCAGTGCCCGGTGGCCATCGACGGTCACCTCACACGTTTGGGCGGTGATGGCACTATGCCGACGATGCATTCCCGCAAGCCATAACTCCAGCTGTGGTCGCAGAGTGTGCCAGGCCGACATCAATCGAGAGTTGCAGGCTGCACGGATAATCTCTTCATGAAAGGCGATATCGAGATGTGTCAACGTCAGTAAATCACGTTCCTGTTCCGTCTGGCGAATGTTGGCTTCGATCGCGGCAACCGCATCGTCTGTCAGACGCGTGCAGGCCAGTCTCACAGCAGCCAATTCGAGCGCTTGTCGAAACTCAAGGATCTCATGTGCATCGGCTAAGGTCAGCTTGCGAACAATGGCAGTACCTCGATCATCAAATTCCAGAAGCCCTTCACTGGCCAGATGAAATTTGGCCTGTCGAACGGAGGCACGACTGACGCCCAGCTGCTCTCCCACATGTGCTTCAGCCAGCGATTCGCCTGGCGCGAGTGCCCCCGAGAGGATTGCCTCGCGCAGCTGTTTTTCGACATCATCACTGATTAACTGCTTCTGGATTTTGCGGAGTGGGAACTCAGTCTTTGTTTTCAGGGAGAGATTTTTTTGCATCTCATCAAGCTATCCTGTCGACGGTCGACCGTCAACTGACTTGAGGTCTTGATTGCAGGTTTCAAATAAGTTTTGGGATTGTTCCGATATTGCTGTTCAAGGGCTCCCGGCTGAGGAAAATAGAGAGAATACATCTTATATACGGGCAAATTGGTGAGAGATCACTGTCAATTTTTTCATCCATAACAGCCATTTATATCGCTTCAGTATTAGACCAGTTAAGTCCTTTGAAATTCACTAGATCTGTATATCATGGTTAAGAGAAGAGTTGATTCGTACCGAAAAAGCCGAATATACGCGGAGAGTGCGTGATTTTATTAGAGAATCCGGACCACTTCGCTTGGTTTTCTTGGGTGATTTGGCATAGAATCTTCCCTGATAAGTCGGTCAGGGTAGAACGTGCGCGCGATTTTTGTGTTGTACCCTCTTATCAAAAGTCTGAAATCGCTTGAATTTAATACCGGATTATGTTGCTGACGAAAGTAAGCGTTGAGTTCCCACGGGACCAGAGGGACTACAGGCAATACGAATACAGTTTGAGAATATGAAATAAGGTGGGTCAATGGCAAAGAACGAGGTGCCGAAAGGTGAACCTTTCGATTTGGAAAAACTACAAACTCTGATTGAGATGATGGAAAAACACGGGCTGACTGAAGTCAACCTGAAGCGTGGTGAAGAAACCTGGAAATTACGTCGCGGTCCACAGGAAACGATGACAATGGTTCCGGCTTCCATGCCATACCAGCCGCCAGCCCAGGCACCCTCGCCTGTCCCGGCAGCACCTCCTGCTGCTTCACAGGAAGCGGCTCCTGCTGTCGAATCGGGTCCTGTGATCAAGAGCCCAACGGTAGGCACTTTTTATGCCTCTCCCACACCCGAGGATCCCGCTTTTATCAGTGTGGGATCGAAGGTCAGTGCAGACACGATAGTCTGTATTGTGGAAGCCATGAAAGTATTTAATCAGATTCCTGCTGAACTGAACGGGACGATAACCGAGATTTTGGTGAAGGATGGCGAAGCAGTTGAATTTGGCCAACCACTCTTCAGAGTCAGTCAGGGATAAAGCCTGTTTTCGTAAAATGTTCGCGATGCGATTTTTCAAAACGATTGCGATCAGAATTTCAGATGTCGGATCCTTTTACCAAGTCAGAACACATGTTTCAAAGAATACTGGTAGCCAACCGAGGCGAGATTGCATTACGGGTGATTCGTGCCTGTCGCGAAATGGGTATTGAATCCGTCGCGGTTTTCAGTGAAGCAGATCGGGGTGCTCATTACCTCTCGTTAGCGGATCAAGCGATATGTATCGGTCCTGCTGCTGCAACAGACAGTTATCTGATGATTAATCGTATTATCAGTGCCGCTGAAATTGGAAATGTCCAGGCCATTCATCCCGGTTATGGTTTTCTTGCAGAAAATGCTCACTTTGCTGAAGTCTGTCGCAGTTGTAACATTGAATTTATCGGCCCTCCTCATGAAGCGATGGCAAAATTGGGTGATAAAGTCTCTGCGCGGGAAATCGCGAAAGCAGCCAACGTGCATTTATCACCGGGTACCGAAGGCTTGGTAACCAGCGAATCCGAAGCGCTCAAAGTGGCGAAGGAAATAGGGTATCCGGTTCTCATCAAAGCAACCGCTGGTGGTGGTGGGAAAGGTATGCGGGTTGCCCGTAATGATATTTCCCTGAAAGCTGGTTTGAAGGCGGCGTCTGCGGAAGCCGAAGCGGCTTTCAAAAACGGCGGCGTCTATATCGAAAAATATATTGAGAATCCCAGACATGTCGAAGTACAGATCATGGCGGACAATCATGGGAATGTGGTCCATATCTGGGAGCGTGACTGCAGCTTGCAACGCCGTCACCAGAAGCTGGTCGAAGAAAGTCCGGCTCCCAACTTACCTCACTCCGTACGTGAAGACATTTGTAAAGCCGCCTGTCGTTTAATTGAAACTGCCGGTTATACCAATGCCGGTACAGTGGAGTTTCTGGTAGGCCCGGATAATCAGTTTTATTTTATCGAAGTCAACGCCCGCATTCAGGTCGAACATCCCGTCAGTGAACTGATCTCGGGAATCGATCTGATTCAACAACAGATCAAGGTTGCTGCGGGCGAAAAGCTGGACATCAAACAAAAAAATATTCCCTGCAATGGTTCAGCCATTGAATTACGTATCAATGCCGAAGATCCGGAAAACGATTTTCGTGGATCACCCGGAAAAATCACAAAATTACGAGTGCCCGCCGGACTGGGTGTTCGGTTTGATTCGCACATTTACGAGGGCTATACAGTAGGCCCATATTATGATTCTCTGATTGGCAAGCTGATTGTGCATCGGCCGACTCGAGAAGAGTCTCTGGCTTGTATGAGGCGTTGCCTGGACGAGTTCGTCATTGAAGGAATTAAAACAACAATTCCCCTGGCGAAAAAAATCTTTAATCATTCGGCATTTATTGAAGGTAAAGTCGATACGACATTTATCGAACGTACCTGGTAACAAAATTCGAACGATGAAAACGAGATGAAAATAGATCGTTTTGTATTGTAACAGGCTCTGAATATTTCGCATTCGCGATTCTAAAAGGAGTCCCGTGTCGGCAAAACGAGTCGGTTCAATAGGCGAAGGTTCGCTCACTTCAAATGATTGTCTGGTACATTTTTTAAACCTCTCTTCCGACATGAGGTTTTTACTTTTAACGAAACAGGTACAGGTAGGAAAATGAGAGTAGGTATTTTAACAGGCGGTGGTGATTGTCCCGGTTTGAATCCGGTTATTCGTGGTGCCGTTCGCGTCATCTGCAATGCCGGTGGCGAAGTGTATGGCTTGCTGGAAGGCTGGCGTGGCGCCATTGAAGGAAACTACATCGAGCTCGATTCAGAAAATACAGATGACATCATCTTCAAAGGGGGAACCATTCTAGGATCCTCTCGCACAAACCCATATAAAAATGCAGAGGTAGATGTTCCCAAAGTAAGAGCCACAATCGAGAACCTCGGTCTCGATTGTCTTATCGCCATCGGTGGTGATGATACACTCGGCGTTGCCAGTAAACTTTGGAGTGATCATAAATTGCCAGTCATTGGCTGTCCGAAAACAATTGATAACGACCTGAGTTCAACTGATGTGACTTTTGGTTTCGATACGTCAATCAATACGGTGATGGAAGCCGTTGACCGTTTACGCACGACGGCAGAATCACATCGTCGGATCATGGTTGTGGAAACAATGGGACGACATGCCGGCTGGATTGCTTTGTTCTCCGGACTGGCTACCGCAGCCGACTACACTCTGGTTCCGGAAATCGAAATCGATGTCGAACGTATGGTTGATGTTTTGAAAAAACGTCGCGCCAACGGAAAAATGTATGGCATTGTGATTGTCAGTGAAGGTGCCAAATTCAGTGCAGAAGCGGGAGTCACCACGCAGGATGGTGAGATTGATGATTTCGGTCATGAAAAGCTGGGTGGCATCGGCGAAACCGTTTCCAAACTGATCGAAGAACGCACAGGTTTTGAAACCAGGCACGTTACACTCGGACACCTGCAACGAGGTGGTTCTCCCAGTGCTTACGACCGAGTGCTCGGAACACGCTGTGGTGTGCATGCTGGCTGGCTGGCTTTGAAGCATCACTTCGGCTACATGGTTGCCTTGCGGGGAACACAAGTGGTACCCGTTGCGTTAGCTGATGCCGTTGGGGAAATGCGGGCGCTCGAGCCCAATTTTCTCGAAGAGGCAGATGTTTTTCTGCAATAGAACGGGCAAGTCTTCTTTAAGTCAAAAAGACCAGGCGCTGGAAACAGCGCCTTTTTTTTGTCCCCTTTCGAGTACGCTCGGGTGACATCCTTGAAAACATGCCTGCCACGTTTATGAAACGAATTACTTAATAATCTTATCTATTAGGCATTCTTGGTATTCACGCTGGAAAAATCTGGCAGCGCCTGTTTAAGATAGTAGAACATACTCATACCCGCTTACCTGCTATTTAGCTTAGCCTGCCAGAGTGAGAGAGTTCTCAACGATTTCGATATTCTTCCCGGAGGTACTAATGACGTTACGGCACTCGATCTACTTTCAAACGTTTTTGCTCATATCTGTATTCTGTATCTGCTCGCTTTTGAATTCACAAAAAATCAATGCAGGTGATGATGGATTCAAATCGATCTTCGATGGGAAAACACTCAAAAACTGGGACGGAGATCCTCGTTTCTGGTCGGTAAAAGAGGGTGCCATCACTGGTACAACCACCAAGGAAAATCCCACCAAAGGTAATACCTTTATAATCTGGCAGGGAGGAAAGCCGGGCGATTTTGAATTGAAGCTGCAATACAAAATTATCGGTGGTAATTCAGGAATCCAGTACCGCAGTTTTTCAGCTCCCGGTGCTGACAAATGGCGTGTGGGTGGATATCAGGCTGACTTTGAAGCCGGTGATAAATTTTCGGGAATTCTTTACGGCGAACGATTTCGCGGCATTCTCGGTCTGCGTGGAGAGAAGACTGTCATTGGAAAGAATCACAAACCAAAAGTCGTTGGTTCTGTCGGCGATACAAATGAGATTCAGAAGAAGATCAAGAAAGAAGACTGGAACGACTATCATATTATCGCCCGCGGAAATCATTTCGTTCATAAAATCAATGGCGTAACCACCGTCGATGTGACTGATAACGATGTCGAACAACGACGCGCTGATGGAATTATCGCACTTCAATTACATGCTGGTCCGCCGATGGTGGTGCAGTTCCGCGATATTAAACTAAAAGAATTCCCAAAAGCGGAAAAGACGTCTGCTGCTGAAGGCGCTAAAAAAAAAGTAGTCCTGATCGCCGGTAAAAAAAGTCATGGCTATGGAGCGCATGAGCATCGCGCGGGCTGCATCCTGCTGGCGGATGCGTTGAACAACAGTGGTTTAGGTATAGAAACAACTGTTGTTACCGAAGGCTGGCCGAAAGACTCAAGTGTGCTGCAGGATGCAGATTCGATTGTGATCTACTGTGATGGTGGTGGTCGGCATCCTTACAATGAGCATCTGGAAGAATTGAACAAGCTGGCTGAAAAAGGCGTGGGCATGGTCAACATTCATTACGGAGTTGAAGTTCCCAAAGGCGCATCGGGAGACGCATTTCTGAATTGGATCGGTGGTTACTTCGAAGCGTGGTGGTCTGTGAATCCTCATTGGACTGCTGACTACAAAAACCTGCCCGCTCATCCCATCTCCAATGGTGTCGCCCCATTTGCCATCAATGATGAGTGGTATTATCACATGCGTTTTCAGCCGGAGATGAAAAACGTACAACCCATTCTGACGGCGATTCCTCCCAAAGAAACACTCAGCCGTCCCGATGGTGCACATAGTGGAAATCCCGCCGTCCGCAAAACAGTAGGGCAGCCTCAACACATGGCCTGGGCTTATGAGCGTCCCAATGGTGGTCGCGGCTTTGGCTTCACCGGCGGTCATTATCACTGGAACTGGGGTCACAATGACTTTCGTAAACTGGTGTTGAATGCCATTGCCTGGTCTGCAAACGTCGATGTGCCTTCGCAAGGGGTTGCTTCAAAACCTGTCACGATTCAACAACTCGAAGCCAATCAGGATTATCCCAAGTCGAATAAGTACAACCCTGCCCGCATCAAAGCGCTGCTGGCTGAGTGGAATCAATAAGCTTTCATGAGATAAATTTACTCTGATATTTGGCGTCTCTAATTATCATAAGAAGGAAACTGACTCAATGAAGTATCGTTGTCTTGCCCTCATTCCCGCTTTGTTGCTTTACGTGACTTTCGATATCTCAACACTGTCTGCACAGACCGAACGTACGCCCGCAGAGGCAGTGCCCAGTTTATCAGTGGCTCCCGGTTTAAAGGCAACTCTGTTTGCTTCGGAACCCGATATCAGCAGCCCTTCCAGTATGGACGTCGACTCACAAGGTCGTGTCTGGATCTGTGAAATCGTGAACTATCGCGCGAAAATGCGACCGATTCCAACACGTAAAGCCGGTGATCGTATTGTGGTTCTGGAAGATACGAACGGCGATGGTAAGTCTGATAAGACAACCGTTTTTTATCAGGGACCCGAACTGGATGGTTCACAGGGAATCTGTGTGCTGGGGAATCAAGTGATTGTTGCTGCTCCGCCGAATGTGTTTCTCTTTACCGATGAAAATAACGATAACAAAGCCGATAAGAAAGAGTTGCTCTTCACAGTGACCGGCGGCGAGCACGACCATTCTGCTCATGCTGCCATCTTCGGGCCCGATGGAAAGCTGTACTGGAACTTTGGGAATAGCGCCAAGCAGGTCTTTGATAGTGATGGCAAACCAATGCTGGAGAGCAATGGTCGTCCGGTGCTTGATAACGGAAAGCCTTACTGGGGGGGCATGGTATTTCGTTGTAATCTGGATGGAAGCGACTTCGAAGTGCTGGGGCATAACTTCCGAAATAACTATGAAATTACCGTCGATTCTTTCGGCACTCTGTGGCAGTCAGATAACGACGATGATGGCAACCGTGGCGTACGTATCAATTATGTGATGGAATACGGAAACTATGGTTACCTTGATCAACGGACGGGCGCACGCTGGAAGGAACCCCGCACAGGCATGCATGAGGAAATTCCATTAAGGCACTGGCACCTTCGTGATCCGGGCGTGGTTCCTAATTTGCTGCAGACAGGTGCCGGTTCTCCCACAGGAATCCTGGTTTACGAAGGTTCCCTCCTCCCGAAAAAATATCACGGAGAAATGATTCACGCGGATGCCGGCCCGAACGTTGTCCGCGCCTATCCTGTTAAAAAAGAGGGAGCGGGTTACAAAGCGGAAATTGCCAATATCATCACCAGCGAAAAAGATAACTGGTTCCGACCATCTGATGTTTGTATTGCCCCCGATGGTTCACTGTTCGTTGCGGACTGGTATGATCCCGGCGTAGGCGGACACCGCATTGGTGACCAGAAACGCGGACGCATTTTCCGGATTGCGCCTGCCGATGCGAAGTATCAATTCGACAAACTCGATCTGAGTTCGGTAGCAGGGGCCATCGCGGGTATCAAAAGTCCGAATCTGGCAACACGCTATCTGGCCTGGAACAAGCTGCATGCGTTGCAGGAGAAGGCATTACCACAGTTAGAAGAGTTGTTTCAGTCTGACAACCAGAGATTCCGCGCTCGCGCTCTCTGGTTGTTAGCTAAAATCAAAGGCAAGACAGAACACTATGTTTCGCTGGCGCTGAACGATTCCAACCCTGATATCAGAATCACCGGTTTGCGCGCCGCCCGGCGGTACAACCTGGACGTCATTCCTTATGTGCAGCAACTGGTGAATGATGCCTCACCACAAGTCCGACGCGAATGTCTGATCGCTTTACATCATAATCAGGCTTCAGCGGCACCAGGGCTCTGGGTAAAGCTGGCTGATCAATATGACGGAAAGGACCGCTGGTACCTGGAAGCACTCGGAATTGGCATGGATGAGCAGGAACAGAAATTCATTTCTGCCTGGCTCAAGCAGGCTGGTGACAAGTGGGATACGCCGGTGGGCCGTGATCTGCTCTGGCGATCAAAAATCCCGCTGGCCGTACCTTATCTGGTTAAAATTATTGAGGACCCGAACACAAAACTGGATACACTGCCCCGCTACTTCCGCGCACTGGACTTCATTACCGGCAAGGAAAAAAACACAGCGGTCGCAGAACTGGCGTTGATGAGAGAACCAGGAAATAAAAAACGTGAAACCTATGTCATCGCAGAAGCCATTTCGCGGATTCCCGCGAATGTCGTGATGAAGGATACCAAGTATCAACAGGCATTGAAGCAGGTTATCGACAGTAGTCGTGGAACTCCTGAGTTCACAAAGCTCGTTGAAAAATTTAAGGCGTCTGATTACTATCCCGCGCTGGTGGCGCTTGCCAGTCAGTCAGGTAAGTCACAGACTGCCGTTGATGCGATGAGCGCTGCTCTGGCTTTAAAACTGAACGGTTTGATTCGGAAATCTCTGAAAGACAAAGCCGATACGGAAAAAGAACAAAATCAGAAACTCGACCTGATCTGGGCGCTGGGCAGTTCCGGTCACAACGGTGCCAATGGGATTCTGTTGAAAGTCATCCAGGATGATCAGGGTTCACTGGTAGAGCGACGAGAGGCTGTGCGGGCCATCGCGAAATCTCGTAAGGGGGCGCATGCGCTGCTGGACCTGGTAGAGAAAGGTCCGTTTGAATCACAATTGAAGCCAACCACCGCTGCCGCGATGTCATCAACCATCATGAAAGATGTGAAAGAGCGAGCTGCAAAACTGTTCCCGGCTCCGCCAACCAAAGATAACAAGCCGGTACTTCCCATTAATGTCCTGGCGGGCATGAAGGGAGATCCCGTGGATGGCCGTGTCATGTTCAATACCAAAGGTACGTGTGCCAAGTGTCATGTAGTCAATGGCATGGGGAAAGAGGTCGGTCCGAATCTGTCAGAAATTGGCAAGAAGCTGAGTCGTCAGGCACTGTTTGAATCCATCCTGTTTCCCAGCGCCGGCATCAGTCACAATTACGAATCGTACACGATCATTCTAAATTCCGGAAATATCGTGAATGGTCTTCTGGTGAATAAAACCGCTGAATCCATCACGCTCAAAGATATCGAAGCAATCTCGCGTACGTACAAAATGGAAGACATCGAGGAAATCGTTCCCCAAAAAATTTCACTCATGCCAGCCGACCTGCAGAAAGTGCTGACACAGGAAGAGCTCATCAACATTGTCGAATATATGACCACCCTCAAAAAAGCCAAAAACGTCCAGAAAGCAAGTCGATAGCTAAGCGGGGAACCATTAATTCAATGGTTCCCCAGATTCAGGATATCCTGCATTTAACCGACCTGTGAATTTGTGGTTTAACTCTGTTTTGAGAATACCACTGATGCAGTTTAACCGATCCTTCATTTGGGCGACTCGCGTAGTTCGCGAGCAACCGTCAAGTAGTAGCTTCGTGCTGTGGCATTTACCATCTTGCGGGCCAACTTGGTTAGAGCTTCGGCTTTGATCTCTCTTGCTTGCTCGTCATGGGGATCAAGAGCCAACAGATGATCCACAAGCTGGGCTGCCCACTGGTTATCGTCGCTTGTCAGTGCAGTCTTAGCGGCAGCAAGAAGTTTCGCGTTCCCTCCGGCCAACTTGGCCATCCGTTCTGCTTCGGCCTTCGGCGGCAGACGAAACAGGTTCGTCGGGTTTCCATCGAACCATCCCAAGTAGCCACTAAATACACTACGTACGCCCCATTCGGGATGACCGTAAAATGGTTGCAAGTAATCTTTGTTTGCCAAATGGTTAGGCAGTCGAACGCTCCGCTGTGGTGTGCCACGAATTGCGTAAAGATTCGGAAATGAACGATAGAAATTATCTCCGGCAAACAACACACCTTGTTTCGGATACCAGACATAGAGTTGATCGTTCGTCTCACCTGGTGCCGAAACAAGCTCTAAGTCAATGCCAGCGATTTTGATCTTCTGCCGTTCACCTTTCAGAAAGTGCGTTGGCGTGCTATCCCCACCTGCTTCAAAGGCGCTCCCGCCTCGCTTCGGATAACGGACTGGTGCGACACCATTGTTGATCCGCTGATCCGCTGGCAATTTGAAACCGGCCTGGCGAGCGCCGCGAACGCGCTGATAGCTTAGGCCGGCTGCTAGCAGAGGTTTTGCTTCACCACCAAAATTTACGTGCGCCCAGATTTGTGGTCGCTCCTTGCCGAAGAATGCGGCAGCTCCACCTGTATGGTCACCATGCGAATGAGTGAAGATGATTGCTTTGACAGGCTTGTCGGTAATGTTACGAAATTCGGCGACGATTTTCTGGGCAGCATCGATGGTCATTCCGGTGTCGATGACGACGAGTCCCTCATCGCCGATAATGATGGATGAGTTCGAAACACTTTGACCAACGGATGTGTAAACATTGTCGGCAATCTGGATGATCTGTTTTTCAAATTGTTCGCTTTGTTTTCGAAGTTGCTTTGTTGCGAGTGAATCGTCTTGCGCAAGCACCATTGCTGTTGAGATCACGAAACAGAAGCAGAGGACAGCACGTCCAGCAAGTAGTTTTGGCAGGTTCATTACAGGTTCTCCGTTTCGACCTTATGAAAGGATGACAACCACATAGATCGTATCACGATTCTACGAAGAAGAACGAACAAAAAATAGTTGGGTGTGATTGCCGTTTTAAGATTCTGCGAAGACAGCCCACATCCATTTATTTCACATCGTGCATCCTCAAGAGTAAATGTGAGTGAGACATGGGAAATGAACAGGCGAACCAATTCAGAAAAACCTTCGTTTTTGTGCCTTCACGTATAATACTGCGAAACTTTTATGCCACAATTGTGTTTTATTGAGTAGGATTTACTCATTCAGGAACTGAATCGCACAGAAGCTCTTTTGAGACGGGAAAATGTTATGCACCGTAAAACGTCAAATATGATTATGCTGGGGCTTTTTATTTGTGCTTTCAGTCTATTGGCAGTTGAAGATGCCACGGCTCAGAACAAGAGGCGTAACAGAGGGCTTCGTAAGCCCGGCGAAGTAATTACCCGACCTGATAGGGGCGAAGAACGCTGGCAAAATCAGCTGGAAGTCGGGAAGGTCGCGCCAGAGTTTACCCTGCCTCTGTTGCAGCAGAACAATCAACGAAAAGCACCAACAGACAAGGCGTCTGCGACAAAGAAATCAGCAGATAAGAAGAAAGAGCAAACGGTCTCACTTCATGATTTGCGAGCGAAACAGCCTGTCGTGCTGATCATAGGCAGTTTTACTTGTCCTCCGTTTCGCAACCAACTTGAAGGAGTTGATAAGGTTTTCGATCAATTCAAGGATCGTGCTCAGTTCCTGTTGGTTTACGTTCGTGAAGCCCATCCTGATTCAATTTTGTCAGTCATCGGTGAGAATGGACGTGAGGCATTGCAAAAAATACCTCAGCCGAAAGATCTATCGACACGCGTTTCAAACGCGAGCATATGTCAGAGGACAAAGGACCTTGATATTCCGATTGCAGTCGACAAAATTGATAATCGCGTCGGGAAGGCATATGCAGGTTGGCCCAATCGAATGGTCGTCGTGGGTACCGATGGTCGAATTCTCTTTGCAACAGATCCTTCGCCGCGCGGCACGAACGCACGTAGCTTACAGGACTGGTTGACTGACAATCTGACGAAAAGTGATCGCTAAATCGTAGCACATTTAACCATATCCCTTTCTCGTTTCAAATGGCTTCGGAGATGCTACAGTAAACCTGGATCTCGCGCAGTTGTCTCTTTCAATTTGTTCTCATAGTTCGCGCTGGTTCATTCTTTCGTAACCTTGGTTCCAGGCAAGATTTCGAAGTTCAATTCAAAATCGATTAAAGTTGACTGGAGTTTTGCGAGTATCAATGGGTCCCCTTCCAGTCTGGCCTTACCCTGAATAATTTGCTGTGGCAGCGTGGTTTTTTGGATCATGACATCGATCAGGTCCGCGCGATTGATTGTAATTGTGAGATCTGCTTTTGGCGCCTGGAATCCTTTTAGTACGGTCAGCGTTGCATTACTCATTTCGATCACGAGCTTTTCGCCATTATCGGGTGTGATCAGATTGATTGTGAACTGCATCCCCTCCGCCTTGCTGCTATCAACGCGGATTCCGAGATACTCCAGAAACAGCTCTGTCGACATGGCACGGATCGCATCCGGTCCGGCCGTTTTGACATTGTTGCCTTGCCTGATGCCGTTACGCAGCTCGAAAGCGCCAGCCAGAAAGCTGTTACGGACACTCGGACTTTCCTGCTGGTAGCCTAGCTGCTCGAAGACATCAGCCAACAGATCTTTGGCTTCCTGATTTTCCGGTTCTGCGTGAACCAGCTTGTTGAGAATTTCCATTGCCAACTTGTAGCTGCCGGCTGTGTAGAGTTCTTTTCCTTTTTTGATAATGGGATCGGCACCACCCATCATTTCGACATAGAGTGGTGCAGATTCGGCGGGCGACAATGGGATCAGAGTCGTTGGGTTGCAGTCCCAATAGCCAAGATATTTATTGACAACGCCACGGACATTGTGTTCTACCGAACCATGATAGCCGCGGGCAGCCCAGTGATTTTTCAGGCTCTGTGGCACTTTAAATTCATTGTGGATTGTGTTGATCGTGGAGCCCTGGTTGGCCAGATTGAGCACCTGATTATTCATGTTGGCATAGATATCCCGCTGCACGCGCATGATTTCCTGAATGCGCTCATTACCCCAGCGTGGCCAGTGGTGTGATCCAAACATGACCTCCGCTTTCTGTCCAAAAAGATAAAGCGTGCGGTTGATTTCGCGCGACCAGTTGAGGGCATCGCGCAGGGCGGCACCGCGTAGAGTATAAATATTGTGAATCGAATTCACGATATTTTCAGCGATCCACAGGGCTTTCCATTCAGGAAAATACGTATTCATTTCTGCGGGCGCTTCGGTGTCTGGTGTAAGCTGGAAAACCATTTTTAAGCCGTCGATGGTGATCTCTTCGAGATCTTTAAAAATTTCTCGCGATGGGACAATGAGTCCGGTATTGCCTCGTGAAATGTTTTTACCGATCGCCTGATCCACATGGCCATAAGGGCTTGCGTTAAGCAGTGTGCCATATTGGTAATACATGCGGCGGTTCATGGCATTTCCCGCGTAGACGTTTTCAGATACGACATGTTTCTGGAAGTTGCCCGGTACGATAATCGGAATCTTGCCGGAACGTACGTCTTCTTCTTTAATCAGCCCGCGCACACCTCCCCAGTGATCAGCGTGAGTATGTGAATGCACCACGGCGACAATTTCACGCTTTCCCAGATGTTTGGTCACCAGCTTATAGGCGGCTCTGGCAGTTTCCGGGCTCATACCAGTATCAAAAATAATCCAACCCGTTTTACCTTTGACGAATGTGATGTTGGCCAGATCAAAGCCACGCACCTGATAAATTTTATCTTTTAACACTTCATACAGGCCATAATTCATGTTGAGCCTGGCCTGTCGAAGTAATGAAGGATGGATGCTGTAGTAGATCGCATCCTTTTTGTTGAGAAAGTTGTATCGGCCCATATCCCACGCGACTTGCCCGTCGTCCGCTTTGATCTGCGTGTAGTCTGGGGCAGCGATGAAACCCCGTTTGAATTCCTCGAAGTCCCGTCTGTCATTGAAAGGCAGTGACTTTTGTATTTCTTTGTGCAGTGCGATCGTATGCCTGGAAGGGGGCTTCCCTTTTTTATCAAAGTGCTTGATTTCCTCCGCCTGCGAAATGCTGGCAAAGCTCAGGAAGCAGGCAACCGCTACGGCCGTTTTGAGAATTCGTGTCATCATCTTTTCCTTGGTAGTTTTGCAACGGAAGCATTCTGCTTGAGAGTTGGTTTACCCGATTGGCTGGCTATAGAAGAGATTCTGTTTGTCGGGCGGATCGACGAAGCGATTAATTGTTTCACGTGTGAGACTTTGATATCTGGTCCCTCAAAGTGAATCAGTCCACGCGCCACTGCTTCCTGGAAGGAAAGTTCTCCGTACAGCATAGCGGCGAGTACCGATTCTGCGGTACTGACAACCACATCGCCCGAAGCTGCGCCCTCGACATGTGGCTGTAGCTTGAGTTTTCCATCCTTGATCACAATCCGGCTCCAGAGGGTGACATCAACCAACACTATCGATAAGCCGATTGAGGGGCCCTCTGGAGATAAATCCTGCATGACCCGTTCGAAGCGTTGGGTGAAGGCCATCAGTTTTCCGACCGCGCCGTGATAACCTGTTGTGTTCTTTTTCGGATCGATGAGCGTCAGACATTTTTCGTCGGCTGCTTTGCGCAATGCCACAGCGATGACGTAGGTTGTTGGATGTGGTGCGTTCAGGAACCGGGGGGTCGCCACATGGTAGCCACATGCGATGGCCCGTGATGAGTCATCAACCCGTGAAGAGCCATCAATTAACAATAAAAAGGGCAAAATCGATTTCATGACCGATGGCGCCACATTTGAAACTTTCACCTTGATCTCCAGTTGTGTCACTACGGACTTCTATTGTATACGCAATTCGGGAGGTGTCTGTTTGAATTCAATTGTGACCCACAATACAGGTGTAAGGAGGCGGAAGGCCTTTTTTACAACCACCAAAGCAGATTTAAAGATCTGGTGTTGATCCACTGAGGTACAAACGGTTCTTAATCGTTGCTGTCATGGGAGAAAATGGGTCTATTACACACTCATCCCTAAGATAACATACTTGTTTAGGAGATAGTAGGCGCGAAAGATGAGGTGACGAGTCTACAGAGAGTAATAAAGTAAAATTGATTGACCTGAACTGGAAGAGAGTTCATGATTTCAGGCGATTCAGATTACAGGTTAATTTTCTGAGAAGCTATAATAGCCTGATGTCCGAACGTGACTTTCTGCGTTTTATTAGCCTGTATTGAGAAAACGAAATGACTGAAACCACCCGTTATCGTGAAATTGAAGTTGCTGGCAGGCCCCGTGAGATGGGGCGACAGCTCGGCGATGCCGCTCGTGACGAAGTTCGCTCGTTTTGTGAAGTTGCCTTGGAGCGACTGAGTCAGACGATGCAAGTCGACAGCGATCAGGCAAAAAATTTAGCCGAGCGTTGTCAACCTTTTGCGGAAACTTACAGCCCGGATTCGATTGAAGAATTACAAGGTATTGCCGAAGCGGCGGATGTTCCTTTCTGGAAAATGATGTTATTGCAAATTCGCAATCAGTTCACAGCTGAACCTGATTCCGGCTGCACCTCACTCAGTCTGCCTGCGAACGCGAAACGAGGCGCCATTGTTGCCCAGAACTGGGACAATGATCCGGCCCTTGATCCCTTCACCATTGTTCTGACACGTAGGCCACTTGGGAAACCGGCTTTGATGAATTTGACACAAGTAGGATTAATCGCATATGTCGGCTTCAACGAGGCAGGCATTGGTGCGTGCCTGAATTCACTGCCGGCACCAAGTCGTCCGCTGGGAGTGCCTCATTACTTCACGTTACGCGAATTGTACGAAGCAAGCACTCTCGATGAAGCAGTCAACGCAATCCAGAGAGCGGCACGTGCGATTCCGGCGAATATCATGTTGACGACGCCCGAAGGGCCCGCCAATCTCGAAGTTTTTATTGATGATGTCCGGGTTCTGCGTCCCGCTGAAACAAGCTGGATTACGCATACCAATCATTGTCTGCATCCCGATTTCTGTGAATATAACGAACAGTTTCCAGAACTAATCGGCTCCCATCCGCGCAAAGCCCGCATCGATACACTGCTCAGTGCAGGCACAAATGATTTCAGTGTAGAAGAAATCAAAACTGCACTGAGGGACCATCAAGGTTACCCCCGTTCCATTTGTCGGCATGATAATGATGATGAATCCACCGGATTCTGGAAGACGGTATTCTCTGTGATTATCGAGCCAGCACAAAAACGCATGCACGTCTCACGGGGAACACCCTGCAATTCCCCCTATGAAATATATCAGCTTTAAAAGGGTTGATCGTATCCATTATGAAGGGGAAAACTTCTTTACTCTGCCTTGAGAGCTCAACTCAGTCTCAGTGGCAACTCCAAACTTTCTGCAAAGAATCAACTCACACATTTCGTCAATCGCGGTCTCCGTCATTTCCGGGTAGCAAGGCAGGAACAGCGTTTGATTTAACAGTTCGGTAGCGAGAGGACAGTTGAAGTTGGACTGATCAGGCGGAGAGGCCACAACTGCCAGCCGTCCGCGCTGCGTGGTATCGAAACCATGTTTTTGTAAGCGCCTCTTGAGTGCATCAGGTTGATCAGTGAGGAAGGGGAAGAGCCAGAAGCTATGACGGGGGTCGAGCAGTTCTGGTTGTGATTTCTCCAGCCCCAGCTTGTCGATGAGACGTAAAGCGTGTTTGGAGCGAAGATTGATCCGTCGGGAATCGTAGGTCTGCAAACGATGTTTCAGCAGCCTGAGAATTCCTATACCCGGTTGTTGGCGCAACTGGTGGAGTAAATTACCCTCGGAAAAACCGCGGGTCAACCCGCCGAGGATGTCATCGACGTTCCTTCCCAGCCGTTTACCGATCGCAGCGAGGACTCCAAAAATCCATTTGGTCGAGATTGCTTTCAGAACCGTAAGCTTGCAGATTTTGAGTGTGAGTTGCCTGCCGGTTTGAACGGGTTCACGATTTTGAAGATCGCGCATGTGTGCAAGAATGTCTGGGTCACGCACGCGACAGAGTGCTCCGCCCAGCGCTGTAGCAGTTTTTATGGTTCCAAAGCTGAAGAGACTGGCGTCTGCCTGCATGTTGCCGCGCCAGCCTGGTTCGCACCACGCTTGCGCACAGTCCTCGACAACCAGCAAATTGTGTTCGCGGGCTAATTCCAGTATTTCTTGAATATCGGGTCGCGCACCGAACAGGTGGGATACGACGAGGACTTTCGAACGAGAAGTAATGGCGCTTCTCAAGGCATCTGGATCAAGGTGATAGTCGCTGCCACTGACATCAACGGGCACAGGGGTCAGGTCATGAGCTTTAGCGATGAGAGGCATGTCTTGAACTGTTACTGCAGAGAAGAGAACTTCTGATCCTGCCGGTATTTTGAGAGCTTGCAACAGCAGGTCGAATCCACTTCGAACGGAAAGGCAGGCCAGCGCGTCGCTGCATCCTTGCGACCAGACCTGCTCCAGCGTTTCTTGAGCCACTCTCCTCTTTCCAGGCAGGAGCGAACCGAAGAAGCCATAACATAAGTCGCGCCAGCCAATGTCGAGCCTTAAGCGAATCCACATTTGTTTGCCCTTTAGAATCTTGCAGCGTTTCCGGGATGATTATGATTCACACATTCAGTCTTTTATGACTCCACCAAATGTAAAGGCTGGCCATACTTACGATAAAACTGATTCTGAAACAATTCTTGCGGATCATAGTCCCTCTTTAATTCAAAAAACTGTTTTGCTTGAGGATAAGCCCTGTGAAACTGTTCTGGTGTCGCGTGCAGTCGATAGGGAAGGTAATAGCGTCCCTGTGCCTGGAGAGCTGCTTCAATCAATTCCACAGACATGGCTTCCATTTTCCTGTCACCCTCTTCTGTTTGAGGTTGATAAAACAGCAGGACAAACGCAAATAGCCGTTGATCAGCGTATCGGAGAAACGTATCTTCATCAACTTCGACCTGACGAATCGTAACGTTCAGCAGATTTTGTTTGTGACGCGGGATAATTTCACGCAACGCTTCAGTAAATGGTACGAGGCCTGACTTTGGAACAAAATATTCATGGAGAATATCAGTGTAGTCTGCCGAGCGGTTCTCGAAGACTTCGACACCCTCATTGAGTAATTGATTCCGGGAATAGTAAGTCTGTTGCAGTCGAGGCTGTAGCTTTGTCTCAGCCTTCCATCGCAATTTTTTTCCGTAGTCACTATCGCTGGAGCCTCGAAAAATATGACGTCGAATTGTCGCCAGTCCCGGTTCGACAAGATCAGGCATCGACTCATCAGGAGTTGGATCTCGATACAGCACATTGATGATGACTTCCTTCAGAAACTGATCGGAAGCAATATTCATCCGGGCGAATGTCATCTCTATATTGGAATCTTCAATCATCTGGTCGAATGTATTTAACGCTATTTCGACGGGTACGATCGATTGCTCTAAGCGATATCGTTCATTGGGTATGACTCGCAAATCGACATCGAGGATGACACCAAATAAGCCATACCCTCCTAAAGCCAGCGAAAACAGTTCTGTATTTTCAGAACGACTGCAATTGACAATGGCTCCATCGGCTAGCATCAGCCGAAACGATTCCACCGACGAGGCAATGGGGGGGCGACCATATTGCCAGCCATGACAGTTTACGCTGACAGAACCACCGACCGTGAAAGAATTGTTCGATTGCATGATGGCAACGGACTTTCCCCGCTGATCGAGCCAGGGAATGATTTCACTCCATTTTGCCCCAGATTGAACGTGCAACAAATTCGCTTTTTCATCCAGCGACATCTTGTTGAATGACGTCATGTCAATCATGATTCCACCGGGAATCAGGGTATGACCACCCATACTATGCCGCGCGCCGGCAATCGAAATCTCTAATCCATCACGCCTTGCTCGCTTGAAGAGACGCGCGAGCTGTGTTTCTGCTTCCCTGGTATCAAGGGGGACGGGCCAGATCTCGCTGACTTCCGTTAAATTCATCCGACTGGCATCATCCGCAAAGCCTTCGGGAGCAGGTGCACGAGTTTCTGTATCCTTCCAGGCGGTTCGAGCCAAGTGCAGTATTGGTCGACTGATAACAACTGCCGTCAGTAATAAAAATAACAAAGTCAAAACGACGAAATTTCGCCTTACTCTGTTCGGCCTGCTCAGTTGTGGAAATAAGTATAATGCTCGCATCATGAACTCCCCCTTAAAGATCTCACAATCATCAAGGCGAAGTTGAGGGGGAAATATCACGGCTTATTAGAAATATTTCTAAACTTTATGGACTTCTCTATCGAGTTCAGGTGAATTAACGCAGCTTGACTTACTGACATATGTCGCGATCAATTCAACCATGTTTTTCCGGTTGACCGGTTTGGTGAGGTAGTTGTCACATCCGGCGTCCAGACACTTTTGTCGATCACCGCTCATGGCGTGGGCCGTTAAGGCAATGATTGGCCCATGGAAATCAGCGTCTCTTAACTGGCGTGTGGCACCATAGCCGTCCAGCACAGGCATTTGCATGTCCATGAGAATCGCGTCAAACGGAGATCCCTCCTGCATGGCTTTGGTCGCCAGTTCAATTGAAATCTGTCCATTGTTTGCCAGTGTGACGCTTGCCCCTGCCTTTTTCAGAATGAAACTGATCAGTCTTTGATTATCCGGACCGTCTTCAGTCAGCAGGATGCGCTGATTCTGAAGTGGAAATTCTGACTGTGGTTCTTTGTTGAATTCTATCGTTTTCGTTTCAGGAGTTATGCAATTTTCCAATAGCCTCACTCCATCTAACGCGCCGGTCTGAATTGTGATTGAAAACGTGCTTCCCTTTCCGACAACGCTGGTGACAGAAATTTCACCGCCCAGAAGTTTTGCCAGTCGTTTGCAGATCGTCAGCCCAAGTCCCGTTCCGCCAAATTTACGAGTCACTGAATTATCATCTTGCACAAATGGCAGGAAGAGATTTTCAATGCTATCTTCGGCAAGTCCAATACCTGAGTCGATCACATCGAACTGAATTTTTGGTTTTTGAGACTGGTCATCTAACAGGCGAGTCACAATCTGGACTGATCCCATTTCTGTAAATTTAATCGCATTGCCCACAACGTTGATGAGAATTTGTCGTAGTCGGGTAGGGTCAGAACAAATCGTTTCGGGAATCGGTCCATCAAAGCATACATTGAAAGGTAGGCCTTTCGCGGTTGCGCGCACTTTCATCAAGGAGAAGACATTATCGATGAGCGCATGTGGCGAGCAACTGATCTGTTCGACTTGAAGTTTCCCAGACTCGATTTTGGATAAGTCGAGAATATTATTAATCAGTTTCAGGAGGTATTCACCATTCTCTTTAACGGTGAGAGCGGCATCAATATCTTCTGGATGAGTGACGTTGTCCAGGATGATGTCATTGAATCCTAGTATCGCGGTCATCGGTGTTCGAATTTCGTGGCTCATATTAGCAAGAAATTCGCTTTTTGTTCGATTTGCCGTTTCTGCGACTTCTTTGGCATGCAGCAATTCTTCTTCAGCCCGTTTGCGTGAAGTGGTCTCCGTTCCATAGAGGTTGACGTAGTTCTCTTTATTAATAGGTGTCATGGTCAAGGCGTAAAATTTTTCATCCGCATTAATTTCAATGCGTACAGAACTCGCCAAAGCAAGTGCTTTCTGACAAGGGGCATAGATAATTCCGGGCAGTGGATCGCCAACCTGCACTCCCCAGTCTTTGAGTAGAATGTTGCTCGCCGTATTTGCGTAAAGCAGGATTCCCTGAGCTGATGCGCGAAGAACCGGATTGATATTTTCGTCGGGAAAACGTGACAGTCTCTCAATTTCTCTGGATGCACGCTCCTGTTCAGAGATGTCAAGGATGATGGCAACAAACACGGGTCTCTCATCCAGTACCGATGTTTCCAGATGTACTTGCACAGGGTACTCTGAACCATCTTTCCTGCGATGAATGGTCTTGAATTCAAAGTGGTCTTGCGTTCCCTCGATCAGAGGTGCCAGCAGTTTTGCAAAAGATTCTGGAGTTTCTTGTGGCTTGATATCAACCGGTGTCAGAGTTCGCAGCTCTTCCATGCGGTAGCCAATATTCGAGCGCGCACCTCGATTGACGTGTACGAAGTTGAGGGACTCCATGTCAAATATATAGATTTCGTTTTGTGATCGATCGAGAATATGACCAAATGCGCTTAACTCTTCGGTCTTTCGGTTTGCGATTAAGAGATCTCTGGCCTGTTGTTTTAATTCTTCGGTTTGTTGTTCCAGAATGTAATTTTTATCCAAAATCATCTGGTTGGCGGAATGTAAATCCTGAGTACGGCTTTTGACTTCTGCTTCCACATGTTCGTTCGTTGCCTCCAGCTCCGCCCGTTGGGAAGCCATCGATTTCATTTCTCTCAGACTCTGGGTAATGGCAATGATCAGGAAAATGTCTTCAAACACGACCCAGGCGCCATGTTCGAACACGCGCCAGGGGCTCACCGTGAGAACTCCATATACTGCTTGCGGGGCAAAGAATCCGAAAGCAACATGATCGATGACAACAACCGTTGTGGCAGAAGCAAGAACACGCCAGTCTCGGTAAAAGGCAAGAAACGCCAGGGAACCAAAAATATGAAAGTGGGTTTCAATCCGACCCCCACTAAGATGGATTAGGAGGGAAGACATCAACATTTGACTGATGGCGATCACGTGGCGGGTTAAAGTCGAACCGGGACGGAAACAGGCAAGAAAAACCGGGAATACGGTAATCAGGCCACCCAGTACAATTGCTGCGCAGACATGAATATGCGTCTCACTGGCGGACCCGATCCATGTGCGAGGAGAGAGCCAGATTGCTGTGCAGATACTGGCGAACCACTGTATTACCATCAGGCCGGCAAAAAGTCGGTCGGTTCTCTGGAAAAGTTCCTTACGATTTTTCCCGAACAGCTTCTCTGCACGTTGTGAAATGGCACGCTTCTGTGGTGTTGCTGATATTATTGTTGTGGACATACTTGAGATTCCTTGCCGCTTGTTTCGTTACGGTTCTGTAAAGGACAGCCGTAAACGAATGTTTGTTTTGTTTCCGTCGTCTTGTCCATTAGAATTGCTTCAATCGCATCTCTTCCGGAATTCTCTCCTGAATGACCTCGTGATCCCGTGATGCCACCTTGAAACAGCAAACGACCATTCGCATCATAAAGCAAAACATATCCAGAGGTGGTTGATTGAAAATTCTTTGCTTCGAAGCCTTCTTGATCACTGGAAACTGATACGCCGGGAATTTTAGCCGCGGAAAACCAGAGGTCAGTTTTTTCCCATCCAGCTGAAAATTGCGCTGAGTTAAAGAACAGCACACGTGCATCAACCCGTTCGCCACAATGGGTCATCAAAAGGGACAACTCACCAATACTGGCACGAGTACAGGGGCAGCGGGGGTGTGCAAACATTAAAAGAGTGCTGCGATTATGATTGTGTTTGAGCAAACTCCGGGCGGGCCAAATTTGTGGAGACGTGGTGTTCTCTCCCGGAGTCACCTCATACGTCCAGAGGGCCGACATTCCAATTCCCACCATACAAGTCCAGATAAGAGTCAGTACAATCAATACGATTCGGCGGTCGGCAAATCCCCGATCGGAATCTACGGTTTGCTGTATTTTGGCGACGGTATTTGGTTCTGTTGGATTCATAATGATCTGTATTGAAGTAAAAAATTTTTATTCGAATTGGAATACACAGTTTTGTCGAGTGCGAATGGCAACAAGGATGGTTAATAAATTGCTTTGTTCTGCTCGGGTATTTACAAGACAATTTCAACTTGTCAAATTTGCTGACAGGTAATGTATGACAACAATAGGTTGCATTTTGGCAACACTGTGGCAAATAAGCTTAAAATGAGAATTGATTTGGATGGAATTCAATGGCCTCTGTGATGAGGCCTTACAACCCTCAGAAAGAACCGCAACGAGGGAGGGTTTACCATGAATGTGAAAAGCGCACGCCTTTCTTTGAAAGGTTTAGAAAAGGGATGCAACCGCAGATAGCGTGAGTCTTTTTCCTCTTCTACGAATAAGTACACCATCAAAATTACGAAGCTGAATTGATGCCTGTTGACGATGGTCATCGCCGTGTTTGTTTCAACGGGGCAATTGATTTTTCTGACACGGTTTCTCTGATCAGAAAAAATCATGATGCGCATGGCAGGTTCTTTTCCGTTGACTTCCATTTGCTAAGAGAAAAGACTGATGTTAAGGTTTAAGTAATCGGTAATCCTCCAGAATTTGACAGTCAGGTGCTGACAGGGCACGCTCGCAAAAATCACTCTCCTAACAAGCTTCACTTTGTTCTGCGAAATGAAAATCTGATGCAACGCATTTTACGCGAAAATACAACCGCCTTTTTTTCTGGTCACGTGGATCCTGTGATCACAGTAAGTCCGGGAGAAACGTTCCTCATTGAAACGGAAGATTCCCGAGGTGGGCGTACCAGACAACCCGACCAATGCACGCCGGAATCGCTGCGCAGCATGCGGCAACAGGGGTATGTCTCTAATCCGGTGATGGGTCCCATTTTTGTAGAAGGAGCCCAGCCGGGCGATACACTGGCCGTTGAGATTCACGAGATGAAATGTGATTCACAGGGTTATTATGGCTATTGGCCTTTCGAGCAAAATCTGCAGGATATCATTGAGGAACCGGTGACACGCCTGGTAAAGATTATCGAGAACAATGTCGTGTATTCGTTTCAGGCAGGGGGAAAAACGCATGAGCTGAGGCTGCCCGTTTCACCGGTCATTGGTACGATTGGAACCGCTCCCCGAGAGGAAGTGGTCTACACGTATCACACGGGAACGCATGGGGGGAATCTGGATGTTCCGGAAATCGGCCCCGGTAGCACGATTTATTTACCTGTCGCTGTGGAAGGAGCGTATTTAGCCTTAGGCGATTGCCATGCGCGCCAGGGAGATGGCGAATTGAGCGCGATCGAAATGCGGTCGGAGGTCACGTTATCCGTACGAGTGCTTAAAAACTGGACTCAGCAACAAACGTGGTTACGTGCCGAGACTGAGGATGAGCTGCTTACGATAGCCTGTGATCGCCCCCTGGAATCAGCACAGTGGCTGGCGATTCGGGAGATGATTTCCTGGCTGGAAGAACGTCAGGGATGGACGAAAAGTGAAGCACGCGAATTTCTGAGTATCGCCAGCGATGTCAAGCCGGGACAATCTCTGGCCGGACCGTATTCGATGCGCGTACTCGTTCCCAAAAAATTGTTGCCTTAAAAAAAACGGGATCACTGAATCAACCGGCAATCAGTGATTCCTCTCTCTCCAGAATCGGTCGCAACAGTTGTTCGATTTCCTGACGCTCTTCAGGCGTTAACTGACGTTGGGGAGGCCGCGCGGAACCAAAGTCGTAACCGGCCACCTGCATGCCATACTTTAACATGCTGATACTGTAGCTCTCTCCACAACGTGCGCGAAAATGTTCAATGGGCAAAATGGTACGCTGCAACGACATCGCTTCGGCAAAATTCTGATCCACCAAAGCCGCATGCAGGGCCAGCACCAGTCGAGGGCAAAGATTGACTGCGCCAGAAGTGAAACCCGTCGCACCAGCCAGCATGTAATATGGGGTGAATCGTTCTGCGGAACCACAGAGCCATTCACACTCTTCGGTGCTCTGATCCATCACGGATTGAAACTGATCGAGTTGATTCACCGCATATTTCACTCCCGCGATGTATTTGTCGGCAGCCAGTTTCAGCAGCAATGCGTCGCTGGGAATATCTCGTGTTTTATAGATGATCAGGGAAGCCTGCGTCTCTTTTATCAGGCGTTCATAGTAGTCGGCGGCGCCGGAATCACTGAGATACGGGTGTGTCAAAGGCATGACTAACAACCCCGCAGCACCGCGTTTGATCGACTCTTGTGCCAGCGAAATGGCATCTCCGATCGCGCCACTCACGGGCGCCAGAATCAATGCATCCGATCCCGCTGCCTGACAGGTGACAGCCACGATTTCCACAATTTCTGATTGTGAGAGGCTATGGAACTCGCTTGTACCAGCCGCCGGCAGAAATACACGGATGCCGGCATCATACATTCCCTGAATGTGTCGGGCATAAAGGTCAAAGTTGACTTGATCCCGTTGATCATAGGGGGTCAATGGAACCGCGTGAACCGTTCGTAAATCAGAACCGGATATCAACTGCGACATGAGATCACCTTAAAATGTTCAAAGAGGGAGTTCAGACATCGGTGCGCCACTGCTTTAACTGATCTTCATCAAGCTCCACTCCCAATCCGGGCGCGGTGGGCAATGTAGCGACGAGGGGTCCCAGCGACAATGGTTGCTGAATCAGATCCGCTTCATGGAACAATGGACCCAGACAGTCAGCAGGAAAACGTTCGCTGTTGATCACTTTCATCGCCGCTGCAACGTGCAGCATGGCGGCACTGCCGATACCCAGTTCCAGATTGCTTCCAATCGAGCAGGTTAGCCCGGCCGCTTCCGCCAGATGGCAAATGGCAATGCTCCGCGAAATTCCTCCGTTTTTACCGGGGTAAATACTGAGAATATCTGCAGAACGCTGTCGACAAATTTCCCAGGCATCCCCGACAGAAAACACGCTTTCGTCGGCCATCAGAGGAATTGAAGTGAACTTGCGCAGTTCTACCCAGGCATCATGTTGACCGATTTGAATGGGTTGTTCGCAAAACGCCAGATCAAACTTCTCTATTTGAGCCAACGCCGCACAGGCCGTACTGAAATCCCAGCCACAGTTGGCATCCACGCCCATGCAGATGTCAGGACCAGTTGTCTGTCTCACAATGTTCAGGCGTTCGAGATCGCTTTCCAGATCGAGGCCGACTTTGACTTTCAAACTGGTAAAGCCTTGATCGAGAAAATATTGGGTGAGTTCGACTGTTTTTTCTGGTGAAAACGCACCGATGACTGTCTTGACGGGAATCGAATCGCGCACTTTTCCACCCAGGAGATCATACACGGGTAGGCCGACTGCCTTGCCGGACAAATCCCACAGCGCCATTTCGACGGCTGCTTTGGTAAACGGATTCAGTTTGATGACTCGATCCATTTTTAGTAGCGCGACATTGATATTCAACGGATCTTCGCCAACGAGAGCAGGCGCGATGAGTTGATTGATGGCTGTCAGACAGCTTTCGCTGGTTTCGCCGCTCCAGCGTGGTGCCAGTGTCGCTTCCCCCAGTCCACACAAGCCTTCATTCGTATGGACCCGAACGATAACATAAGGAGAATCGACGTGTTCTCCATGCGCGGTCTTGGTCGTCAGAAAAGGTTTCAAAGGAACCTTGACGGGAATGGCTTCAATCTCAGTAATGATCATGGTGTCTTACCAGCGCCAATTATGGTTTACAGTCCTAACTCCTCAGGAGGCAGAACCTGTTTCCAGTTTTCATAAATAATGCGGTCTATCACTTCCTGCGGAAATTGGGGGAACGCGGTGCCTTCCACAACCTGATTGACTTTATTCAAACCGGAGACGACCTGCTCCGGTGTGGCAGACGGAAAATCAGAACCGAAAATCAGTTTGTCTTCCACACCATATTCCAGTGCGGTCATAAAAGCCTGATAGTGTCTCAGCGGTCGATAATGCAAGGCCGACACATTGGAATACAAATTGGGGTGTTTGCGAATCAACACCACGCATTCGGTTTCCCAGGGATGTCCCATATGCGAAATAATGATTCGCAAATCAGGGCAGGCGACGGCGATGTCTTCCAGTTGTATCGGGTTCGAGTACTTCAAAGGACCCGTGCGAACGAAAGAAGTTCCCTGATGAATGTTAATCGGTATATTCAATGCTTCCGCTTTTTTAAACAGTGGCAGGTGTTTGGGGTCCTGCGGATTCCAGTTTTGATAAATGGGAGAGACTTTCAGTCCACGCATTCCCAAATTTTCAACGTAGTGCGTCAGTTGATCAACACAGTCGGCATCGTTGGGGTCGACGGAACACCAGGCGATGAAGCGGTCGGAATGTTCTTTGGCAAAGTTGGCAATCAATTCCTGATCGCAGTTGATGCCACAAAAGGGGGCTTTGATGCCAAATACAATCACCTTCGCGCAATTTTTTGTGGCTTCCAATAACGTTTCCGGCGTCGAGTCGAACGCATTTTGTTCATCGCGATCTGATCCCGCAAAATAGACGTCGGCAGATCGCTTCATCTTTGCTTTTTTCGCAGCCCAGGCGAATTCCACAAATTCATCGGACAGATGGTCGGGATACCACATTAAATTCGTATGCGTGTCAATCAGCATGGTCGGTCTGTTTCCATGTGCGGAGGAATCATCATTCAAAGTCTCTCTTTAGTCTATAAAAAACAGCCCGCCTGTCAAAGGACCGAAAGGCGCAATCTCTGGAGGGGCAGTTTTTCTCTGCTGAATGACTTTGTCTGACAACCATCTGTAGAAAATAATTATTCGGAGAGTCTTTGATCCGGGTCGATACAGGCCCAGCACAGCGTAGCCAGGAGATAAATCCCTGTGAACAGAAACAGCACCAGATTCCAGTTGGGAACTTCCATGCTCTTTATATACTCAAAGAGTCTTCCGACAACGATAGGTGAGGAATACGCGCCGATCACGCCGGCCATATTCATCGTGGCAATGACAATTGAGGTCCGAGTGCCGCCGAGATCCATCGAAGTTACCCAGGCCGACGGATTCCCGATTCCGGAAAGAAATGTTCCCACCACAATCAGATAGACGGCCAGAGTGGGATCAAGCCAGGCAGACAACAAAATACAAAGCGCACACAGCAGGTGAGACACAACACACAATAACGATCGACTGGAATATTTATTGCCGGTTCGTTTGTAAATGACATCAATCAGTTTTCCGCCCGTCAAAGTCCCCAGGACTACGCCCATTAACGTGAGCATGGTTAACAGACCGGCTTCTTTGATCGAAGCGCCACTCGAATTTTGCAGGTAAGTCGGATACCAGGTGATAAAAAAGGCATATCCAAAAGCGCGAAAAATCGATTGGAGACAGAAAAACCACACACTTCGATTGGTAAACATCTCCAGAGCAACGGAACTCTTTTTTTCGGGCGCCGTTTCGTCCGGCAGCGGCTCTGATTTCTCTGGCTGGCCAATCAATTCGACTTCGGCTGAATTCGTGTAAGGATGGTTGGCAGGGCGATCTCGAAAGTAAAGAAAAAACAGAATTGCCCAGCAGACCGAAAAAATGCTGAATAAAATCAAAGGCACACGCCAGCCAAAAGGTTCAATCATCACCGCCGTCAATCCAGTGGCTATTACACTGCCGACCGACATGAAACTTCCCATCAGGGAACTGGCGGTTCCCCGTTGAGATTCGGGGATCCAGTTTTTAATCACCTGGGCAGAGCAGGGGACCATTCCCGCCTGTGCCAGACCCAGCAGAAAGCGTGAAAACCAGATAAAGCCCAGTGAGTAGGCAACCGCCGTCAAAACATTGGCAAGTGCGGACATCAGTTGCAGCAGAGGCAGTGCAATTCGGTTGCCCCACTTTTGTCCCAGCAGGCCGCCGGGAATCTGGAAAAAGAAATAACCCGCGAAAAAAACGGCCAGGACATGCCCCATATCGGCATCGTTTATGGACAAATCGGTTTGAATTGGTATGACCATCGGTGAGATACCCGCCCGTGGTAAATAGGCGAGCAGGAAACCGAGACCTAGCGAAGCTACAACCAGAAAGCGAATATTCGTTGGTTGGGAGTGAAGGGCATCATGGTTTTCAGAGTCCAGACTCATCGACGATGATCCCCGAGAAAGATGGCATGAAAGGTGGAAAGCTTGAGTATCTCACACTTGTATCTAAGCGTTGGTTCAAAAAGAAACGCAATAAACCAACGTGTTTCAGACTCGCCTATGTTACGTGATCCCGAATCGGTTTGCCATAGTCAATTTCGAAACGCTGCCGACTTGAAGGAATCGTTTCTCGCTCTAAACAAAGACAAAATTAATGGAGGGGTTGATAATTGAGCTTGCCATTGGAATCACGTTCAAGCATTCCAACATTTTCTCAAGTTCCGGATCGTTCATAATGTTGTATTTCATAAGTACCCACGGGGAGTATTTCGCCGGGTATCAATACTTCAAAATCAGTAATATGAGTCAGAGAGGAATTCCTGATCGAGAATGGGCTTAATATAACATAGCTGCTAACGATTTTTATGGTCTTCTCATCTATGTTCATAAGATAGTAATTTGTATGTTGCTGTGCCCAGGGGGGATGGCTTTGCAAAGAGACTTTAAGGAAGTTCTCACCATCCGCTTCGATTAATTTAATGTCACTAATGATCAGGCTATAGATCCACTCATGCGTCAGAATAGTTGTGACGACGCAGCCTGCGAAAAAGAGCACAGTCGCAAGAGTCAGCTTGAAGGCAAGGTGTCGATGTTTCATAAATCGTTTAATGCCTTTTTGAAGAAGCTTCACTTCAAATCACTCAAGACAAAACAAAAGCGACTTTGATGGCGTTGAAATGGGGTTTCGTCAAGTGCATCGGGATTGCCTGCAAGAAAACTGCCCCAGTCTGCAGCCGTGTTCCCCCAGTGTCCGGTTCGTACTTGTCTGAGCGCGGTGTCTCGTGGATCTCGAAGTTCTTTTCCTTGAAGCTTGAGGAGAGGACTGCTCAGGCTCATGGCGTCTCCCGTTTCGGAAAATCGAAAAGAGAGCGTGTTGGCGATTCCCAAATCCGCCGCCTTGATGGGAAAGGAATACGCTTTGATCGATTTGGGTGTGAGCTGACCAATCATCTTGCCGTTGAATACGACTTCCACCTTGTCGTTGGGGGCTTTGCGATTTTTGGTGTTGGAGGTCGCCTTGCCTACAGAAAAGGTAAGCAGGGCGTCCTCCTTGAAACCTGTTGGACCTGAGCCATTGGCAACAACGAACTTTCGAGAACGGACCTCACTCGTGGCACTGCTTCTTACCTGGAAGTGGAGATGCCCTTCGGGGAGTGACGTCGAGTCAATCGTTGCAGCGAACAGTGTCCGCAGGAATGGCTGTCCGATTTTCTGCATCGGTTTCCAGTCAGTGCCGTTGACCGTGTATTCCAGCCTTTCGTCAGGTTGAGGCTGAACCAGATGCGCCCAAACTTCCACGTCTCCTTTCCAGGCGGCTCCCACGCGATGTGAGACAATGCCGATTCGTTGCCCCAGTCCCTTATAAAAGGCCTCCATCTGCTCGCCTTTGACGCGATAAATCAGATATCCCTGTGGAGAGAGATCGGGACAGAGTTGTTGTGCTTTGGGATTCCACCAGCAGCCTGCGAGAGCGCCCCCCGTGCGATAGGGAACGGGTCGTCTTTTGTGGGCAACAACGTGGTCATCGCCGACGAGTTGAAGTCGCACGTCATGCTGCTGTGCCATCTCAAGAAAACCCGGACAGTGCTGACCCAGATCCGCTTCGGAGGTGGTCACAACGAATGTTCCCCGAGACCGATGCGCCATATCCTGGCGCATCCATTTTATATGAACGGGCTGCACCTCCAGCGTAGGATACTCCAGCTTTTTACCATTCACCAGATTCTGTATCTGGCCGAGATGATATCCATAATCCACGGACATGAAATGGATTTTGCCATATTCAAACGAAAAGAAATGCGGCCCGAGATACTCCCAATACATGGGCTTGGCACAGCGGTGGTCCCCGCGGGGAAACTCGTTGAGTCGATAGGATGAATCCGTATGATCGCCGGCTACGTTATAGCAGGGCATCGTCAAGTGGTTCATAATGCCGACATAATTTCGAAAACTGGCGTGACCGGAGGCGGGGGAAGTCACGAGCGCTTTATGAAGATTCAGGAGATCGCCGCTGTTGACGATGAAACGGGGTTTCGGAGAGAGCGCGTTGACTTCGTGAACGAAATCAGTCAAACCGGCCACCGATCGGGGATTCGTCGAGATGTGTGTGTCAGTCACATGCACGAAGAGATATTCGCGCTCGTCGTTAGCCGCCCGCTTGAGTTCAAAGTCGACTTCGGCAGCGAGCGGCTTGTACCAGTTCCCCCGGATGTCATATCCCGCGGGACGCGTGATGTTGATAAACACCGCACTGGGATGAGGCGAGAGTTTGTAAGCACCCTGCGCATCCGTTTTGACAACGGAATATCCATCCGTGACGGAAACTCCTTTGACTCCCGTAATCACTTGATCTGCTCGTAACGCAACGCGTCCGGTAATCATTTGAGGCACCGGCACACCATAGTTTGGTTTCGGCGTTTTCTTAATCAGAAGCGGAAGCGGATTCGATGGCGTTCCCTCGGCTGCTGCCGGTATTAGATTTGAAACTAGAGCCAGCAGAAAACTGATTGCAATACAACCAAGGCACAGAGCCAATCGCATGTTGTTACTCCGAAGGTATTTATGGAAATTTAAAAAGGTGGTTTTTTGGGGGACACTCACAAAAGAAAAATTTGGCTGTCTTTTTTATCTGCCTACAATTCACTCATCCAAGGACTGATACAAATTCATGGAAATTGTGTGCAAACCCTCGCTCTCACCTGTTGTGACAGTGCGGTAAGCATATTTTGCTTCTGGGCTATTTGCAATTAAAAATACTCCGAAGTGAGATATCCACACATCATATTTACTGTCACAAAGCGATTTCAGAATGATTGTATCTTGACCGCAAGCTGGAACGTCGCGTGGAGCATAGGAATTTGTTTCATATTTAAGCTTTTTCAACTGACTAACCAGAGATCGCAGATCTTTGTTCTTACTATCCGTTGAGCGGATAGGAGATTCAGTGGATGGTGCATCTATTTGAATACGACAATCTTCTTTCAGAAATAGTTCAAGAGCAGAATTAATAGATTCTGTGTGTTTCTTGGACATTATAACCATTCTATAGGTGGCTAGTGTGCAGAAAACACAAAGGAGAATTACGACAAGCAATACGAATTTTTTCATTTAAGAATCCTTGGACAGAAAAGTGTATATTGCTTCTCCGAGAATGATCAAAAAAGGTGTCCGGAAAAAAAACGGGAGTCCAAGTCGATTTGAAAAAATTCCAGATACATTCAGTGCAGCATCTATTCGGGTGACATTTCAAATTCTACCATCACTTCAGCGGAGATGGTGATGAGTCCTGGGGTCACTAAAACTTTAGCCACTTTGTCCTTATTATCATTCCCTTTCTGGAGTGTTACAAACATCTGGCCTTGTTTATGGGGGCCAATTTTTTCGATTGCTTTTGGTAATCGATTCCGGTGGAGTACCATCGCTCCACCAAAGCCTGAGGCGTTCCAGTTATGTTCGACATCTTCTTCAATTCGCAGAGGCCCCCCCAATTTCATTTTTGTCAATTCTGTCAGATGCTCGGCCTTCTCACGGGCATAGGTCATAGCGAGCTTACGCGCATTAAATTGATGCTCTCGCTGATTGCTGACACGAAATCGAAGACTGCTTACGTCTGTAAGACCTGCATTGATCGCGTCCGACAAATAGGGTTCGATATTCTTGAATTCTGTCATTCGAATTTTGAACGCACGGACGAATTCAAAAGCAATCGGTGTTTCTGAACGATTACCATAATCACCATAGTCCGGACTGATATCAAGATCGGTGACCTGCACATCTTGTGCAGCAATGGAATATTTTGTCGCCAATGGAAGAATCGCCGATGTGATTTCATCATTATTCCGTTTGGCGATGGAGAGATGCTTATCGCGCGTGCGAACGGCAAGATTCAGGATTACCTCGTCTGGGGCCACCTTAATCTCACTTTTTGCTGTTACTTGGATTGATCGGTGTTCCGCTGCAAGGATAGTTGAGCAACACAGAACAAAAACTGTGACGATTAGCAATCTCATGACGATCTCCTTGGGTTTTGAAATGAAAGGGCGGACTCTCTTATAGTTTGATCTGGAATCCTAAAACTAAAAGAAAACAGGGACCAAAACTATATCTAACGAATGCCCTTCTAAGAATTCATCATAATCAACCCATGGTCTTGATTACCACTTTTACTGTCTTGAAAGATCTAAATGTACCAGGTCTCATTGAAACGACTTGGGAGGCAAGAGACTCATTTTTGAAAAGCAGGTCAAGCTGACGTTTTTCTGAAATCAAAGCGTTAAGTCAATTATTTTGACCAGACATTTCCGTCTTGATCGGCAAGGTATGTATTTTTCATACTAAGAATACGGTGATGAAAATCAGGATCATCAATGTTTGTTTGCGGTTGCATCCAGTCTTCTACAAGACCAGGCGCCTCTACCACAAAAAGCGATTCTTCAGCAAGCGCTTTCTCATCCAGGTCCTTATAAGTTTTATACACATAATCGAAATCAGGATAGTATTTCTGGTAAGCCTCTATTAACTCTTTCTTTGATAATCTAATCACAAAGATCGATGTCATACCAGATAAATAGTCGATCTCTTCAGTGAGTTTTCCCTCTGGTGAGAGATAGACATCTGGCGTTGATCTGTCCCAATCTTCATTTCTGGTTCCATTTTTTGATTGATGATCAGATCGTATTCTCTGATAACGAATGTGCTCACCAAGAAATGGAAGTAGCCGTACTCTCCAGTTTAGTGTGTCATGATTTGCACTGGTCTCTTGAGACATCAATCCAGAGGGGTATGTCTCGTTATAGTACTTGACTGCGAGTGCGATATTCTTGATATATAATTTGGTGTTTATTTTTGCGACATATTTTTTCATTGCCTTATTCCTCTGAGCATCCTGATAAATGATAAACAGGATGAAAGAAGAGATGATGACAATGATAGAAATCAAGAAAGAAGCATACGATCTCATGACATACCTTTCTTTGCTTAAGGCAGTTTGTCAGGTACTAGAATACCATCACTTCCCACTGATTCGCTATCGTTATGTTATATTTATACAACAGAAAAGGGTCAGCAACCGTCTTGAACTTTATCACCAGTGATGAATTATCATGTCTGACGTCTCGGTTACATCGGGTGGTGTCTCTATTTGTGGATCGATTGCATTGACATATTTTTAAACGTTTTTCTACCACGAAATTCACGAAAGACACGAAAAGAATTGTTGATGTCATATTTGCTTTTCCTGTTCGCTGCGCTTGGCTCGAATTGCATTCAAGCCTCCACTCCTTTTTTAATTGATGTGAGAGCGTGTGCTGTTTATGCACTTCACTATTTTCAGTTCGGGGTTTCTATTGCTATCGGGTAGAATCTTTGCTTGTGCTTTTCTTGTTTTATTACGCTGGCGGGTCGACACATGGGTCGACCCCTACTTTTGAGGTTGATTGGTTTTTTATGTGTTTGGTGGACTGGGTTTTTGCTCGTTGGAATCTGACGGCGGCTAGTGCCGATTCGCTGATGAACCTACCAACTGCGGCTTGCGCTGTTTCGCTTTGTTTTTTGTTAGTTTTGACTTTGGAATATTTTGTGGAAGGGCGTCGGGGTGTCAATGGTTTATTGTTGCGCGAAGCGTGGTTGATAGCTGTCGATACGTGTTCGAACAGTGGTTCATACGCGTCGAAGCGTGACCGAAACGCATCGATAAAGTACGAGACAATGGGAGCCGGTGATGATTTTTCAGGTGAAGAATTTCAAAACATAGGAACTTTTATAGTAGTGAGATCTTCAGTGTTCGTGAAAAGCAGCGCACATAAAATTCATCGCGCGCGACGCTTATAAACGCATATTCTCGAAGGGCGGGACGTCGTCAAGTTCAGTTTTTTCAGTTGTTGTGTGGGAGATTCCAGACCAGAGGTCTCTCGCTTTCAGAATTACTAACAAAAAAAGACTTAGAGCAATCTGCCCTAAGTCCTTTGATATAAAAGTGCCCAAGAGAGGATTCGAACCTCCACGGGGATTACCCCCACTAGCCCCTCAAGCTAGCGCGTCTGCCATTCCGCCACTTGGGCTTGTTTTTAAGTCAGTTCCATCAGCCTATACAGATGAGTGGAAACTGACTCAATGCCGAGGATTTCCCAGTATAACAATCCGGGGTAGGCCATCAAGGGAATTGGATGGCAATCTCAGGGTTAAAATACCGGGATTTTGGGAAATGCACCTGTTATGCGTTTAAACTTCCCCTCCCGTAAAATCGTCATTTTTTGTAAACTACCGAACATCGTTGATTGCTGACCCCGGTGAATCTCAGTCTGAGACTGAGCAGGGGTCGCCAGTTTCGCGCTGCTTTATTCGTACAAGGATGTCCGATGTTGTTTGATCTCCGAGGAAACCACAAAACACAGACGCGCTCTACTTTCAGATGTCTACTGTTTGTGGCCAGTTTCCTCCTCGTTTCACCGTCTCTTTTTGCAGACACATTACCTACGCCTGCAGGTTCGCCTCTTCTGAATGATGCGAATTTGAATGATGTGCAGTTTCTGGGATCAAAAATCGGCTGGGCGGTTGGCGACCGGGGAGTCATTCGCAAAACCGAAGATGGCGGACGGACCTGGCAGTTCGTCGCCAGCCCCGTACAAAGTCCTTTAAGGCATATTTGTTTTCTGACGAATCAGATTGGTTGGATCGCGGGCGGCGGTACAGCCGCCTATGGTCATTTGAATCAGGGAGTGCTACTGTTCACAAAGAACGGGGGCAAGACCTGGCAAGAGCTGGTGCAGAAACGTCTGCCGCGCTTGCATTACGTTCGATTTTTTGGTGTGAATGAAGGCGTGGTCGTTGGCGATGCTTCCGTTCAACATGCAACGGGCGTTTTTAAAACCACCGATGGCGGCAAGAGTTGGCAGGATGTCGTTGGTTACGAATCGGTGGGATATCGGAGTGCCGCCTTTTTTGATGTGAATACCGGAATCGTTGCGGGCACACAGGGACGGTTGACTCTGGTAGGCGGCGGTGCCGTTTTGCCTCCCCGCTTTCCGCCTCAGGGATTGCGTGGTATTCGGGATGTCAAGCTGCCGATGAGATCGACCGGCTGGATGGTCGGCGATGGTGCCTTATTAAGAAAAACCGAAAACAATGGCGTCGTCTGGGAGATGCCACAAACCGCGCTGCCCGATTCGATCAAAGACTTTTTTGATTTTCAGGCCGTCGAAGTTCGCGGAGATCAAGTCTGGGTTGCTGGCGATCCGGGTTCCATCATCTGGCATTCTACAGACCGGGGGAGAACGTGGCGCCAGCAATGGACCAGTCAAACCGCGCCGCTGTCAGCAATCCATTTTGTCGATGACCAAAACGGGTGGGCTGTCGGGGCACTGGGAACAATTTTATCAACGAAGGACGGCGGTCAGACGTGGCGTTCGAATCACGCAAATCCCCGTCGTGTCGCGCTCATGTGCGTGCATGCTCAACCCTCGCAAATCTCGTTTGATATGTTAAGCAAATATGCGGGCGATCAGGGTTACCGGAGTCTCGTCGTATTACCTGTTCGCCGAGATCTGGGGCCGGACGGCCAACCGCATCAGGATCTGGATTTGCGATTAAACGAATCGGTGACCAGTGTGGGTGGTTCAGTGGGAACACTGGATTGGCGGTTTCCCGTTCAGATTCCCGAACTGGAACAGAATGCCGATCGTTTGATTGAGGAGTGGAATCGACATACGGAAGGTCGGCTGGCTTCAGTCACCCTCAGTCGCTTTGTCGCACAACTGCGCACCTGGCGGCCTGAGGTGCTTATCATCGATCAGCCTGTCGGAAAAGACGCCGCCTCGACACTGGTGAAAGATGCCATGATGCAGGCGGTGCGTTATGCATCCGATTCAACACGTTACATTGAGCACCGCGAACAGGCGGGGCTTGAAGCGTGGAAAGTCAAAAAAGTCTACCTGCGATTACCGCCGGGAAGCTCCGGACAGGTCTCGGTTGAGGCCGATGAATATCTCACACGACTCGGCATGACGGCTTCAACAGCCGCAGCTTCAGGAAAACTGATTCTGGGAAAAACGCTTGTTTCTGAGGAAACGCGCAGCGTCTACCGTTTGATTGATGTCAATCAGGTCGAGGGCTCAAACCAGCAGCCGACCATCAAGGGGGGAACTCTGTTTGCCGGGATCGGAATCGCCCCCGGGTCCGATGCGCGACGGGATCTGTTTCCTATTAATGCTGCCGACGAAGCACGCAATCGCAAACTGGCCGAACGTCAGCGGAACATCAAGGCGTTTGCCAAAAAGCTGATCGGCGATCCTCAATTTTCCGCACAGTTGATGTCGCACCTGAAGACGATTACACAAGGCCTTTCCCGTCGGCAGGCCGCTTTGCAACTGGAACAGCTGGCACAGCAATACATTGCCAATCAGGATTTAGTAAAAGCGGAAGCCACGAATCAGGAACTGGTAGAACAATTTCCGAATGAACCAGAGGCCGTGCAGGCCATGTTATGGCTGTTTCAACTTTGGTCCAGTGAAGAAGTTGCCTGGCAGAGAAGCCGTCAGGTGCCCGTAGAACGTTCGCGTTCGACAACGAACCCCACACAGGCAAAGAGCAGAGTACAAAACGCATTTCAATTTACTCAGCAGCAGCCCTCTCCCTTATTGGATACAGTGAAACAGGTAGGACAAATCAATACGGGTGCCCGTGACAATTGGCGCACGCAAACCGCCGAGAACTGGAAGAAGCAGGCGCTGGCCGCCGTCAACTGGTTCGAGAAATATGCCCCTGCGTTTTTGGAATCACCGGAAGTTCAAATTCCATTGGCGTCTTTGTATCGTATGATCGGGTCACATGGGAAATCGGATGAAATCTTTCGTGCCTTGCATGGGCCCGCCTCGAATGCATCCTGGAAAAATATTGCCAAAGCAGAAAACTGGTTGCTGCGTCCTTCGAGTAGTCCGCCTCGCCCGGTTTATCTGTGTCGTTTTACCAAAACGCGACCTTTGCTGGATGGATTACTATCCGATGAATGCTGGCAAGATGCAGATGAGCTTCGGCTTTCAGAAAAACCATTGACACTCGAAGAGAAACAAACTGAAACGGGACGCGAAAACTTAAACCGGCCTTTTGTGTTATTGTCCTACGATAAGGAAAACCTGTATATCGCCGCCAGCATTCCCGTGAAAGCGGGTTTGAATTATCCGGCGGTCCCCGATGCAGGACGCACGTATGATGCCGACTTGAAATTACATGATCGGCTTTCGTTTGCGTTTGATATCGACCGAGATTACACAACCTATTATCAGATGGAAGTGGACCATCGCGGCTGGACCAGTGACCGTTGCTGGATCGATCAAAGCTGGAACCCGCGTTGGTATGTGGCCCGTGAAAAAGACAACAAGTACTGGCGCATGGAAATCGCCATTCCACTGAACGAACTGGTTCCCTCCGCGCAACTGAAACGGAAAACCTGGGGATTTTCAGTGGTCCGCATTTTACCAGCCATCGGACTGCAGAGCTGGAATCATCCTATGTCCTCTGAACCGCGACCCGAGACGTTTGGTCTCATGCGTTTTGAGTGAGCGGTTGTTCGTTCGGAAATCAATGGCTTTCTCTTTTTCGCCAGTTGCGGTCATTTCACTCAATGATCAAATCTCCTATCATGAGCGCGTTGCGTCTTTATGACGTTAGACTAATGACTCTTAAATCATTTTTTGAAAATCGCGTGGACTGTTTATGGGTTTATTGATCGGGATGGACGAAGCGGGTTATGGCCCGAATCTGGGACCGCTTGTCATCACGGCCAGTTTATGGAAAGTGCCCGGCGATCCGCGTGAATTCGATTTCTGGCAAGCGTTGCAGTCAGTCGTTTCACAAAAAAAACCGTCCAAAAACGGTGGGCTGTTACACGTTGCCGATTCGAAGGAAGTGCATTCCTCGTCAGCCGGGCTGGCGCCACTGGAAAAATCAACGTTGCCTTTTCTACAACTTTTCAATGGGGAAGCGAAGCTGGATTCGCTGGAGAGTTTGTGGCAATTATTAATCGCAGCTCCAGAGCATCTCGATGCGATTCACAAACAGCCCTGGAATTGCAATGGTGGGTTTTCGCTTCCCACCGCCGTCGAGAGTGAAACCGTGCAAGCCTCTCAGCGAGATTTGAAAGCGGCCCTCGATGCTGTGGGAGTTGAGTTGCGTGCTTTTTGTTCTGAGATTGTTCTGCCCGAGCGCTTTAACAACTTATGTGCGGAGTACGGGACCAAAGGAGTAATGCTCACGCGGTTGTGCATGCAATTGCTGACTCGAGTCTGGGACAGAACATCCACAGAGTCGACCTTGATCATTGGAGACAAGCACGGCGGTCGCAATCGATACGATGAATATCTGGATGAAATACTCGATGGCGAGATGATTTTTCGGGTTGAAGAATCGACGGCGAAGAGTATTTACAAAGTGGGAAAGACCGAAGTTCGCTTTCAGACAAAAGCAGAAGCACATTTTCCGGTCGCCGTCTCTTCGATGGTTTGTAAGTACACGCGTGAAGTGATGATGGAGCGGTTCAATCAATTCTGGTCGCAACACGTTCCGGATCTCAAGCCGACGAAAGGTTATCCGGTCGACGCTCGGCGCTTTAAAGACGAAATCGCCGCAGCACAGGAGCGATTGGAAATTCCTGATCAAATTCTCTGGCGCGGTCGGTAATCCGTTTATTTTCCGCCAGTTTGCTTTTTGTCAGGCAGAAAAATGGAACCAATAATGCCGACGAAAAAGACCGTCATGGCACCAATCAATGTGTACCAGGGCCAGGCCACTTGATCTGGCATCGCGAATGCGACATAGAGAACAGTCGCTAAACCGATTAAAAAACCCAGTAGAGCTGGAATCTGTGATGCCCGCTTACTGAAGGTCGCCAGAAAGAAAATACCCAGGATTAATCCGGTCGAGATGGCGGCAATTTTAAAGACATTTCCTACCACGCTCTCTGCAATCAAATAATTGGCGGCAATGCCCACACTGATTTGCGCGATTCCAAACAGGGCGGTAAAATAGCGGCTGGTTTTGACGAGTTCTGCTGGTTGTTTTTTCGTGGCAGTCAGTGGCAGATAAAAGTCATTCACGAGCGCACTGGTTGTGGAGCTGAGGGAACTGGAGAGCGTCGACATGGCAGCCGCGAAAACAGCCGCCAGTGTGATCCCTTTAATGCCGACCGGCAGATTATCGATGATGAATGTCGCGAAAACCTCATCCGATTTTGCGAACGCGGTTTCTGGTGGAAAGCTGGTATAAAATGCGGCGAGTGCAATTCCCAGTAAGAGGAACAATGCAAATTGCGCAAACACAACAAAACCGCTGATGCCCAAAGCTTTGGCTGCGTCGCGCTGGCTGCGTGCGCCCAGATATCGTTGAATCATCAACTGATCTGCACCATGTGTGGCCATCGAAAGAAACAGACCACCCACCAGGCCGGCCCAGAAAGAGTACTTGTTGGAAAGGTCCCAGCTGAAATCGAACATACTCATTTTGTGATGTGAGACCGCGAATTGTTGAAAATCACTCCAGCCGTTGGGCAGCTTGTCAATGATGACAGCGAAAGCGAAAATCGCACCCGCGATATAGATTACAAATTGCAGACAGTCATTCCAGACAACCGACTTCATTCCCCCCATGCAGGTATAAACAATGGTGCCGACACCAATCAAAATGATGCATGTGGATAAAGGGATGCCGACCACTTTTTCCAGAACGAGCGCAGTTAAATAGAGTCGCAAACCATCGGCCAGTGTACGCATCACGATAAAAGCGAGCGAGCTGACCCGTTCGGTCGTTCCACCGAATCGGTCTTTCAAGACTTCATAGGCCGAATAGATTTCTCCGCGAAAATAAAGTGGAAGTAAAAAAGCAATGACCAGAAACCGGCCTGCAATAAAGCCGATCGCAAGTTGCAGGAACTGGAGATTTCCTCCTGGTTCATAAGCGATTCCCGGCACACTGAGAAAAGTGACCGTGCTGGTTTCAGTGGCGACAATTGAGCCGAGAATGGCCCACCAGGGAAGCGTTTTTCCGCCGAGCAAATAGTCTGACAGGTTTTTTTGCCTGCCTCCCACCCAGGAGCCGAACAGGACGACACCGATCAGATACAGTCCTAAAATGAAAAGGTCGGCAGTTCCAATGGCAATATTCACTGTTCCATCACCTGTTTCATTTCATTGTGTGGATGACTTCGTTGCAATTACGAAACATAAGACAGGGCAATCTATGCGGCATTTAAAAGTTCACAGATAGATTAGTAGCTTAGATCCTTTCGGGAATCCAAATACCGGTTATTATAGTAGCTGGCAGATTAAAATTTTGACAGGCTAATCAACATGTTAGATCATTTAACAACGGAACAGCGCAACCCGGCATCGGACCGGATCGATTCCATGAGCAGTCTGGAAATCGTGCAATTAATGAATGAGGAAGATGCAAAGATTGCAGTGGCCGTGAACAAGGAAGCTCGTACGATCGCCTCAGCCATTGATCTGATTACAGACGCGTTTCTAAACGGAGGTCGTCTGGTTTACATGGGGGCGGGGACTTCCGGTCGTCTCGGTGTATTGGACGCCAGCGAGTGTCCACCTACTTTTAACAGTCTCCCCGAACAAGTGGTCGGCTTGATTGCCGGCGGTAAACAGGCATTAACAAATGCGATTGAAGGCGCGGAAGACCGTCCTGAATTTGCCATTGCAGATTTAAAAGAGCTGGGCTTAAGTCAAAAAGATGTCTTGGTGGGTATCGCGACCAGTGGTCGAACGCCTTATGTGATCGCCGGTTTAAAATATGCACAGGAACGGGGTGCCCAGGCGATTGCAGTCACCTGCAATCAGGAGAATCAACTTGCCGAAGTGTCGAACCTGACGATCTGCCCCATCGTGGGGCCGGAAGTCGTCACCGGTTCGACTCGGTTAAAGGCGGGAACCGCGACGAAAATGGTGTTGAATATGCTAACGACGGGTGCCATGGTGCGCATTGGAAAAACGTATGGAAACTTAATGGTCGATTTGCGCGCGACGAATAACAAACTTGTGAATCGCTCCCTTCGCATTCTGATGGGATTTACAAATCTTCCCAGAGAGGAAGCGGAGACCGTTCTTGAAGAATGTAACGGTGAATTGAAAACGGCAATCGTGCATGCAAAACGCGGAGTTTCTCCTGAAACTGCGAGGGAGCTTCTTAAGGAAAAGGACGGGCATTTACGACAGGTACTGGAAGATACCGACGACGGGATTTGAGTTCTGTGCTGAATCAACGTATCAGCGGTCTCAGTGGAAAGGTACAGAAGTATGTCTCTACAATCGGAACAACTGGTGCTGGGTATTGATGGAGGTGGTTCCAAGACACGGGCTTCGCTGGCGAGGATCTCTTCCTGCAATGAGATTCAAATTGTGGGGCAGGGGTTTTCGGGTGCTTCTAACCTGAATGCGACTGGTCTTGCAGCCGCATCCGAACAGGTACAACTGGCGATACAGCGGGCATTCGAAGCTGCTGAAAAACCATCTAAAATTTTCGCCGCGATAAGCATGGGTATGTCAGGCGCCGGGCGGGCTGAAGAGCGACAAGCCTGGCTGAACTGGGCGCAAGAAAATAATGTTGCCGACCGGATTCAGATTGTCACCGATGCCGAAACCGTATTAGCAGCCGGAACACCGGAGGGTTTTGGTGTGGCGTTGATCGCGGGAACGGGATCGTTGGGGTTCGGAAAAAATATGATGGGTGAAGAGGCCCGCGCGGGAGGCTGGGGTTATCTCCTGGGCGATGAAGGCAGTGGATACCAGATTGCGATCGCAGCAATCAAGGCAATATTGAAATCGGTAGATGGACGCGGTTCGGAAACCTGTTTACAGCCAGCGATTCTAGAATCGCTGGGACTGGAACATCCCAATGAGTTGATTCGTTTTGTGTATCGATCTGAGAACAATCGTAGAGAGATCGCTGAGTTATCAAAATTAGTCTTTGCTGCAGCTGAAGGGGGAGATCACGTAGCGCTGGAAATTCTTCAGTATTCTGTTGAAGAACTCTCGGTTTTAGTAAAAGCTGTTGTGACCCGTCTTGATTTTTCAGGCGCTGGTTATGCGTTGGCTTTGACAGGTGGCATCTTGATTCATCAGCAAGATTTTCGAATGTCTCTGTGTGAGCGTTTATCACAACTGCAGATCGAACCATCTGCAATCGAGTGTGTGGATGATGCCAGTCTGGGCGCCGTTCGGATTGCTGCCAGAATGCTAAATAAGGGTGCCTGAGATGCAGAACTGAAATTATTCTGTCGGGAATTCATCGGGAATCTGCAGATGTTTGATGGAGTAGGGGGAACATTGTTGTTTCCAGCCGCCATCCACAGTGATGGAAGTTCCCGTGAGATAGCTGGCCTCGTCGCTGGCCAGCATGACAATCGTTTGCGCGATTTCGCGCGGTTGTGCCCAGCGTCTTAGCGGGATCATGTCTTCTGAGACACGACGGATTTGATCAGCCGTTGATTGCTGATCGGCGGCAATATCTTTTCCCATCGCGGTATCGATGGCGCCGGGGTTTACACTGAGTGCACGAATTCCGGAAGGACCGTATAGCGTTGCCAGTTCGTAAGTCAGAGAATCGAGAGCACCTTTGGCTGCGACATAAGCGGGACTGATACCGGCTGCCATTTGAGATTGAATACTGGATACATTAATGATGACTCCCCGCCCTCTGGGTTCCATATGTTCTGCACACCAGCGTGAGAGGAAGGCAGGCGCGGTCAGACAGACCCGTAAAGTGGTTTCCCAACTCGAAAGCTCGATCTTTCTCATCGTCGTGATTTCGCGCCAGGCGGCATTATTCACGAGCACATCAATGCGTCCCCAGGTTGACATACATAATTCGACTGCAGATTGTGCATAATCAAGATCCGATAGATCGCCGAGACAAGATAGAAATTGACCACCGACTTTCTGGATGCGGCTGGTGACCGGTTCTAAATCATCTGCAGGCAGTGCCAGCAGTACACAGTCGTAACCCCGTTCGGCAAAGCAGACAGCAGTCTCACCTCCAATGCCTCCCGCTGCGCCTGTGATGATGGCAACCGGTCGCTCATTCATGTCTGATCCTTTTTGTAACCAGAGTTTTTTAATCGTCGCGTATAGAAGCGGTCTTGTTATCGGTTTCCAGGATTACAGCCAGCCATTCGTCTTTTTCAACATAAGGTAATGTTCTGATTCCCAGAATGATTCCTGTCTGGCTGGCAGTCACGGTTGTTACCTCGTCACCTGTGGTTGAGCAGATTGAGCCCAGTTTGTCTCCGACTTCCACTCGCTGCATCAGTTGCACCGCTGGTTCAAAGAAACCTGCCACAGATGCGTGATTTTGCAGTTGCAGATGGCCGCTTTCTTTACGGTCATCTTCAAAATGATACTGGATTGGTTTTTGTTCCACCGGGATATCGAGCATTCCCAGTTCTGACAAAACGGACAGGCAACCCGTTGTGTAGCCTTCGACGGCTTCTAAATTACAGCCACTTCCGCCTCCCCATTCAGCGTAGATGGCAGGCACGCCATGATCTCGGGCAGCAGACAATGTGCGACCATCCAGATGTGCCGACGTGCCCCATACAACTGGCAGGTTGAAAGCGCGGGCCATGCGCCGTTGCGTTTCCAGAATGGTGGGATCAGGGTGCAGTGTGTAACCAGAGAAGGGGGCCAGGTTTGAAATCAATCCACCTGTATGCAAATCAATCAGGTAGTCTGCAGATTGAATTAACAGTGTGGCTTCATGCGCGATTTGCTGGCTGATGGAACCTTCGGGTGATCCGGGAAACGTTCTGGCCAGATCAAGATCATCTGGTCCACATCGATTCATGCGTTCGTAAGCCGGTTGATTCAAAACGGGAACCAGTGTCACTCTGCCGGTGAGTTTTTCGGTTACAATTCGCGAATTTAGTTGTCGCACCGCAGCCATGGGTTCATATTCATCACCATGCACGCCTCCCAGAATCAGTAAATGCTGTCCTGGTTGGACACCTTCGATGGTAAGCGACTCAAACAGTTTCGTATGCGACATGGGGCCTGTTTTCTCAAGCGTTTTAGTGGGAGTCAATGAGAGATTGAGAAGTTTTTATTTTTCGCTGTCGGTTTTCCAATCGATTTTTGCTTTGCTGCGTAGACTTTGAATGGTGGAATCCCAGAGTGCACGAGATAGAATTCGATAAATCTCTCCGCGTACATCTTCCAGACTGAATTGACCCGGATGTTTCTTGTTGAGTGTTACAATGTGAACGCCGAACGGAGTCTGAAAGGGGGCGCTGATTTCGCCGACTTTCAAGGGGAAAACTTTTTCTGTTAAAGCAAGCGGCATTTTACCGCGATAGGCGGATGTGACCAGCTTTCCACCTTCATTCTTACTGGGTGCTTCAGAATGTTGGGCGGCAGCTTCTTTGAACGATAATTTTTTAGCGAGGATCTTCTCGCGAAGGTCTACCAGTTTTTGTCTGGCTTGTTGTACTGTTTCCGGATTTGAATTTTTGGGCAGCTTTAACAGGATGTGGCTGGCTTCCACGCGCGTGCCATCCAGCTCTTCCTGATGTTGATTGAAGTAGTCCTGAATTTTGGCTGCTGTGATTTCGCGTTTTGCGTAAATATTCCACGACAGTGGGAGCGCAATCGCAGTGCGCAGTTTTTCGGGTGTGAATCCCATTTTAGTAAGAACCTGTTCAGGCTGATCCCCTTTTTTGAGAATTAACTTTTGGATTCGTAATACACTTTCCTCAAGTTGCTCAGGGGGTACTGTAATTTTTTGCTGTGTCAGAAAAGCCTGAATCAATCGTTGATTCACCAGACTTTCCAGAATTTGCTGTCGGGCAGGTCGTTGACGCCCGGCGATTCCACGTGAAAGATACGCGAAATCCAGATCGGCTTGCGTTATGGTCTGGCCGTTAACGGTAACCAGTACTTTCTGCGTATCGTTTGCCTGATCCGCTGCCCACAGCGAAGTGCAGGTGGGGAATGCGCAGCACAGAGAAATAATGCAGACATTCAGTATGATGGGGAGCGGAGTGCGCATTGTGATTGCTTCCTGCAAACGGAAATTGAATAAGAAGACTAAGAAAACGAATCACTCGTTCAACAAATCGAATCTCAGTCGTCTGGATTGGTTCGTGACACCATTATGGCATTTCCCTCTCATGATGTCAGTCTGAATCAGTCTTGGAAAATAATGAATTTCAAAGTTGTCTAAATCAGGAAATCTCCTAGAATCATGCCCATCCGAGATACATTTATCTCAATGGCGATAGAATTGAGTCATATTACCATCTCGAGTTTCTCATTTTTCACTTCTAAGAAGGGACCCCGTTATGTGGTCAACATTATTTGCACAGCAGGACACCTCACAAGATCCCGTGGGGCGGGCAAGCGAGCTTTGGAAAACGATCAACGACTATCTGGCAGCTGAAGGTACCGCTCTGGCGCTCCATATTGTTGTGGCACTGGTTATCTTCTTCGTGGGGAAATGGGTTGCCAATCTATTGAGTCGATTTTGCGTCAGATTAATGAGGCAGGCCAAAGTTGACGAAACTTTGTCACGGTTTCTGGCAAATATTATTTATGCGATCTTGATGGTTGTGGTCATTCTGGCGGCACTGTCCGAGCTGGGCATCAACACAACATCTCTGGCTGCAATACTGGCTGCTGCGGGCTTTGCTGTAGGGATGGCACTACAGGGAACACTGGGCAATTTTGCATCCGGTGTGATGTTGATCCTGTTTAAACCTTTCAAAGTAGGTGATTTTGTCGAAGCAGGTGGCACTTCCGGAGTTGTGGAAGAGATTCAAATATTTTCCACGCATATGCGGACTGCTGATAATATTTCGATCATTGTACCTAATGCTCACATTACCGGGGGAACCATCAAGAACTATTCTCATAAAGAGACGCGGCGTATTGATCTGGTATTTGGTTGTGGATATGACGATGACCTGAAAGAGGTGAAATCATTTTTGGAACAAGCTATTCGTAGCGATGAGCGAGTTTTGTCTGATCCGGAACCAGTCGTTGCAGTGAATGAATTAGGGGATAGCAGTGTGGATTTTGTGGTGCGTCCCTGGGTTAAAAATGCAGACTACTGGACAACCCGTTGGGATCTGATTGAGAAGATCAAACTGGGCTTCGACGAGCGTGGTTTCAACATTCCCTATCCGACTCGTGATCTTCACCTTTACAATGAAGCAGCAGGGAGTCCTTAAACCCAAGAATCAGTCAAACAAGAGCATTTTGAGGCTTCAAAAGCTTTTGTGACCAGTCAGTCCCGGCTTCCCAGCAAACTCGTCAGAAACTGACGAGTTTGCTCTTTTTGTACTCTGCTGGAAAGTGATTTTTTGCCATTTTGTAAAACCGACAAAATGGCATGTATGTACTGGTCCATTTACTATTGTTTTAGTAGCTCAGTTCAATAATTCAGATTCATTCCACTATTCTGAGGGTTTTTGTATGTTAAGTTTCTTTAAAGTAAGACAATTACTTCAAAGAGTTAGTTATGTTGAGTGTGTTTTTTCCGTTTTATAGTTAGTTCTACGAAGTGATTGAGTCGTAGAAGGACCATAAACAACATCGCTGAGTCAGTTTCAGTAGTTAGATTCAGTGATATGCCTCCATGCAGGCTTTTTTTTAATAGGATATAATTAAGCTGGACTTAATATACGTAATGATATCCATACGGTAATATCTATACGGAAGTTAATTCCAAAAAGCAGAATGTCCCTTAGCGGTATCGTCCGTGCTCCTAATACCCGGTTGATCATTGAAGGTGGTTGATAACTCAAGCAGGCCCGAGTTGTCTTCTATTTGGTCAACCGGGTCTTTTTTTTAATTGGAGTTTGATAAGTTATATTCCACTCAAGTTTTATATATGAGACTCGTCAGGAATTTTATTAAATATGTAACAATGAACACCATGAATTCTCAGGGCATTTGTAATTACATCAGAAATTCGTATTATATGAAGTACCTGTGACAGCTTGGATAGAGATTCGCTCCGCTTTTGTGATGTCCATTATTTGAGTCGATGAATCATTTGGCAATCTGTTGATAACTTCATTTCTTCATTTCTTTATTAATTTCATTTCTTTCACAGTACTAGAGCGACTATGCAATCCCCACACCGACCGAGTTTATTACGAAAAATGAACGTTCGTAAGGTTTTGGAAGTCATCCAGGGCCAGGGAACTTTAACACGTGCTGATGTGATGCGCTGTTCTGGAATCAGTGCACCCACTGTTTCAAAAGCGGTGAGCGCGTTACTGGATGCTGGCTTGCTGGAAGAGCGGGAAACCGCAGAATTTTCAGTAGGTCGTCCCGGAAAACTACTTCAGCTCCCGCGATTTAGTGCCCAGGTCATTGGCGTCGTTCTGGAGTGGGATTACTGCTCGGTCGTTGCTTCCGGATTGGATGGACATATACATCAAGACAAGCTGGATCGATTTAAAACTCCGAAAACCTATGCAGACTTAATTGAAACGATCTCCGGTAAAATTCAGAATCTGGTTGAGCAGCAGAAAATACCTGCTCTGGGAGTCGGAATTACAGTTCCAGGCCTGGTTAACAGTAATGATGGTCGGATCTTTTTGGCGTCGAACCTGCATATAGTTGATGGTCAGGCTCCGGCTGTCGATATTGCCAATCAAACCAATCTGGAATGCGTGCTTGTCCAGAAATCAACTGCATTGTGTCTCTCAGAAAAGACGTATGGTGCAGGACAGGCGATGGATGATTTCATCAACCTGGATGTTGTTTCCGGATTCGGAATGGGTGTCTTCACCGGGGGACAGTTGCTGGATGGCCAGCATGGTCTGGCTGGCGAGATTGCACACATCACAGTCGAACCTGAGGAGGGGCGTGTTTGCGGTTGTGGAAATCAGGGATGCCTGGAGACCGTCGCGACTGATTTGGCATTCACCCAGAATGTTTCTCAACGCCTGGGTAAAGATTTGGATTTTGATGCGATTCAAGAACTGGTCAAGCAGGGCGAAATCGATGTGACTCCAGAGTTGGATCGAACAATCGAATTTCTGGCAATCGGTGTGGCAGCGGCGATTAATATCTTTAATCCCTCGAACATCTTTATCACATCGCGATTATTTGATCTTCGCGATGATGTGTTTGACAAGATGACGCAAATGGCCAAAAGCCGGGCATTGAGACCTTCCGCCAGCTCTTGTGAGATTGAGCCTTCCAAAGGGAACAAATATCTGGGAGCCGTCGCTGGTATTATTAATCATCTGGCGAATGGTTTGGGACCACGCCTGAGTTAATATGAATGCGGGTTGGTTCAGCTAAGAAAGCAGAACGATGCCACCTTCTGCAGAGGACATCTCTCGTGAATTCATTCAAGAGTCGGTTCATTTACTCCAGCAATCAGCAGGAAAAATCAACCACTGTCTGAATCAGCTTGATTCCGATCAAATCTGGTGGCGTCCCAAGCCGGAACTCAATAGCATTGGGAATCTGATTTTGCATCTGTGTGGCAACCTGAAGCAGTGGGCAGTCTGCGGAATTACGGGTTCAGTTGATGAGCGTCAACGATCACAGGAATTCCGTGCGGATGTCAAAGTTTCGCGGGACGATTTACAATCGCTGATGCATCGCACTATCGAACAGGCCTGTCAGGCCATGCAGTCTCTTTCTGCGCCTGCTTTGTTGGAGAAGCGTGAGATTCAGGGTTTTTCTGTTTCTGTTCTGGGTGCCATTTCCCATACGGTGCCGCACTTTGTCGGGCATACTCATCAGATTATTTATCTTACCCGCCTGCAAAAAGGGGATCATTACCAATTCGACTGGTCGCCCGATTCCGATCAAGAGGGTGTTCCCATTTAGCCTCAGTGAGAAAAACTCGTAATTGTCTGTCAGAGCAACTGCCACAATTGAAGGCAAGGAATTTCGAAGATTTGACAAGAAGACTTCCTGTTTGTTTTTTGACCGTAGATAAAACGCTACAATCCTTACTGGAGTGAGTTTGTTTGTTGATGAAGTGAGACAAAAGGCGTTGATATTATGTCCCGCAAAGCAAAGCGGTCTGAAAAACAGAAAGCAAAAAAGACTGCGGCGCAACCAAAGCCGGATGTCAAGCAATCGGCTGGCAATTCAACGACGCCTGCGGCGCTGATCTCAGAGTTCCGACAAAAACGCTTTTCGGGAATGGAGCTCGGGTTTTTATCGCTGTTGCTGATCTGGTCGTTTCTGGTCGCCTGCTTTCCCATGCGAAATATGGATATCTGGTGGCATCTGCGAACAGGACAGTTGATTCTGGAACGTGGTACGGTTCCCTATTTCGACTGGTTTACGTTTGTCGATTTTGATCGACCCTGGATTGATCTGCACTGGGGTTTTCAGATTTTGGTCACCTGGTTGTACCGTTGGGGAGGCGTTGATTTACTGATTCTGATCAAGGCGTTCTGTTTATCGCTTACCATCGGCTTTGCCTGGTATGCTGCGGGGCGATCAGTTCCTCCCTGGTGTAAAGCCTTGCTATGGATTTTGCCCGTCATTTGTATTTCCGGTCGTTCCGTCGTCCGTCCGGAAATGTTGTCGTTATTTTATTTATCCTTCTGGATGTTTGTTATCAGCTGTGTCCCCGCTCATCCCAAAATGGTCTGGCTGATACCACTGATTACATTACTCTGGGTGAATAGCCATGCCCTGTTTGTGCTGGGGTTAGTGGTCAGCGTTCTGTTTATAGCCGATCATTTGATTCGTGTGGGGGCGCAGGGACGATTTGGTTTGGAAAAACCATCGACGGCAATTTCCAGATTCACATATATCCGAGTTGGCGTGCTCACATTATTAGCCTGTTTCCTGAATCCGTATCTGGAGCAGGGATTTTTATTTCCGTTGACTTTGTATGAAAAGTTTTCCGTCGATCAGGCGTTTTATTCGGTTCGGGTGGGAGAATTTCAGCCTCCTGTTGACTTCATCAAACGGTCTGGTTTGCAAAATTTGTACCTGTTCTCACAAGTTTTGCTAGCCGGATTAACTCTCATGAGTTTTGTACCGCTGTTGTTAAAAAAGCAAGTGAATCCCTTTCGCATTCTGTTGTTTATTGCATTTACACATCTGGCATGGAAGGCATCGCGGAATACCGGAATATTCTCTCTGATTTCAGGCATCATTCTCTGTGACAATATTTCTGACTGGATCCGTTTGGCAGTTCCACCGAAAGTGATATCTGCACCAGGCTCAAGGCGAGAAAATATCACTCAGACAAATGGTCTGCCTGGCATCACAATTCTCGGGAGCGGGTTTTCCGCATGCGTGTTTGTATTTCTGATAGTCAGTTTATTTTCAGGGCATTGGAATCGCTGGGGAGGCGAAGGGAAAGTTCTGGGATTAGGCGAGCAAGAAGCGTGGTATGCACATGCTGCTTCAAAATTCGCAGGCCAGCCGGGCATGCCAAGTCGCGCTTTTGTCTCCAACATGGGCCAATCGGCTGTTTACATTTTTCATAATGGCCCCGATCGAAAAGTCTTTTTTGATGGTCGACTGGAAGTGAATACCAAAGAGACATTTCAGCTTTACGAACAAATCAAACGGCAGATGATTGGTGGAAAGGCGGATTGGGCGTATTTGCTCCAGGATGAAGAGGGACAACGCCCGCTCATCATTCTGGATAGTCGTTCTTCCCGCAACGAAATCCGAGGCATGCTTACGAATCCGGGATGGCGGCTGGTTTTTGCGGATCAGGCAGCAGCTGTATTTCTTGATGTTCAGGCGGCAGAACGCTTGCAGCTCCCGGTTGCCGATCCAAGACCGTTGGCACAACCTCCTGGGATGCGGCTCCGCAAATAAAATTGATCAGCGAGTATCCGTTCATTCCCCAATCGATCGAATTTAGGACTCCCGAGAGCGCTTTCTCTTGCAAATCGGCAAGACTCAGAGGACATTAGGAGAAGTCCGTTTCAGTCAATCTGTCTGCTGCTTCTGCTCGCAGGCATTTCTTTTCTATATTCGAAGTAAGGGAAACATCATGAGTTATTCTCTGATCAGAAAAAAACTGATCTGTGTGCTGGCAATGGTTTTGCTTTCACAGACACTAAATTTTGTGCAGGCACAGGAAGCACAACAACAAAAACACAAGGCTCCACTGGCAAAGCTGGACCTGAAATCAGGAGATTCGATTGTCTTTCTGGGAGACAGTATCACACATCAATGTCTCTATACTCAGTACGTGGAAGATTATTTCTATACTCGATTTCCCGAAATGCGTTTGAAATTTCATAACTCGGGTGTTGGTGGAGCCAAGGCCTGGGACGCTCTGGCCCGCTTTGATCGTGACGTGGCTGCTTATAAACCAAAGTATGTGACTGTTTTATTAGGCATGAATGACGGTCAGTATCAGCCGTTCAATGACATGATTTTTGAGACGTATTATAAAGATATGAAGGAATTGATTTCAAAAATTGAAGCAATTGGCGCTCAACCGATTCTGATGACTCCGACGATGTTTGATGCCCGGGCTGCCCGTCTGACAAAACGGAAACGAAATCCGGCTGCAATAGAATTATACAACTCAGTGCTGGCCTATTATGGAACGTGGCTGCGTGAAGTAGCTGCAGAGTCTGGCTTTGGATTCGTTGACATGTACAGCCCGCTGAATAACATTACGTTAGCAGCACGACAGAAGGACCCGACCTTCACAATTATTAAAGACGCCGTCCATCCAGATCCACCAGGTCAGGTTGTCATGGCATATGCGCTGTTATCTGACATGAACGTGCAGCGTCAGGTATCAAGAATTAACATCAGTAAAAACGCCAAAGGCAATCTGGCCGCCACAGCCAAAGGGGGCACGCTTTCAGATTTGAAGCAGACCGATGTAGGTGTTTCTTTCACCTGGTTGTCAAAAAGTTTGCCCTGGGTCGTACCAGCTGAGGCAGAACAGGGAGCAAAACTCACCAAGCTGGGACATCGAATGAGTCAGGAATCACTATCGATTCATGATTTGCCTGCCGGTCGGTATGAGCTTTCGATTGATGGTGAACCTGTCGGCCAGTATACCAACATCGCGCTGGCACGGCATATTGAGTTGCAGAGTAATGCGAAAACTCCACAGTATCAGCAGGCAATGCAAGTGGCTCTGTTGAATAAGGAACGAAACGAGGGACCGGTAAAGAACAAACGTAACAGTTGGCGTGCCTTTCAGCGTTATGCACGCTTGAAACGCATCGTAGAAGAAAGTGGCCAGAAAAATGAACAAAATCTGGCAAAATTGAAAGCCTACGAAACTCAGCTCAAAGATCACGAAAAGACGATCAAGGAAAGCGAAGCTGCCGATTTGGCATTGGAAGACAAGATTTTCAAGGTCAATCAACCAGTGGCTCGTAAATATGTGTTGAAAAAAGTGGTCGTGACCAGGAAGAAGAAATAACTCAACTGAGAGTTAAGTTACCAATTTTTAGAGAGCAACAAGCAGACAGCCAGAAGTGATTTCACTTCTGGCTGTTATTGTTTTTACCGCGTGGCGTAGTGGATTGATTTTGGTTTCAGATTCGTAATCAGAGTAGAAACACAAAAGTCAATACCACAGAAAGTGGCAGCAGGACGGCACAGCTATAGGCCATAAACCCAAAGAAACTGGGCATGCGAATGTTGTTCTTTTCTGCGATGGCTTTGACCATGAAGTTAGGCCCATTGCCGATATATGTCATCGCTCCCATAAAGACGGCACCGAGACTGATGGCAACCAGCGAGACTTCATTGACACCAGCGATGGCAGGTCCGTTGGTACCTGCTGCTTTTGCCGTTTCGAAAAAGACAACATAAGTGGGGGCATTGTCCAGGAAGCTGGAGAGAACGCCTGTGGCCCAGTAAAATTTCCAGGGAGAATCAATTCCCAGCGAGGCGCCATTGACATTCAGGATTTGGACGGGGGCCTGCATACAGATAAAGATGCCAACAAACAGTGCTGCCACTTCCAGAATCGCCTCATAGTTGAAGGAGTTCTGTTTGCGAATGCTTTTGGAAGTCGTTAACAACGAGATCCCTGCGAGCAGAAACATGCAGACTTCTCGAAAAAAATGAGGAGCATGCCAGTCTGTGCCAGGAAAAGGCTTCGAAGGGTCGAGCAGTGCCACACAAAATATGACTAACAGCAACCACAGGAAGTTAATGCCTCCTCTGAGTGCAAATGGCTCGATCGTTTCAGGAATCGCTTCGACATTTTCCTTATTTTCTTTTTTATAACGAATTGTATCGTACAGGAAATAAATCATCAGCAGCGAAAGGTTCATCGCCAGCCACATGGGCCAGAGTGTGAGAGTCCAGGTGAAAGGCACTCCTCTGAGGAATCCCAGAAACAAGGGGGGATCGCCGATGGGAAGTAGACAGCCCCCCGTATTACAAACGACAAAAATAAAGAAAATGACGGTATGCGCAACATAGTTACGTTTTTCATTCGCTTTGAGGAGTGGTCGAATCAGTAACATCGCAGCGCCAGTGGTTCCGATAAAACTGGCGATCGCTGCACCGATGGCAATGATACCTGTATTCAGAGCAGGGCGGCCTACCAGATGGCCATTAAAGGCAATGCCGCCACTAATCACGTATAAGCTGAAAAGTAGTGCAATAAACGGAATATATTCGACCAGCAACGCGTTTTTGAGCACCACGATGGCGGCAGGAAATCCTGGAGCCGACAGTTCATGAGTGCCATGGTCTACCACACCATGCCCGTACAAGAAGGTGTAGTAAAGTAATGTGACCAAGCCCAGGCTGACGGCTACCAGCAAGCGGTTTTTATTATGTTCCCACCACTCTTCCGTCTTATGAATTAAGGGGAGAAATGCGATGCATAACAAGAGAGCGGCGAACGGAATGACACTGTAAAAAGCAGGTGGTTCTGCATGTGCATGATGATCATCGTTGGCTGCTTCTGTTGTCGCTACTAATTGTGTTGCTTCCAGTTGCGCGTGTGTATCAGCGATTAAGCTCATCTCAATCGCCCTCCATTCTCTAGTCTCTGGGGATTAATGTATGTGGGTGAAGACTCGAAAATCCGTTTTCATTTTGGATGGTGTGTACAAAGATTGAGTCTTATGATGGCAATCTATAAAATCCTGAATTATGTCATGATCGGAGTCTCTGTACAATGTCCAGATCAGAATGATTTTAGATTGCGTTTATGATTAAGAAACCCCGCAGTGTTGTCCTTCTGCCGGATTCAAAGAGGGTTTCATCTCTAACAGGAATTGTTTGATGAGCTCAGTAGTATGTGCACTCTCAAGCAGCTCGAGTGTGATCAAGGTTTTTCCCAGGGCAATGGGTGGTTCAATCTGCAATGCCAGCAGATAGGAAACCTGTTGTTGAGTCAGTAGATTCAACTGTATAGCAGCGTCCCCAAACCGTTTGCCGCTTTCTTTCTGAAGATCCAAAATTTTGGTGACTTGCAGATCTGTCAATAATTTTTCGGCAATGGCAAGTTTGCCTATTTTTGCCCGTTTTTCTTCCTGAGGGCATTTCAGAAGTGCTTTGGAAATAGTAGGAATATCGAAGATTTTCTTAGTCACGAGCCAGCGACTGAATCTGCTGCGTTTGACCAGTTGTTGGAGTTCCTGATCATCCTTGCTGATGATGCTACGGACTTGTACTTGATTTCTTCCCTTTTCCTTCGATTCATACATCGCCTGATCAGACTCGGCGATCAGGCGTTCTGCATAGCCTGTGATGTCACGAGGTGGAATGCCGACAACAGCTCCCAAACTGGCTGTCGCTGGTACGCGTTTCCCTTCAAACTCAATGACTTCGTTTTCAATTAGAGTCCGCAGTCTTTCTGATAGCTCGCGAATTCCATTTTCTGAAGGGTTATTAGCCAGGATCACAAATTCTTCACCACCATAGCGGCAAAATACGTCAGATCGCCTTGTCGATTCGCTGGCAACTTTGGCGATGCGCTGTAATACCAGGTCTCCAAACTGATGACCGTATGTGTCATTTAGTTGTTTAAATCGATCAATATCTGAAAAAATGATTCCAATGGGCCGTGCAAAACGTGCACAATGATAAAGCTCTTTTTCAAAGGCTTCGTTAAAATAACTTCGGTTATAAACCTTTGTCAGGGGATCGTGAATTGCTTTACTCTGCAGTTGTTTATTTTCCGATTCCAGTTTTATTTTTTGTTCTTCGACGACAGCTTGGCGCGCAGACGCTTGATTCGAATCGACCTGAGCTTTCATCGTCAGTTTGAGTAATTGTTCATTGGCGGTAGCCATAATTTCGTGTGGTGATCCGATATCATCCAGATTGACGGAAAATACCTGTGCTGCTTCTTCAAATCGTGACTGGACTTGTTCAAGAAATTCGTTCAGCTCTTCATTGGGCATATTGAAGAATTCTAACGTCAATTCCTTTAGTCGATTTAAGGCTAATCCACTATTAGTAGAACAGAAATAATCACCGATTGCTGACGAAGTTGCAATGGAAATGATCAGATTGAAGTTGGGATGCGTCGTGAGCGCTTTCAATTGCTCGCACGAGTCATGATGGTGTTCAATCGCAGTTTTGAATGGTTCTGGCAGCTCCCAGCGTTCCATCATTTTGACACCGACTTCGCAGTGATTGACTCCCAAAACTTCTGATTCGACTTCAGCACATTCTCTTTCGTGTGTTTCGGCTTGTTCCAGTACAGGTACAAGATCCTCGGGGATGGAACGGAGCATTGCAAGATGGCCGATGTCCTGTAGCAAGCCAACCAGAAAGCTATCGTGTTTTAACTCATTCCCCAGTCTCGAAGCTAATAACTCTGCTGCTGCAGATTGGATGATCGACTGTTTCCAGTAAGAATCGAATCGTACTTTGAGCGGTCCTTCATTGATTGCTGATTCCGACAGCGAAAAACTCAATGCCAGAGAGGTAACAACCATGGTTCCCAAAAGAGGAACCGCGCGTTCTATGCCTTTACAATTCGATCTCAGGCCAAAAAGAGAAGAATTGCTGGCTTTCAGAATTTTGGCTGTGATGGCAGGATCTGTCTTGATCGTCTCAATGACTTCGCTGATATCTGTATCTGGGTTTTTAGAAAGGTCTAACAATTTGACCGCGACGGCAGGTAACGTTGGTAATTGATCTGAAGACCATATTTTTTCTGGGGATATCATTATCTCTGACCTTTAGGTAATGCAATTCAATGAACATTCGCAATTTTAAATGTATCTTTGCTAGGCAACTCTTTTTTTTTATGACGCATTCAACATCATGTAATATGAGTTCAATCGCCAGATGCTTTATGCATTTGTTGTGACCCAGCGTGGTCTGCTTTTAAAAAACGGTACCAGTTGTTATGAAGAATACCAGTCCTCATAATGGG